>Ga0180432_10004356_pt1 | contig 19492 bp, 15 predicted proteins | sample SS_ome_10_FD_132414 | JGI IMG/M metagenome (GOLD analysis project Ga0180432, IMG submission 132414) | Hypersaline lake sediment archaeal communities from the Salton Sea, California, USA - SS_1_MS_2 metaG | ecosystem: Environmental > Aquatic > Non-marine Saline and Alkaline > Hypersaline >...
ATATGCAGACCTGCGGTATGTACTGCGTGTAGGGGCGGGCCTCGCGACCGCCCAGACCGCAGTTACGTCTGCCGGCGCGGATTGCGGCCTGCGGGCATGGGTATTGAAAAATCCCGGATCCGATCCTGTTGTACAACCGGGCACATGACTAGCCCCGGGCAGCCTGCCCGCCATAGCCCTTGCCGATGCAAACCGGGCGACGGCGGGTGAGCCCGGGGGTAGGCCGCCGTTTCCGCCGGACCTGCCGGATCATCGCAGCCGTCGGTTGGTTGGATCTGGGTAGTTTGTAACCGGTAACCCGTAACCTGTTTATGCTGTGGGTTGCCAATATCCGTTTGTGGCAACGCACAGCCACACAGGTTACAGGTGACTGGTACCAGACACCGCCATGCAGCGAGCATGCTTTGGGCAGCGCGGCGCCGCTCCAATCCAAAATCTCCAATCTCCAATCCACATCCCTAAGCGCTGAATTCTGAATCCCTCAATTCGGAATTCGCAATCCCACGCTTCGTGGTTGCAAGCGCCGTTCCCGTGCTTTACGATTTTTTGCTCTCGTTTCCGGATGCGCCATGGTTGCTGCCTTTCTCGTCGCCTACCTGCTCGTCGTGCTCGCGGATCTCGCCCTCGATCTCGTGAACCTCGCCCACCTGCGCCGGCACGGAAGCGACGTGCCCCCCGAACTCGAGGGCTACGTGGACGCCGCCATCCTCGCGCGGACGGAGGCCTACCACACGGAACGGACAGGGCTCGGGATCGTCTCCTCGGCAACCACGACGCTGGCGACCGTGCTCTTCCTCTTCACGGGCGCGGTCGCCCTCTACGACGGCTGGATCGCGACCCTCGCGGAATCGTTCATCGGCCGGGGCATGCTGTTCTTCCTCGGCCTGACACTGGCCGGCGTCCTTCTGGGCGTCCCCTTCAGCCTGTGGAGCAACTTCGTCATCGAGGAGCGATACGACTTCAACCGAAAGACCTTCCGGATCTGGCTCGGGGACCAGGGGAAGTCCCTCGCGCTCTCGGCGCTGCTGGTCGCGGGTCTCGCCGGAAGCGCGCTGGCCTTCCTGCAGCGGTTCCCCGAGACCTGGTGGCTCTGGTTCTGGGGCTTCTTCCTCGTCTTCCAGCTGGCGATGTTGTTCCTCGCGCCCTGGATCCTCCGCCTCTTCTTCCGGTTCAAGCCTCTCGAGGGGCGCGAGGCGCTCCGGGAAGCGGTGCGGAACCTTGCAAAGGAAGCGGGGATCCGGGTGAAGGGGATCTTCCAGGTGGACTCGTCGCGCCGGACCTCGCACACGAACGCCTTCTTCACGGGGCTCGGGTCGAGCAAGCGGATCGCGCTCTTCGACACGCTGCTCGCGAAGCTGGAGGACGACGAGATCCTGGCGGTGCTCGCCCACGAGATGGGTCACTGGAGGAAGCGACACGGGCTGAAGCGCCTCGGCGTCACGGCGATGCTGTCGCTGGCGGGGCTCTTCGTCGCCTCGCAGCTGCTCGTGTGGGGGGGCCTCGGGGGGCTGATCGGGCTTCCGGAAGCGTCGGTCTACGTGGAACTGGTGGTGCTGTCCCTGCTCAACACGATCGTCACGTTTCCGCTGGAGCCGTTGCGCTCGGCCTTCTCTCGCCGCAACGAGCGCGAGGCGGACCGCATCGCCTCCTCGCTCACGGGTAAGCCCAGCGCCATGGCCTCGGCGCTCGCGAAGCTCTCCCGCGACAACCTGTCCAACCTCCACCCGCACCCGCTCTACGCCTGGTTCCATCTCTCGCACCCGCCGGACCCGGAACGGATCGGCGCGTTGCGGGACGAGAAGGGGAACGGGGACGCGTAGGGACTACGGATTGGAGATTGGAGATTTCAGATTTCGGGGTTCGATGGGCGATGGGGTATGGGCTATGGAATGTTGGAATTGCGAATTCAGGAATTACGAATTCAGGGATTCAGGAATTCCGAATCGAGGAATGGGGCTGTACGACCGTGAAACTGCCAGCAGAGCCGCGAGCAGCCTGCCCTGCGTAGCCCATGCATATGCAAACCGGGCGACGGCGGGTCAGCCCGGGGGTAGGCCGCCGGTTTGTTGGATCTGGGTTGTTTGTAACCGGTAACCCGTAACCTGTTTATGCTGTGGGTTGCCAATATCCGTTTGTGGCAACGCACAGCCACACAGGTTACAGGTGACTGGTACCAGACACCGCCATGCAGCGAGCGCCGGCCGTCCGCAGGAACGTCTGCCGGTGTTGCCTTCCGGCCGGAAGTTTCGTAGGATGGTCTTGATCCCCGGGTCCTCTTCGGGCACAGGTGTTCGGGCGGCAACCGACGCTTCCGTGACGGCGTCGCATCTGCATGCCGGGCCCGGGGGCACGGCATGCGTGCCGGAAAGCCGAGAACCCATGAGCGACGTCTCCGGCGGAATGCGATTCCGTATGATCGCCCCCGCCTTCCCCAACTTCAACATCTACTCCTCCATCGCCAAGCAGACCACCGCCCTCGGCCCCCTCAGCGTGGCCACCGTGGTCCACCACATGCCGGGCTGGCAGGTCGAGGTGATCGACGAGAACAACTTCCGCAAGTACGGGCCCAAGCATGAGAACGGGACGCCCGACCACGCGATCCTCCAGGCCATCCGGCACGCCGACGCCGTCGGCCTCTACGGCGGCCTGAGCAGCACCATCAACCGCCTCCACGAACTCGCCCGCTTCTACAAGAAGACCGGCGCCGTCACCATCGCCGGCGGACAGCACCTGGTCGGCGAGAACGTCCGCGAAGCGCTCGACAACGACGTCGACTACGTCGTGATCGGCGAGGGCGAGGACACCATCCGGGAACTCCTCGAAGCGATCGAGACGGGAAGCGACCCCGCCGGCATCGCGGGGATCGCCTTCCTCAGAAACGGCGAGGTGGTCCGGACCGCGGACCGGCCCCCCATCGAGGACTTCACGCGGCTTCCCGCGCCCGATTTCCGCCTGCTCCGCTACGCGCAGGTGAAGATCTATCCCGTGGGCTGGATCCGGGGTTGCGGGATGAACTGCGAGTTCTGCACCGTGAAGGGGAAACCCCGTTCCGCGCCGCCGGCGCTGGTGGTCGAACACATCGCCGGGCTCCTGGAACAACACGGGGCGCGGCACTTCTTCATCGTGGACGACCTGTTCGGACACAACCGCCGCGACACGCTGGAGTTCTGCGGGATGCTGTCAGCGTACCAGAAGGCGGTGGGCACGAGGCTGAACCTGACGGTGCAGATCCGGCTCGACCGGGGCCGGGACGAGGATCTGCTCAAGGCCATGCGCCAGGCCGGCGTCAAGACCGTCTGCATCGGGTTCGAGTCGCCGATCGCCGAGGAGCTGGAAGCGATGGACAAGCGGATCAAGCCGGAGACCATGCTGGAGAGGACCCGCCGCTTCCACGCCGCGGGTTTCTTCGTGCACGGCATGTTCATCTTCGGCTACCCGCTTCCCGAGGGCGCCTCCCTGGCGATGACCGCGAAGGCGCGCGCGCGGCGCTTCCGTCGCTTCATCCGCAAGGCCCGGCTCGACACGATCCAGGTGCTCCTGCCCGTCCCCCTGCCCGGCACGGCGCTGACCGCGCGCCTGGAAGCGGACGGCCGCATCCTGTCGCGGGACTGCATCGGGTGGGAGTACTACGACGGGAACTTCCCGCTGTTCATGCCCGATGCGCCGATGACGCCGGAGCTGATGCAGCTCTCGCTGCGCCGGATCATGGGGCGTTTCTACCGGTTCCGGTACGTGTTCGCCATCGGTCTCAACGTGCTGATCTTTCCCGCCATGTTCCTCTCGGTGTGGGACATCCGCTTCGGATGGCGCAAGTGGACGTCCGTGTGGCGCAACAACCTGATCCGTTTCGGGGGCTGGATCCTGCTCAAGCGCTGGACGTCGAAACTGCGCCACGGCGCGTTCTCGCAGAAGCTGGCGAAAGCGAAGGCCCTCCTGCCGCTTCCCCAAGTCGCCGAGCGGTCCTCCTGAAAAGGAGCGGGAACGCAGGAGGAGCGGGGACGGGTAGGGGTTGGATTGCGGCCTGCGGGTATGGCGATTGAAAAAATCCGCATCCGGTCCTGTTGTACAACCGAGCAGATGAGGCCGCCGGTTTTTATGGGTTTGAGTAGCCTGTAACCTGTAACCCGTAACCTGTTTATGCTGTGGGTTGGACACACGCCTCCCACAAAGAGCAAACGGGTTTCCCCGTCCAGCGTGTCATCCGTGGCCTTTCCTGCCCCATCCGGGTAATCCCCACGGAAAAGAGCCAACGATTTCCTCCCCGCCCCCCCCAAACCCTGTGAGTCGACCCCGGCGGAAGTAGAGGATCTTCGATCAGGAGGATGCCATGAACGCTCGAATCCGATGTCACGGTCTCGCGATCCTGTTCCTCGGCGCCGTGCTGGCGCAGGCCGTTTCCGCGGCCGAGAAGGAGGAGCTGGTCGTCGTCACCGACGAGGTCAGCCAGGGGGCGTTGCGCGTCGAGTCCCAGAGCGGCATCGTCGAGTGCCCCCTCAAGCACACGGACGTGAAGGCCCGGATCTCCGGCTTCATCGCCCGCGTCAAGGTCACCCAGACCTTCCACAACCCCTTCGACGAGAAGATCGAGGCGGTCTACGTCTTTCCCCTGCCCCACAACGCAGCGGTGGACGACATGACCATGGTCGTCGGCGAGCGACGCATCGTAGGAATCATCAAGAAGCGGGCGGAAGCGCGCCGGATCTACGAGCAGGCGGTGCGGCGGGGCGCCACGGCGAGCCTGCTCGAGCAGGAGCGCCCCAACATCTTCACGCAGACGGTGGGCAACATCCCTCCCGGCGAGGAGGTCGACATCGAGATCTCCTACGTCGACGTCCTCGCGTACGACATGGGGACCTACGAGTTCCATTTCCCCATGGTGGTGGGGCCCCGTTTCATTCCGGGCGGGACGGACGCGGAGGGCGCCCCGCAGGTGCCTGACGCGGCCCGCCTCAACCCGCCGGTCCTCAAGCCCGGCTACCGGACGGGCCACGACATCAGCCTCTCGGTGGACCTGGAAGCGGGCGTGCCGGTGCGGGACAAGACGGTGATCGCCCACCGGTGCGAGATCGCCGAGCTGGGCGAATCGAAGACCAAGGTGGTCCTCCTCAAGTCCGATTCCATCCCCAACAAGGATTTCATCCTCCGCTACAGCGTCGTGGGGGAGAAGCCGGAGATGGCGCTGCTTTCCCACGCCCCTGTCGAGGGCGAGGGGGGCACCTTCATGCTGATGATCCAGCCCCGCATCGACGAGGAGCTCAAGAAGGCGCCCCCGCGGGACGTCTGTTTCCTGATCGACGTCTCCGGCTCCATGCGCGGCCATCCCATGGCCCAGGTCCGAAAGACGATGAAGTGCTTCTTCGACCTGTCCAAGCCCGAGGACCGGGTCCAGGTCGTCACCTTCGCCGGGTCCGCCAGGCAGCTCTTTCGCTCTTACGTCCCGGCGACGGAGGAGAACATCCAGACGGCCCTGAACTTCACGCGCGGCATGCGCGGCGGCGGCGGGACGCACATGCTCAAGGGCATCCGGAAGGTTTTGGCCGAGGCGCCCGACCAGAAGCGCGTGCGCATCGTCATCATGCTCACCGACGGCTACATCGGCAACGAGGCCCAGATCATCGACGAGGTGGGACGCCGGTGCGGGGACAAAATCCGGTTCTGGGCGCTGGGGATCGGCAACTCCATCAACCGCTACCTCATCGACGGCGTCGCGAAACAGGGCGGGGGCATGGGCAAGGTCCTCACCTTGCGCGAGGATCCGTCGGAACTCGTGGAGGAGATCGTGGTGCGCATCCACCGCGCCCAGCTCGACGGGATCCGGATCGACTGGGGTCCTCTGGACGTCTACGAGCGCTATCCCGTGGAGATCCCCTCCTTGTGGGCCGGCCGCCCCGTCGTCCTCTTCGCGCGCTACCGCAAGGGGGCGGAGGGCGAGATCACGATCTCCGGCGACGCGGAGGGCCGTCCCCTCTCCTACACGCTGGACGTGGCCCTGCCCGACCGGGAGCCGAAGCACGACGTCCTGGCCAAGGTATGGGCCCGCCGGAAGATCAAGGACCTGTCCCTGGCCATGGCCGGGGGCGAGATCGACGAGCTCGTCGACGAGATCACGCGCGTCGCGCTCAAGTACCGCCTGATGAGCCGGTACACGAGTTTCGTGGCGGTGGACGAGAAGAGTCTCGGCGAGATCGAGGGACCGGTGGACCCGCCGCGGCGGGTCGCGGTGCCCGTGCCCATGCCGGAGGGCGTCAGCTACCGGGGCGTGTTCGGGCCCGAGGGAGGCGGCCGCGGCGGAAGGTTGCGGCAGGGGGGACGGTTCAACGGACCCGCCGGCGGGCCTCCGCCTGCGCCTTCCGGCGCTCCCGTGCCCACGCCGAGCCCGTCGCCGACCCCGACGCCGACGCCCACGCCGACGCCCAGCCCGACCCCGACCCCCACGCCAACGCCCACGCCGACGCCCAGCCCGACCCCGACCCCCACGCCGACCCCGACGCCCATGCCCGGCGCCTCGCCGCGCCCGGCCTCTGAGCCCTCGTCGAATGGACTTGCGCGCAGGGCGGAGTCCAAGTCCAAGAAGGAAGTGGCGAGGGTTTCCGGGACGGCTTTCGGCGGCGCCTGGACGCTCCTGCGGCAGAACCTGGGCGACGTCCGCAAGAAGGCGAAGGCGGCCTTCGAGGCGGCCTCTGCGTTCATGAAGGAAGGCGATGATCCGCGGGCGCTGGCGCATTTCCGGCTGGCGTACATGCTGGACGCATCCTGCCGTCGCCTCGAGCCCTGGAGACGGACGCGCATCGGCGCGTCGTCCCTGGAGGCGATCTCGCAGCTTCTCGAGGAGCGCCGGGAGTCCTGGGTGGAGGACCATCCGTTTCTCGAGAAGAAGCTGGATCTGGTGATGGAGAACCTGGATCTGGAGGAGGCGGTGAAGCGTCTTTCGGGCGCGCTGGGTTGCGGGATCGAGGTGGAGCCGGGGGCGCTCGAGGACGTCGAGGAGCTCTTGCATCTCGAATCGTGCCGCGTCGTCTATCTCGATCTTCGGGGGGCGACGGGGCGGCAGGGTCTGGACTGGCTGTTGGGTCCTTTCCACCTGGACTGGTCGGTGGACGGCGAGGGTTCGGTTCGCGCGACGTCGTCGAGGCGTCTGGCGGGTCCTTCGCCCTGGGCCTATTCCGTGGGGGCGTTGTACGAGCCCTTCCTGGAGGCGCTGGCGAAGAACGAGAAGGAGGGTTTGAAGAAGACGTTGGAGGCGCAGGAGGCGCTTCTGGAGGAGGTCCGGGGGGCGCTGGAGGAGAAGGCGGGGGACGGCGTTTCTCCCCTTTGTCTGTTCTTCGATCCTTCCACGATCCTGGTGTTCGCGGAGCCTGCGGGCCAGGCCGGGGCGAAGGCGGTCCTGGAGGGTGCGGAGGGTCGCGAGGCGTTCCTGGAGAAGCTGGAGGCCTTGAAGGGTCGGATGGCGCGGGCGGAGGGGCTTTCGTCGTGGTCCTGGAACCTGCTTTCCGGCGCGGCCCGCGGCGAGGTGGACGGCGAGGCCCTGGCGCACTTGCGGGAGGCCTGGCGCGGTTTCGAGCTCGCGGAGGGGGAGACGGCCGGTCTTTCCGTGTACCGTTCCCTTTTCGTCCTGACGGAATCGGCCCGGGCGCTGGGCGGGGAGGCGGCGGAGGCGGCCCGCGGAATCGTGGAAGCGCAGGAGGCGGTCCTGACGGGAGGTGGGGTGAAGGGGTTGCCGGCCTTGTACCAGGTGCTTGCGAACCGGAACGCCTCGGCCCTGGGCTGGGTCGGCGAGGACGCGTTCGCGGAGGCGGAGGCGTTGTCAGCGGTGTCGGCCTTGGAGGCGACGTCGGCGTTGTCGGCGAAGCTTCTTCTCGGCCGGATGGAGGCGGGGGAGTTGGATCCGGGCGCCTTGTCTCCTTCCCGCGGCCGGTTCCGGGATGGCGAGGACGGTGTGGTGCTGGGGGCTCTTGCGGCGCGGAAGGCGGGTGGCGAGGTCTGGGCGTCGTTCCGCGGGATCCGTTCGGAGGCGTTGCGTGCCGGCGGCGTGGGCGGTGGCGCGGCGGTTCTGGTGCACCGTCTTTCGGAAGCGGCCTTGCCCGTGGTGGAGTGAACCGGCGAATCCTGGACGGATTGGAGAACGGATTCCCCTGATCCGTAGTTCTGTGGGGCATGAACAAGCCGTCAGGACAACCCCGGATCCGGTCCGGTTGTACAACCGGGCACATGAATAGCCCCGGGCAGCCTGCCCGCCATAGCCCTTGCCGATGCAAACCAGGCGACGGCGGGTGAGCCCGATGCCGGATGGGGCGCGGGCCGACGTTCGTAGTGAGCCACGTAGCGGTTGCGGAGTGGCGGAGCACCGCAGTCGATGGCGGAGTGGCGGGATCCGCAGGTGCGGACAGGATGTCCGCGTTCCGCGCATCGTGCGCAGGCAGCCTTGGGGTGAATTTTTCCGAAAAAATCCAGGGCCCCCTCTGAGCACTGCTCCGACAATTCGGGAAAACCATTCCCTCATCCCGCAAGGCTTTCCCTTTCCCTGGCCCGCCGGTATCATGGGCGGACGAGCCCGATGTGAGCGAGGAGGGGCGAGGGGATGGCGTTTTCCCTTTCGGTGATCGAGGGCCCCGACGCGGGGTCGGATTTCAACCTCCCGGACGAGGGCCGGCGCACGGCCGGGCGCGGAAGCCAGGCGGATTTCCGCCTCGCGGACGCCCAGACCTCCCGGACGCATTGCGCGTTCGAGGCGGCGGCGGACGGCTGTTTCGTGAGGGATCTAGGCAGCAGGAACGGGACGTTCCTCAACGGCCGCAAGGTCGACGTCCCCGAGTACATCCACCCGGGGGACCGGCTGCTGATCGGCGAGTCGCTGCTCATCGTGGTGGATCCCGAGGAGCGCCCGAAGTCGCAGGGGATCCCGCTGGAGGCGAAGAGCGAGGACTACTACTGCCTGTCCTGCGGGCATCCCACGCCGGGCCGGTGCCGCCGTTGCGGCGGCCAGTACCTGTGTCCCCCCGACGGGCTTCCCAACCTCACGATCCAGAAGCGCCTCGGGCGCGGCGGGATGGGCGCGGTGTTTTTGGTCCTGCAGGGGAGGCTCGAGCGTCCGGTGGCGATGAAGGTGGCGGCGCTCTCCGGCCAGCCGGAGGAGAACGTCCTCAAGCGCTTCTTCCGCGAGGCGCGCGTGATGGCGAAGATCAAGCACCCCAACATCGTCCAGATCTTCGACATGGGGCGCGCCGAGTCCGCCCCGCCGCCCGATCTCCTCTATCCCGGCGAAAGCCCCGCCCCGGTGACCTTCCTGCTCATGGAGTACGTGAAGGGGGACACGCTGGACATGAAGGTGGCGGAGGAGGGGCCGCTGGAATTCGTCGACGCCGTGCGGATCGCCCGGGACGTCGCGTCGGGGCTGGCCTACGCCAGCGAGGAGGGGATCGTCCACCGCGACATCAAGCCCTCGAACGTGATGCTCGGGGAGGGGGACGCGGTGAAGGTGATGGACTTCGGCCTGGCCAAGTGTTTCGAGAACTCGGGGCTGAGCGGCATCACCTGCTCGGGCACGATCCTGGGGACGCCGGCCTTCATGTCGCCCGAGCAGATCCGCGATTCGGTCCACGCCGACCACCGTTCCGACATCTACGCGCTGGGCGCTTCCCTCTACTTCCTCTTGACGGGGAAGCCCCCCTTTCCCGGCCGCGACCTCGCCAAGACCCTCCGCCGCGTCCTCGACCACCAGCCCGCCCCCGTGGAGGACTACCGGCCCGACGTCCCGAAACCCCTCCGGAAGATCGTGAAGAAGTGCATGGAGAAGGACCCCGCGCGCCGCTACAAGGACGCCTCGGTGCTGGAGAAGCAGCTCCAGGCCGTGCTCGATCACCTCTGACCCCGCTCCTCCATTCGGAATTCCTCAATCCCCCCCCGCTCTCTCCCGCGCCTCGTCCGCCGCCACCCAGGCCTGCAGCATGGCGGGCAGGAAAGGGTCGTCGAGATGGATCTCCACGGGCACGGGCGAGGCGTCGAGAAAGCCCAGGAGGTCGGCGTCGTCCCCGTAGCGCGTCAGGTCCCGGGGGGAGGCATAGAGATGCACCGAAGAATAACGGGGAAGCTTCTTCAAGAATCCGAGAAGCGGGGCCCGGCGACCCGCCAAAGCGAGGCCGCGGAAATCCAGGATCAACAGTTCCATCGCCGCGTTGCGGCGCGAAAGCGCATCGAGAAAGCCGAGGACCTGGGACTTGTGCGCGATCCGCTCGAGACGCTCCACGTCGCGAACGAGCAGCCTCACGTATCCGCCGCCGGAAGGGAGATGGGACAGGAACGTCACCACCCCCTTCTTGTCCCCGTAGTGGTAGAGCTGCTCCGGGTCCGGGATGTAGAGGCTCAAGGCCCCCCCGGGATGCTCCCCGGGCCCCCTCACCTTCTGCAGGTGCTCGAGAAAGGTGACTGCGCCCGTCTTGTGACCGGCGGAAGACAGCACCCCGAGCGCCGGTTCCCCAACCGCCGGCGCCCCCTCCTGCGCCTGCAGCGTGAAACAGGCCGCTGCCGTGCACACCGCGGCGACGACCGAAGCGATCAAGGCAATGGAAAACGTCCTTCTGGACCCCATGCGCGTCTCCCCCAAAAAAGACCGCTTCCATTGTATCGTAGATCCCGGCCACGGATGAAACGGCTGGGGCAGGAAAGGCCACGGATGACACGCTGGACGGGGAAACCCGCTTGCTCTTTGTGGGAGGCCTGTGTCCCGGGCCACGCGGGCTTTCGGCCCGTGACCACGGCGATGCCGCGGGCTCTCGTTGCATGGCGGTGTCTGGTACCGGTCACCTGTAACCCGTGCTGGCCGTGCTTTGCCACAAACGGATATTGGCAACCTACAGCATAAACAGGTTACGGGTTACCGGTTACAAACGACTCAAACCCATAAAAACCGGCGGCCTACCCCCGGGCTCAGGCCCGGGGCTAGGTCGTGTGCCCGGTTGTACAACCGGACCGGATCCGGGGTTGTTCTGACGGCCTGCTGGTCAGCCCGGGCAAGTTTACCGCTCGCTGACCCTCGCGGCTCTGTTGGCAGTTTCACAGTCGTACAGCCCCATTCCTCAATTCGGAATTCCTAAATCCCTAAATTCGTAATTCGCAATTCCATCGCCCATCGAACATCACAATCTACAATCTACAATCTACAATCCCTCTCCGTTCCCGCTCCTCCGGCGTTCCCGCTCCTCCGGCTGAAATCTGAAATCCCTACGCTTTCCCGGCCTTCGTCGCGAGGCGGAGGAGCCTCTCGGCGACCTGGGCGAAGGAGGCAGCCTCGGCGTCGGGGCGGAGGCGGCGCAGCTCGGCGGGGTCGCCGGTGCCGTAGGTGACGGCCACGGTGAAACAACCGGCTTCCTTGCCGGCGAGGACGTCGCGGAAGGTGTCGCCGACCATGACGGCCTTCTCCGGCCGGACGCCGAGTGCGCGGAGGGCTTCCAGGAGCATGTCGGGGGCGGGCTTGTGGCGGAGCCCTTCGCGCCAGCCCTGGATGTGGCGGAAGTGGGTCGAGAGGCCGAGCGCGTCGCAGATCCGGAGGGCCTGCATCTGCTGCTTGGTGGTGACGACGGCCAGCGGCAGGCTCGAGGCGAGAGAGGACAGGCCCTCCCTCACGCCGGGGTAGGGGCGCGTGTTGTCCAGCCAGTGGTCCGGGTAAAAGCCCCGGAAGGCCCGGATCAGCGCCTCCATCCCCGCCGCGTCCATCGAAAGCCCCAGCGCCTCCGGGATCTCCTCCAGCGGCCAGCCCATGAGCGGATCGATGCGCTCGCGGAGCGGGACCGGGAAGCCGCAGAGGCGGAAGGACTCGATCACGCAGAGCGTGAGGTCCTCGCGGGAGTCGATGAGCGTCCCGTCGAGGTCGAAGAGGACTGCCTCGCAGTCGCCGAGGCGCTCGGGGATGCTGCGGCTGAAATCTGACGGCTGCAATCTGGAATCCCCTCATAGGCAGCGCGGCTAGACCGGCAGGTATTCCAGCGCGCGGGTGGGGCAGAACAGGGCGCACTTGGGCTGTCCCTTGCACAGGTCGCACTTGACCACGGGCTCGCGCAGGCCGGCCGGGTACATGTTGCCGAAGGGGCAGGCGGGCACGCAGGCCAGGCACTTGATGCAGCGTTCCTCGACCACCTCCACGGCGCCGGTCTCCTCGTTTCGCACCAGCGCCTCCACCGGGCAGGCCTTCACGCAGGCGGGATCCTCGCACTGGAGGCAGAGCAGCGGGATGAAGACGTCGTCTCCCATGTCGAAAGTGGAGACGCGGGACTGTCCGATGCCCACGCCCTCCACGGGGTGGGAGAAGGCGCAGGCCAGCTCGCAGGTCCTGCAGCCGATGCATCTTTGGGGCGTGACGCGCATCCTGTATTTCATGGGTCGATTCCGATCACCATTTCACGATGGTCGAGAAGGTCGCGGCCGCCTCCTTGCGGCGGCAAGCGTCGCACTTGTTGAACGAATCCGGGGAGAACCCCTCCGTCTCGCAGAGATGCTGGACCTGTTCCTCGGTGATGAAGGTCCGCCCGCAGCTCTCGCACGGGATCAGCTTGAACGTGCGCCCCCAGATCGTCCTCATCCCGTTCATCTCCCGCATGGGGATGGCCAGCGTGGGGCAGTTCTGGGCGCAGGCCCCGCACCCGACGCACGCGTCCGTGGGCTCATTGAACGGCGTGTCGACCTTCTTCGCCGGGCCCCGGCCCGTGAGGACGATGGCGTGGTGGCCGAGCGACGCGCAGATGCGCGTGCAGATGCCGCAGAGGATGCAGTCGTCCGGCTCCTCCCGCGGGCGGTAGGAGGTCTCCTCGATCCCGTATTCCGCGGCCAGATCCCGGACCTTCGGCGTCTCCGGGCACCGGGCGAGGAGCAGATCGAGCGTCTCGCGCCGCGAGGCCATCACCCGTTCCGAGGCCGTCTCCACCTCCAGCCCCTCCTCCACCGGGTAGAGGCAGGAGGTCACCAGGCGGGACCACCCCTCCCAGGCCTTCTTGGTGATCTCCACCATGCAGAGCCGGCATCCCCCCCAGGGCTCCACCGCCTCGTGATGGCACAGCGCCGGGATCTCGATCCCGTGCCGGCTCGCGGCCTCCAGGATCGTCTCGCCGTCCTGGGCCCGGATTCTCTTGCCGTCGATCTTGATGTTCACCATGTCGCTCGTCTCCGAGAGGCGCCTTGCCCGGGGCGCCTTTTCATCGGCATTCCTGTGTCGGCTCGCCGGGAGGCTCGCCCTCCAACCGGATATCCGGCATCGGATATCTACAATCGACCATCCCCCAAGCGGCGCCTTCGCCGCCCGGGCAACTCACGGCACCACCCGGATCGCGTCCGTCGGGCAGACGGTCCGGCACGCGCCGCACCGGGTGCACGTCTCCGCCACGATCTCGAATCCCGTCTCCTTGTCCCCGGTCACGGCGCCGGCCGCGCAGGCCTTCTGGCACGCGCCGCACAGGTTGCACGTCTCGGCGTCGATGGCGAAGGTCGTGAGGTTCTTGCACACCCCCGCCGGGCACCGCTTGTCCCGGATGTGCGCCTCGTACTCGCCGCGGAAGTACCGGAGCGTGCTGAGCACCGGATTCGGGGCGGAGACGCCGAGCTGGCACAGCGACGATTCCCGGATGTACTCCGCCAGCCGCTCGATCTTCTCGAGGTCCCCTTCCTTCCCCAAACCGTCGCAGATGTCCTGGAGCAGGAAATAGAGCTGCTGCACGCCCTCGCGGCACGGCACGCACTTCCCGCAGGACTCCTCGACCAGGAACCTCGTGAAGTACCGCGCCACGTCGACCATGCAGGTCCGCTCGTCCATGACGATCATGCCGCCGGACCCCATCATGGATCCCGCCTCGGTCAGGCTGTCGAAGTCCACCGGCAGATCGAGCCGGCTCTCGGGCAGGCAGCCGCCGGAAGGGCCGCCGGTCTGCACGGCCTTGAAGGGCCGGTCCTTGATGAGGCCGCCCCCCGCCTCGAAGATGATCCGCCGCAAGGCGGTGCCCATCTCCACCTCCACGAGCCCCGTGTTGCGGACCGCGCCCACCAGCGAGAACACCTTGGTCCCCGGGCTCTTCTCCGTCCCCATGGCCCGGAATGCGGAGGCGCCTCCCACCAGGATGGGACCGACGTTGGCGAAGGTCTCCACGTTGTTGAGCACGGTGGGCTTGTCGAACAGGCCGCGGACCACCGAGCGGATGTACTTCGCCCGCGGCTCGCCGACCTCGCCCGCGACCGAGCGCATGAGGGCGCTGGATTCCCCGCAGACGAAGGCCCCGCCCCCCCGGCTGATGCGGATGTCGAACGAGAAGTCCGTCCCCATGACGTGCTCGCCGACAAGGCCCAGCTCGCGCGCCTGCTCGATCGCGCGCCCCAGCCGCTCCACCGCGAGCGGATACTCCTCCCGCACGTAGACGTACCCTTCCGAGGACCCGACCGCGTACCCGCAGACGAGCATCCCCTCGATCACCGCGTGGGGGTCGCCCTCGCACAGGGCCCGGTCCATGAAGGCGCCGGGATCGCCCTCGTCGGCGTTGCAGATGACGTAGCGGGGCGTCACGCCCGCGTCGCGGCAGCTGCGCCACTTCCGGCCCGCGGGAAAGCCCGCCCCCCCGCGCCCCCGGAGCCCCGAGGCCTCGATCTCGTCCAGCACGTCGTCCGGGGTCATGCCCGAGAGGACCTTCGCCAGCCCCTCGTAGGCGCCGGCCACGACGGCGTCGCGCACGTCCAGCGGGTCGATGCGGCCGAGATTCCTCAGTACGAACTTCTTCTGGGCCGCGTAGAAGGGGAGCTTCGAGGGGTCGGAAGCCTTCTCGCCGGTCTTCTCGTCCTTGCACAGGAGCCGCTCCACCGGCCCCCGGCTTCCCGTCGCCGCCGCGACGATCTCCGCGGCGTCTCCCGCCTTCACCTTCCGGTAGAGCGTGCCGTCCGGATGCGTCGCGACCAGCGTGCCCGCCTGGCACAGGCCCTGGCAACCGGTCATCTTGACCAGGGCGCTCTTGCCGCCGTTGTTCTTCAGGGCTTCCTGGAAGGCGCTCTCCACGTCGCCGGCGCCGGACGCGAGGCACCCCGGCCCGCCGCAGACGAGGATTTCCGCGGCGTCGGCGGGTTTCGCCATCTTCCACTCGGAGGCCAGTTCGGCCAGCTTGGCCGGGCTGTCGATTCTCATGGGCTCACTCGTCCTTCAGCAGGTTCTTCACGCGGCCGGGGCGGACCCCGCCGTGATAGGCGCCGTTGACCACGACCACGGGGGCCATGGCGCAGGCCCCGAGGCAGTTCACCGTCTCGAACGTGTACGAGAGGTCTTCCGAGGTCTCGCCGGGACCGAGGCCGATCGCCTCGGTGATCTCCTCCTGCAGGGTCTCGGCCCCCCGGACGTGGCAGGCCGTGCCCTTGCAGAGCCTCACGATGTTCCGGCCCTTCGGGGTGAGGCTGAAGGCGGCGTAGAAGGTGGCGGCCGCGTACCCCTTGCTGAGAGGCACGCCGAGCTCCTTGCACACGCGCTCCAGGGCCTCGCGGGGAAGGAAGTGATACTCGCGCTGCACGTCCTGCAGAGCCTCGATCAGGAATTCGGGCCGGCCTTCCCGGCCCTCGACGATGCCGTCCAGCGGTGCGAGATCGATCTCCATGGCGTCACGCTTTCTGTTTGGCTTCTTCGGCCTCGCCCAGGGCGAGCCCCTCTTGCAGCACCTTCATGTTCAGATCCGCGATCTCGGGCTTCTTCCCGAACTTCTTGGTGATGAACTTCTTCAGGTTCTCGACGCCGATGATCTTGGTCCGCCCCACGAAGGCGCCGAGCATGGCGATGTTGGCCGAGCGGGTGGCGTTGAGCTGGATCGCGATGTCGTTGGCGGGCACGAGGATCTGCTCGATGTCCGTCCGCTCGGAGGTGACGTCGATGAGGGAGGAGTTGATGAAGAGGATCCCACCTTTCTTGACGCGGGGGGCGAACTTGTCGAGGGAGGGGCGGTTCATGGCCACCACGTAGAGGGGCCAGTCGATGATGGGCGAGCCGATGGGCCGGTCGGCGACCACGACGTAGCAGTAGGCGGTGCCGCCGCGCATCTCCGGGCCGTAGGAGGGAAGCCAGGAGACCTCCAGGCCCTCCTCCATGCCCGTGTAGGCGGTGAACTGGCCCATGGACATCACGCCCTGGCCCCCGAAGCCCGCGAACATCACTTCTTTCTGCATGTCAACGCCTCGACGAAATACCGGATCACAAAGCCGCAGTGCCGCGATTTGCGTCACTTGCCTGTCCACGCTTCTCTTGGAAACAACCTTTCAAGGCGTAGCAGTCCCATTTTCCATGTCCCCCCGGTCTCAGTCCTCCTCGGGCGCCTTCTTCACCCCCAGGGAGTAGTAGGGCAGCATGTTCTCCTCGAGCCACTGGAACGACTCCCGCGCGTTCATCCCCCAGTTGGTCGGGCAGATGGAGAGGAACTCCACCAGCGAGAAGCAGACGTTGTCGATCTGGTACTGGAAGGCGCGCTTGAGGATCTTCTTGGCCTGGACGATGTGCGCCGGGTCGTGGACGGAGACCCGCGCGATGAAGCTCGGCGTCTTCAGCGACGCGAGCATCTCCGCCACCCGAAGCGGCATGCCCGTCTCCTGGGTGCTGCGCCCGAACGGGCAGGTGGTCGTGACCTGGTCGGGCATCGTGGTCGGGGCCATCTGGCCGCCCGTCATGCCGTAGACGGCGTTGTTGACGAAGATCGTCGTGAACTTCTCGCTGCGGTTGGCGGCGTGCAGGATCTCGGCCGTGCCGATGCTGGCCAGGTCGCCGTCCCCCTGGTAGGTGAAGCCGATGAGATCGGGGCGGACGCGCTTGAGGCCCGTCGCGAAGGCGGGCGCCCGGCCGTGCGCCGCCTCGAGGAAATCGGTCTTGATGTAGTTGTAGATCAGCACGGCGCAGCCCACGGGCGCGACGCCCACGGCGCGCTCGCGAATCCCGAGCTCGTCCAGGATCTCGGCGAGCATCCGGTGGATGACCCCGTGCGTGCACCCCGGGCAGTAGTGCGTGACGGTCTCCTTGAGCGACTCGGGTCGCGTGAAGACCAGCTTCTCTTCGACCGCTTCCATGCTCACCTCACAGGAACTGCTTCAGGGCCTCGGCGGTCTCGTCGGGGGTGGGCACCACGCCGCCCGTCCGGCCCCAGAAATGGACGGGGACCTTGCCCAGAACCGCGAGCTTCACGTCCTCGACCTGCTGGCCGAGGCTCATCTCCACCGAGATCACGGCCTTCTTGCCCTCCGCCGCCTCGGAAATGGCCTCGTAGGGGAAGGGGAACAGCGTGATGGGCCGGATCATCCCGATGCTGATCTTCTCCCGGGCCATGTCGTCGATCACGGTCCGGCACACCCGGGACATCGTCCCGTGGGAGACGAGAAGCAGCTCGTTCTCGTCGCTCACGTTGTACGCCTCGAACCGCACCTCTTCCCGCTTCATCTGCTCGTACTTCTCGTTCATCTCGAGGTTGTTCTTCTCGAGGACCAGCGGATCCAGGTAGAGCGAGCGGATGATGACGGGGTCCCGCCCCTTGCAGCCGGTGGCCGCCCAGGACGTGTCGAATTCCCCGGTCTTCGGCGGCGGGTTGAACTCGACCGGCTCCATCATCTGGCCGATCATGCCGTCGCCCATCATCATCACGGGATTGTGGTACTTCTCGGCCAGGTCGAAGGCCAGCATCATCAGGTCCACCGCCTCCTGGACGGTGGCGGGCGCGAGGACCAGGAGCTTGTAGTCGCCGTGGCCGCCGCCCTTGACCGCCTGGTTGTAGTCGCACTGGGCGGGCAGGATGCCGCCCAGCCCGGGGCCGCACCGCACGATGTTGACGAACACCGCCGGCAGCTGGGCCCCCGCGATGTAGGAGATGGCCTCCTGCATCAGGCTGATGCCGGGGCTGGAGGACGTGGTGAACACGCGCTCCCCGGTCGACGCACCGCCGAAAATCATGTTCGCCACCGCCACCTCGCTCTCCCCCTGCAGGAACATCCCCCCCACCTCGGGCATCCGCTTCGCCAGGTACTCCGCCACCTCCGACTGGGGCGTGATGGGGTAGCAGAAGTACTGGAGGGCGCCCGCCTGCACCGCCGCCTCCCCGATCGCCTCGTTTCCCTTCATCAGCCGCTTCGCCATGGCTTCCATCCTCTCCAGATGAAATCGGCCCCGAGGCCCCCCTCGATCAGTACTCGAAGAGCTGGTACTGCACGCCGTTCGCAACCACCTGGATCGCCATGTCCGGGCAGACGATGGCGCAGATGCGGCACCCGATGCAGCGCGTGGGATCCGATACCTCGGCGGGGAAATAGCCCTTCACGTTGATCTCCTTCGACATGGCGATGATCCCCTGGGGACAGGCGTGCATGCAGGTCTCGCAGCCCTTGCAGCGGTCCTGGTCGATGATGATCCCCGGCATCGGTCCTCCTCGTCACGTCCCGGATCGACATCCCCACGCGCGGAATGCGCGAGGTCGCGCCGGTCCAAACCCTTCCTTCTCCATTTTTCCCCGGAAGGCTTCAAGATCTTTTTTCGATTTTCCGCGCCCGCTCCTCCGGAGACATCCCCTTCAGGCTGAAATGCTCCGGACCCACCTTCTCCCGGCGCCCCCAGGGAGGGAGCATCGTCCGCTCGATGGGAAGCACCGGCACGTCGAACCGGCCCGCCTCGAACGCCTCCGACAGCCCCCGCGGCGCCGTGATGAACTTCAACGGCACCCCGCGAAGACCCTCCACCTCCTTCCCCAGCGCGTACCCCCGCTGCACGGTCTCCAGATCCGTCTCGTCCATCAGGTGCGTGTTCGAGACCAGGCCCCCCGCCTGGAGCCTCGAGGAGGCCTCGATCTCCCCGATCATCCGCACGCAGCTCTCGGCCGTGTCCGTGAAGGGGCGGTTCGCGTTGAGGACGAGCAGCAGCTGGTAGGAGCGCCCGGACAGCGCCGTGGCGAAACTGCCCAGGATCCGCGCCCCCACGTCGTCCCCCCCCACGTCCCCCAGGAACGTCGTCTGCTCGTCCAGAAGCGCCCCCTTGAGCTGGGGCTTGACGATGGGAAGGTCGGCCCACTGGAACCCCTCGTCCGGAATGATGAGACGAACGCCCTGCGCACGGAGCTCCTGGGCCGCTTCCCGGCAACGGAAGTAGGGGTTCACGACGTCGAGGTCGCCGAGCGCCACGGAACGCCCGTTGCAAGCATAGGCACGAGCGATGTTTACGGCGACCTCCGTCTTGCCGCTCCCGTAGTTCCCCGTGAAGAAGGTGACCCGTTTTTCCAGCTCGATCATCGGCTCGGCGTCTTGCGTTGCATCTCGTCCCGGGCTTCGGGACCGACGGCCGGCCCCGAAGGGGAAGCAGATACTCTACGACTTCAGGGGGGGGGCGGTCAAGGCGCGCGCGAATGGAGCGTTTCGCGGTGTACGTAGGTCATGTCCCTCCCTTCCTTTTCGTAGCTCACCTTCATGGAAATACCCCAGGGTGACCATCGAATTTCAAGTCCTCAGGGGGGTGCACGGGTTTTTTCGG
>Ga0180432_10004357_pt1 | contig 19491 bp, 17 predicted proteins | sample SS_ome_10_FD_132414 | JGI IMG/M metagenome (GOLD analysis project Ga0180432, IMG submission 132414) | Hypersaline lake sediment archaeal communities from the Salton Sea, California, USA - SS_1_MS_2 metaG | ecosystem: Environmental > Aquatic > Non-marine Saline and Alkaline > Hypersaline >...
GGCGCCCTCAAGCACCTCGACGCGCTCGACGTAGCCCGTCACCGACTCGTTGTTGGCGTCCAGCCCTTCCACGTAGCTGCCGATCAGCATCGCGGCTTCGCCCAGGCGCGACGAGGCCATCGATTCCTCCAGCAGGCCGTTGATGCTGATCAGCTGCTCGAGGCTGTTGATCGCCGCCAGCTGCTGGGTGAACTCCCCGCTGTCGGTCGGATTCATCGGGTCCTGGTTCTTGAGCTGCTCGATCATCAGCCGCATGAAGCTCTGGCTGTCACTGATCTCGTTGGGGTCGCTGACGACCGGATTCTCTGGGTCCGGGTTGACCACGATCCGCGAGTTGGCCTCGCCGACGAACTGGATGCTGTCCCCGGCATTTACTCCGCTCATAGTACGGTCTCCTTGGCTCAGCCGCCGCGGCTGAGCGGGGATGTCTGCTTGACCGCCGGCTCGATGACCGGGGTTGATCTGCTGGCGCTGCCCTCCTGGCGGGCGGCGCTATCTTCGTCGCTGTGCTCCTGCTGCTGGCGTCCGCCGGAGCGCTCGCCGTCGCCCTCGATCTCCACGATCTGCAGTTCGACGACGTACAGGCCGGCTTCCTCCAGGCTCTGGCGCAGGGCGTCCATGCTGTCCTTCAGCTGCTCCTTGGGCACGTTCGCCGCTACGGCCAGCTGCATCGCCACCGCGTCGCCGCGGACCGAGATGTTGACGAACATCTTGCCAAGGCTCGGCGGGTTCAGATCGAGGTGCGCGTTGTACAGGCCGTTGCCCGCGTTGCGCGCCTGCTCGACCTTGTCGAACAGCTGCTCCAGCAGCTGCTGATACTGCAGGCCCTGGTAGGGTGCGATCTCGAAGCGCGTACCGACGAACTCCATCAGTTGCGCCGGCAGCTGTGCGGCCTGGGGCTGGATCGCCGTCAGGTCCAGCTCGACGGTCGCAAGCCCGCTGGCGGTCGGCAGTGGCTCCAGCCGCTGAGGTTCCAGCCGCTGGGGCTGCTGGGCCAGCAGGGCCTGGTCAGGCGAATCGGGCGCCAGTTGTACCAGCGCCTGGTCCGCGGTCCAGCCGTTGCTCGCCAGCGGCTGGGCGGCGGCGTTGGCCGTGCCGCCGGTACCGCCGGACACGGCCGGTGCCGTTACTGCCGGTGTCGACTTGCGCACTGGCGTCTGGTCGGCGCCCAGCATCCTTCGCAGCTGCGTGTCGGCCGTTAGGGCCTGTGCCGCCGGCTGGCCGTCCGATGTGGATACCGCGGTCAGCTCAGCGGCTGTCGCCGCGGGCGGCTGGGCCGTCTTCGCGGTGGCGGTGAAGGACCTGTCGGCCGCGGTCACCGCGACCGTCGGATTGGATGGGGACGGGTTGACGACTGCCTCAGTCTCGCCACCGATCGGCAGACCGGCTGTAGCCGGCGTCGCAGTCAGTTGGGGCTGCGAGGCGGCCGCGGGTGTCGGGCTGGCGGGTACCGGCTGAGGCTGCGTGCTGGTCAGATTCGGCGCGATCGCTTGGCCGTCCGCCGTGATGGCGGGCAGCGCCGCGTCGAGCCGGTTGATCGTCAGCTGGGCGCTGAGTGCCGCACTGCTGCCGCCGGTCGTCTCGACCGTCACGTTGTACGTCTGGGTCGCCGCCGGCTGCAGCATGGACTGCTCGGTCGCCGGCTGCGGCTGAGCAGCCTGCAGGCTGAGTCTGACGGTCGAACCGTCCGATGCCGTCAGCTCGCTGGTCAGGACCGGTGGAGCGGTCTGCACCGCCTCCGTGCCGGGCTGGCCTGCGCCAATCACGCCCGCCGTCGCGAACCACTTGATGCTCGCCGGGGCGGCCGCCAGTTCAGCTGCGCCCGCCAGGATCGACCCGGTTGGCGTTTGGGTGCCGCTGGCGGCGGTCGCCAGGGACATGGTCCGGCCGGCGGCGTCGGTTTGACCTGCTGTCGCGGACCATGGCAGGCTCAGGCTGAGGCCCAGGGCCGAGGTCAGCACGGGCTGGCTGGACTCCACCGCGACTTGGGCGTCGGAGCCGCCCAGCACCGCGGCGAGATCGGCCAGCAGCTGCCGCCACCCGGCCAGCAGTGTCAGGACGGTCTCGGCCGGCGCCTGCGGAGCAGCCGGTTGCGGACTGCCCGCGGCGAGCGCCTCGCCGGTGTCCTGACTGTAGTCAGACGGAAGCTCGGCTGCGCCGTATTGGCCCAGTAGAGCGGCCAGGCATTCGGTTAGAGCTCTGAGCAGGCCGTCGGCGCTGCTAGGCTGCGCGGATGTCCCGTCGCCCGCCGTGAGGCTTGGCGGTGCCAGGCCATCACCGATGGTCACTGCCAGTTCGCTGTTCGGCTGTTGTTCCAGGCTGGCCAGCTCGGGCTGCACGTACTGCTGGAGCGCCAGCAGGAATCCATCCGCGGGCTGTGACTCGCTGCTTGAAACCGTGGGCAGGCCCGCGATCTCGCTGGAAGCCTGGATCAGGGTAATCAGGTTTGCCGCGTTCACATTCTCACCTCCTTGTGAGTGGATTCGGCACCGGCTTCGCCCGGTGGTTACGCCACGTTTGAATCCGGCGGTGGACGGCCGCTGCCGCTGCTCGCCGGGGGTGCGCCGCCTTCCTCCATGGTGTCCGCGGGGCTGCTTTCATCAGCCGCGGGTGGCGGCTCGGCAGCCGGCTCGGAGCCGGCTGTATCAGGTTGCATCTCGGTAGTATCCTCGCCGGAAGCTGGCGGCGGCACGTCCGGGACCGCCCGGCCAAGCGCCAGTAGTTCCTCAATCCACCGCGCGGCCATGGCCGGATCGGCCTCCTCCAGGATGCGTGCCAGGTCGCGCTCGTGCAGTGTGGCCAGCAGGCCGCGGGCGGACTCGGGTTCCAGCTCGGCCAGCAGGCGCGCCGCGGCCCGGCCGTCCATCCGCGCCAGTGCCTGCCCCAGCTCTCGCTGCGGATCAGGCTGATATTGCTCCGCCGTCGGTGCGCCCGGATCGGTTTCGGTTGCCGGGTCGGGCGCAGGCGGCTCGGGCGGGAACAGCTGGGGTGCGGTGCCGCCGCGGGCGGACGCGGACTTGCCGCCGGCCGGCGAGGCCACCAGAGCCCCGAAGTCGATGGCGCCGCGCTGAATCTGAGTCAGCAGCGCGATCACCGCCACCAAGGCCAGCAGGCCCGCCAACGCGGCGTTGGAATAGCCCGGCCGTGGGCGCGCACCCATGACTACACGGGCTTGCGCGGACCGACCCGGCCCGAATGCGGTTTGCTCAATACTCCCCAACGTCAATCATATCGGCGCCGGGGCCGGGCGCTTGAGCCCGCGGGCTGGGACTAGTCGCGGTAGATGATGATGTTCTTGGTCATCGTCTTGCCGGGCGACAGGTTGAACTCCCCGCAGTCGTTGCGCAGTTCGCCGCCGCCGACCGGGACAGTCTTGATGATGTATCTGCCCGGCTCCACGCTCTTGAACATGAAGTTGCCCTTGTCATCGGCGTTCTCACTGGTCACCAGCGTTCCCGTCTCGGCGTCGATTAGCTGCACGGCGATGAAGCCCTGGCCCTGGCCCCCCTCGTTCATCAGCTGGCCGGCGATGTTGCCCGGGATATTGCCGACGACGTTGCAGGATCCCAGCGCAAACGTCGCCAGGATCAGGCAGGCTGTCATAGTCATATACAGTGTCTTCACGATTTCCTCACTTCACGCGCGCCAAATGAACCGGCTGCCACCGTCGCTGCGGGCGACATCACCGATCACGGCTGCGCCGTATTGCCGTTCCTTGCAGAATTCCATGACCTGGTCGGCCTCGTCGCTCTTGGCCACCACCACGAAGCCCACACCCATGTTGAAGACGTGCCACATCTCATCATCCGTGACGCGGCCCCGGCGCTGGATTATATCAAAGACGGGCGGCCGGTCGATTCCGTTCCGGTCGATTCGGGCCGCCAGCTCCGCGGGCAGCACCCGCGGCACGTTGTCGATCAGGCCACCGCCGCTGATGTGGGCCGCGGCCGCGATGCTGAAACGTTCCGTCAGGGCCATCATCTCGTTGGCGTAGCAGCGGGTGGGGCGCAGCAGGGCATCGCGGAGGGAAGTGCCCAGGCTGGGATCGACCGCCAGCCACTCGTCGTCGGTCATGTCGGCCAGCGCCCTGCGTGCCAGTGAGAACCCGTTGCAGTGCACGCCGGTGCTACTGAGGCCGATCAGCACGTCGCCGGCGCTGACCTGCTGCGGGCCGTTCATCCGGTCGCGGTCGACCAACCCGACGGCGAAGCCGACCAGATCGAAGTCCCCCGGGCTGTAAACATCGTTCATCTCAGCGACTTCGCCGCCGATCAGCGCACAGTCGATCTCCTGGCAGCCAGCGGCAACTCCGCTGACGATCGCCGCCACTTCGTCCGGCACGACCTTGTTGAGCGCCAGGTAATCGAGAAAGAACAGCGGGCGAGCACCGCTGACAATGATGTCGTTGACCACGCAGCCGACGACGTCGCGGCCGGCCCACTCCCAGGTGCGAAAGCGCGAGTGGAGGATCGTCTTGGTGCCGAGGCTGTCCGTGCTGTTGACCAGCACGGGTTGCGCGAAGCCATCCAGCTGCGGCGCGAAGGCCGCGCCGAAGGCGCCGACGCCGGCCAGCACTTCCGGCCCGTGGGTGGCCTCCACGGCCGCCCGAAACCGCGCGATGGCCTCATCCTGAGCGGCAATGCTGACGCCGGTTGCTTCGTAGGTCAGCGGCTTATCCGGCATGCTCCGGCCTCCCTGTTGCCTGGGCGTTCACCGGAGCGCATGATACCAGAGTGCAACGCACGCTATACTTGCCTCCGTGCAGACCAGGCGCCACCGGTGGCCGGCCTGCGCACGTGCAACAATGAGGGCACCGCCGTCGCCAGGCGGCGGCCAGGAGGAAGCCAGATGGAGGCAGTCAAAACCATGTTCTCACACCGGATCGCGCAGCGCATGTCCGGTTGTGGCACCGAGGGCGCATTCGTGGTGCTGGCCGAAGCCAAGCAACTGGAGGCCCAGGGCCGAGACATCGTTCACCTGCAGATCGGCGAGCCGGACTTCGACACCGCGCCGAACATCATCGAGCGTGCCAAGCAGGCGCTGGATCAAGGCTTCACCCACTACACGCCATCGGCGGGACTGTGGGAGATGCGCGAGCGCTACGCGGAGTACGTCTGCCGGCGCTACGGGGTCAGCGGGATCACCGGGCGCAACATCGTGATCACGCCGGGCGCCAAGCCCATCTGCTTTCTGGTGGGCGTCGCGCTGATCGATCCCGGTGACGAGGTCATCATCTTCGATCCCACCTATCCGGCGTATGAGAACGCCGCCCACCTGATGGGCGGCGTGGTGAAGCGGTTACCGCTGACGGAGGAATCAGGCTTCCGCTTCGACCACGACCAGCTGGCCAGCTTGGTGACTGACAAGACCAAGCTGTTCTACATGAACACTCCCCAGAACCCGACCGGCGGCGTATTGACGATGGAGGATCTCGAGTTCATCGCCGAACTGGCCCGCCGACGCAACTTCTACGTCTTCAGCGACGAGATCTACAACCGGCTGGTCTACGACGGCGAGCATGCCAGCATCCTGCACGTCCCGGATTTCCTGGAGCAGACGATCATGCTCGACGGTCATTCCAAGACCTACGCCATGACAGGCTGGCGGCTGGGATTCTCGATCAGCAGCGAGCAGGTCGTCGACCACATGACGGTGCTGATGACCAACGCCAACAGCTGCACCGCGGCCTTCACCCAGGTCGCCGGCGCGGAGGCGCTGCTGGGCGATCAAAGCAGCGTCGATGAGATGGTGGCGCGGTTCAAGATGCGGCGCAACCTGATCGTCGACGGCCTGAACTCGATTCCCGGCGTGACCTGCACGCTGCCTGCCGGTGCGTTCTACGCCTATCCCAACGTCAAGGAATTCACGGAGAAGCAGGGCCGGACCGCCCGCGAGTTGCAGCACATCCTGCTGCACGAGTACGGCGTGGCCTGCCTGGACGGTACGTGCTTCGGACCGGGCGGCGAAGGCTACCTGCGCTTCAGCTACGCCAACAGCAAGGAGAACATCGAGAAGGGCCTGGAGCGGCTGCGGGACGCGTTCAGCCATCTGGGATAGCCAGCCACCGCCCGGCCTTGCACCGATACCGGCCGAGCGATGAAGGTGCGGCAAACGCACGGTATATAGTAGTGGCAACAGAGGAGTGCATATGAGGAGCGTATTCGCGGCACTGATGCTGGTGGTATTCGTGGCAGTCAGCGTAGTCGGCTGCTTCGATCCCGAGCCATCCGAGGTTTCGATCATCGCGACCATGAATGGTGAGCCGCAGGGCGTCACGGTCCAGGTCTTCAACAGCAAGGGCCTGCAGATCCAGGAGGTCTCCACCGACTGGAACGGCATCGGTTACATCTCGCAGCTGGCGCCGGGTACTTACACCTTGAAGTTCCTGGACAAGTCGGGTGGGCTGTATCCGGCGGAGCGGACGATCAACCTCAAGCCCGGTGAGTCGTTGCCGTGCGTGGTAGAGCTGTCCGAGACCCCGTCGACCGCCGAATAAGCACCGCTCGTCCGCGGGCGGAGTGACTGCGACGATATGAACCCAAGCTAGGCTTCGTGCCGCAGCGCGGCGATCGGGTCCTGCCGCGCGGCCCGCAGCGCCGGGTAGGCGCCGAACAGGATGCCCGTACCCAGGCCGAATGCCACGGCCGACAGCACGGTCGCCAGGCTGACGTACGGCTCCCACTCGGCGTAGGAGCAGTACAGATGCACGCCGAGGATTCCCACCGCGATGCCCAGCAGCGCGCCGAGCAGCGCCTGCGCGGTGGCCTCCAGCAGAAACTGCAGCACAATCCCGCTGGCCGGGGCGCCCACCGCCCGCCGCACCCCGATCTCCTGGCGCCGCTGCATCACGCGGATCAGCATCACGTTCATGATGCCCAGCCCGGCGACCAGCAGGGCGATGCTGGCGATGCCGGTCAACACGGCCCGGAAGATGCCCAGCGTCGATGACAGCAGATCGCGGGCTTCCTTGATGGTGAAGACGCTGAAGGTCTCGTCCAGGATCTCGTCCGGCGTCAGCAGCGTGGCGAGTTGGCGGCGGACGGCAGCCACCGCCTGCTGCTCGCTGACGTCGTTGCGGTAGCGCGCGAACATGCCATGGACACCGGGGAACTCGAACAGCTCCTGGGCGGTACTCAAGGGGATGAAGACGCGGTCGTCGATGTCCTCCAGCCCGATGCGGCCCTTGGGCTCCATCACGCCGACGACGGTGAACTGCTCGCCGCGGATGACCAGGCTCTGGCCCAGCGGGTCGTCATCGCCGAACAACTCGCGGCGCAGCGTCTCACCGGGGCAGACCACCCGGGCCCGCTCCTGCACGTCCTGCTCCGTCAGCCAGCGGCCCTCCTGCACTTCCTGGCCGCGCAGGATGCTGAAGGCGGCGCTGACGCCCTGGACGGTGGTGAAGCTGCGCTGCTCGCCTCGCTCGACGTGCGCCGGCATCAGCATCGCGGCGGCCACCGCCTCGATCTCCTCCGCCGCGGCGACGACCCGGCGGGCGTCGTCCGGCACGTGGGCCGACATCTGGGACATGTTGATGCCGCCGAGGGGGCCCTGCTGGACGTCGATGTAGGGCGTGACGATCAGCAGGTTGGCGCCGAAGTCCCCGATCAGACCCAGCGTCTGGCGGCGGCCGAGGTCCGTGATGCTGATCAGCAGGATGATGTTGGCCACGCCGATCGTGACGCCCAGCACCGCCAGCGCGCTCTGCATCCCGAAGCGCGCCAGCTGGCGCAGCGCGTAGCCGGCGAAATAGGTCAGCACCACGCCCATCATACCGCTGCCACCGCGGCACGCTGTGCTTGTCGGACAGCGCTCTGTATAATCATGGTGAGCTGTAGGGAGCTTCGCTAGATGTTGACACTACCGGAGTTAGGGGCGGCGTAAGGCAGTGAAACCACGCTATGATCCGCGAGTATTCCTGGCACTGACTCTGTCTCGCACGGCCCAGGAACGAATGGCCCAGGTCCAGGAGGGCATCGGCCAGTATCTGGCCAACTGGCACTCGATCCCCTCGATCAACTTCCACGTCACGCTGCGGTTCTTCGGCGAGATACCGGAGAGCCGCATTGAGGAGATCAACGCCGACTGCCGCAGGCTGGTCCGGGCGTTCGAGCCGCTGACGCTGCACTGGAACACCGTCGACTACTTCGGCCGGCCCCAGGCGGCGCGCGTGCTGTTCATCGGTGCCGAGGAATCCGCGGAACTAAAGCAGATGGTCGCGGCGATCATGAAGCAGTTCCCCGGCGAGGACCAGCGCAAGCGCTTCCGCGGTCACGTCACGCTGGCCAAGGCGCGCAAGCACATGGAGCCGGGGCTGGCGCGGATGAACGCCAACATGCTGCGCCGGCTGCGCGAACTGGGCCGGATCGGCCCCGACCCGATCGAGGTGGACCTGACCACCGTCCATCGCGAGATCGTACTGATGGAGACCATCTGGGTCGGCCGCGCCGTGGAATACGAGGTCCGCGAGCGCTACCCGCTGGCCAAGGGAGGCTGAGGCGTCGGGCGCCGGGTCACGCCCCGCTGCTAGTTCTCGTAGTCGAATTCCTCGCCGCCGTCGATCGCGGCGTCCTCGACCGTCACCGGCACATAGACGCGCAGTTCGATGCTGGTGCGCGCCTGGACCAGCAGCTTGCCGTCCGGCGCCAGGGAGAACTGCGCGCAGTCGGCGTCGATCGCGTGCTTGTCGCCGCTGAGGACGTCGATCAGCCACAGCTGGTTGGTGATCCAGTCCGTGGTATTGCTGAGCAGCACCAGGCCGGGGCTGGACAGGGCCTGCACGGCGACCGGATGGGCACTGAGCGGAATCTGCCGCGGTCCGCTCTGGCCCGGGATCTCGGCTTCCAGGTAGTAGGGCAGGCCACCGCCGGTGGACGCCAGGCAACCGGCGCGTCCCCAGATGGCTTCGGCACCGCAGAGGATGTCATCGGGTCCGAGGGCGAAGGAGCACTCGCGCGCCTGCAGGTCGAAACTGGCCAGGCCGTGCCGCGTCTGGAACTGCCCGTCGTAGAGCTTGGCCGCCCCCCAGAAGCGCGGCGCGTCCAGCATTGCGCCGCCCCACCACAGCTCATCCACGAAGTTGATGTCCTCCGTGGTCAGCCGCCAGTGCTCCACGCCCGCCGCCAGGTCGATCATCAGCAGACTCACGTCGCTGCCGCCGTTGACCGCGTCGTGCACAAAGACCACGAAGCGATCATCGGGCGAAAACAGCGCGTGGCGGATCTGCATGCCGGCCGGCGGCTCGAAGCGCTTGATCCTGAAGTCAGGTCGGCCGGAGATGTCGATCAGCACCCACTCACGGTTGCCGCTGTCGGTGAACCAGTTGAAGAACAGGTAGTTCTTGCGCGGGCTGATTGTCCAGCTGAGCCGTCCGGCCAGCTCCGGGCCGCAGACGTACTGCCGCATGAAGTTGGCGGAGATGAAGGGCTCCGGCAGTGAGGCGGTGGGGTAGGTGTGGCGGGACACTTCCGTGCCGTCGGGAGTCAGGGACAGCGTCAGGTAGTGCTCGCTGTCCAGCCAGGCGACGCCGGCGACCACGCCGTGGCTGGGGTAGATGCGTTCCGCCAGTTCGTAGCTGACGGTGGCCCAGGCCAGGCCGGGAAGCAGCACTGCGGCCAGCAGGAGCCCGGCGATGATTGTATGCGTGCTGCGGCGCGCGTCCTGGTGTCCCGTGACGGCCGGCTGGGATCGCAAGCGATTGGCCCAATGCACCAGCCAATTATAGTGGCCGCCGCCGCCGCGGGGGCGCAGCGGGTTCCCGAGGGCCGGACGAACTCGTTAGGCCTTGAGCTTGTCGATGACTGCGACGACGTCGCCCACCGTCTTGAACTCGTCAGTATCCTCGTTGGAGAAGTCGACCTCGTACTTGTCCTCGATGACCATGACCAGGTCCGCCAGGTCGAGCGAGTCCGCGCCCAGGTCATCGATGAAGTTGGACTCGGTCTTGATATCGCCAGGATCCACCGAGAGTTTCTCGGCAATCATCTGCTGCAGTTCCTCGAATACAGGCATCGCTGGCTCCCTCAGGTTATTCTGGCCGCCTATTCCTCTTCGGCCTTGGTGCGCTCGCGCTTGACGAACACCTGCCGGCCGGCGTAGAAACCGCAGCTGGGGCAGGCGAAGTGCGTGCGCTTGAGAGTTCCACAGCGCGGACAGCGGTTCAGCTCCGGCTTGCTGATCTGGCTCAGGAAATTAGCCGCGCGACGACTGCGCGTCTTGCTCCGCCGCAGCTTGTATTTCGGAAGTGCCATTCCTCACCGCTTCTCCGCAAAGGTTCCTCTCACGGAATGTGGGATTATAGCCACGGCGGCGCGCCTGTCAACCACTGAGCCGGCACGCCTGTCCGGCGCCCACAACCAGGCATATCTATACCACAGCGGCCGCCGTTTTGTGCTGTGCGGCACAATCGACTATAATCAACGGGACGTGGGGATGCGCGTAAGCTTCAGCGTGCAGTGGATTTGCGCTGCCGGACTGCTGATGGCGGCGTGCCTTTGTGCCGCCGCCGCTATGGCCGCCGAGACGGTGGCGATCGAGGTGGAGCCGGCGGTTGAAGCCGTTGCCGCCCCGGATCCGGCGCCGACGGAGGCGGAGCCTGCCGAGGACGCCGCCCCCAGCGAAGCCACCGAGATCTCGCTACTGGAACTCATCTCCTGGCGCCAGGTTGGCCCGCCGCCGCTCGCGGTGCAGCCGCCGAGCGAGGAGCACACGACGGCCGCCTTGCTGCCCGCAGCCGATGACCACGTCGTCGGCGCCAGCCTCGAGGGCGAGACGGAGGAGTCCGTGCTCGAGCAGCTGTTCGACAACCAGACCTACGAGGGTCTGCGGCGCCGGCAGTCGGGCCGGACTGATCCCGCCCCGGCGCTGCCCGCGCGCCGGCCGGCGGCCCGTGCGCCCCGGGCGGGCTGGCGGATCGACGGCAGCGTCACGTTGGCGCCGGGCTATGCGACCTACGCCGACGCGGACTACGTCGGCTTCGCGCTGCGCGAATCGCTGGACCTGCTCAGCGGCGACCGCTACGAGTTCTACCAGATCTACGAGACCGAGCACAGCTTCGTCAACGCCGGTCTGCTGACGCTGGGCGCCCGTCAGCGGCTCCGGGACGTGGCCTGGCGCGGCGACCTGCGGCTGAAGGAGGAGTTCCGGCTCTACCGCGACCGCGACGAGGGCGTCTACGACCGTCAGGAGGGGCTGTTCGAGCTGCGCTTCGATCCCGAGTGGCTGTGCGGCTGTCTCGAAGCGGACATCGGATACAAATACCGCATTCGGGTCTACGAGACGTTCTCGACGCGCAGCTACATCTACCAGGGCGGGCGGGCGGAGCTCAAGTATCAGCTGTCGCCGCGCGTGGCGACGCGGGTGCTGGGGCGCCTCGATGACTACAACTACAGCCAGGGCAGCACCCTGAGCAGCAACCGCCACGCCGTGGGCAACGAGTGGCAGTGGGAAGTCGTGGACGGCCTGCAGCTGAGCGCCGGCGCGGCGCGGGAGCGCAAGAACTATAACCTGAGCAAGACGCGCACCTATGAGAAGCAGGGCTACGAGGTCGGCGCGGACTGGCGGATCGACGCGGACAGCAGCCTGCGAGTCAAGGGCAAGCTGGTCGACTACGACCGCGAACTGCGGCCGGAGAGCAGCTACGAGGACGCCTCGCTGGAGGTGCGCTATCGCCGCAACCTCAGCGACCGGCTCGACGCCGAGCTGCGCCTGCGGGAGCGGCAGAAGGACTACGACCTGGGGACGGCAAGCGACCTCGACCAGCACAGCGTGGATCTGCGGATGAACTACAACCCGACCTGGGACTGGAACATCTACGCCGGGCTGGGGCGGACTCAGTACGATTACGTGAACGCGGCGCGGGCCTTCGAGCGCCGGGACGCCGGCGTCGGCGTCAGCTACTACATGAATCGTTTCAGCGCCAGCGCGGACTACTTCCGTCGGGAGTACGTGTTCGACGCCGACGCGGACCGCGACTATGCGCGGGACGACCTCAACTGCTATCTGGACTACCGTTTCGGTCCGCAGCGCTGGCGGGTATATTACGGGATCGGCATGCTTGGTCAGACCGATCCGGCGTCGGTAAATGAGTACAGCGAGACCCGGCTGGGTGCGGCCTGGGATTATGAACTCGACCCCTGTGTCGACCTCAGGCTGAGCTATGAGTACCACGTTCGCGACTACGACGCCTATGACGATATCGAGTATGGCCAGCTCGAGGCCAGGCTCGAATTCGAGCTGTAGCCCGGGTCGGGGCCCCGCCTAGGAGGCGCTGAAATGGTGAAGACAGGCAAGCGGTGTACTGCTGTTGCATCCCTGACGGTGTTGGCGGCGCTGTTGCTGCTGATTCCCGCCGCGGCCCAGGATGAGGACGCCTCGATCCTGCTGGCGCGGCTGCTGGGTACCGTCGAGGTCGCCCACGCCGACCTGACCGCCGCCGAGTGGATCGCCGCCGGCGTTGGGATGGAGATCGGCAGCGGCTGGCGGCTGCGTACCGGTGAGGCGTCCAAGGCGCAGTTGGTCTTTCCGCGCGACAACGTGGTGATTCTCAAGGAGAATTCCGTCCTCTACGTCGACAAACTGGACGCGGGAGGCGGGGCCGGCTTGCAGGCCAGCGCCGGCAGCCTGTTGGTTGACCTGGCCAATGCGCTGGCGCCCGGCTCGGACTTCGAGCTGGAGACCCCGACGGCGCTGGCGGTGGTCCGCGGCACCAAATACGGTGCGGCTGACATTAGTGAGTACAACGTGACCTTCTACGGTTACAGCGGGCTCGTCGACATCTTCGACAGCGCGGGGCAGTTCCCGCCGGTGCAGCTGGGAGCGGGCTTTGCCGTTGACGTGGCGGCGGGCGAGGCGCCCGGCGAGCCCTACCTGCCCGGACCCGAGGCGCAGCAGTTCGTGGCGGATGCCGAGGACAGCGAGGGTTTCGAGGCGGTCGAGGAGCAGGCCGGGCTGCTGGCGGCGGAGCTCATGGCGATCCTGGGGCGGCTGGAGGAACTGGACGCTGTCCTGGCGGACTACGAGGATGAGTGGGCTCGCTACGAGCGCCGCGACCAGACCAGCCACCTGCTGTTCCTTTACGCCCAGGTGCTGAGCCTGCGCGACGAGGTGGATGCCGCCGCTGATGACTACGCGGCGGCGGTCGCGGATCAGGAGGAGCTGGCGGGCGAGCTGGGCGAGCAGATCGAAGCGTTGCTGGCCGATCTTTACGCGCGCCTCGACGACCTGGCCAGCGAGGCCGAGCCGCTGATCGGTGATGAGGAGGAGCTGCTGGAGATGCTGCGCGGCGCAATCCCGCCGGGCGCGCCGGCGCTGGGGCTGCGCTGGAATCTGATCGATACCGACAACGACGGGGTTTCAGACCTTGACGAGCTGGCGCTGGGCACCGACCCGATGGTCAGCAACGACGACGGGTTCTTCGACCTGATCGCGCCCGACGACGGCGAGGAGTTCGACTACCCGGAGACCGACCTGGTCACCTTCGAGTTCGAGCCGCTCGACAGCGAGATCGTGCTCAGCTACGACCTGCGGCTCGAGGCCGACGGCGTGCAGTGGCAGCGCCGCGACGTGGACGCGGCCGAGGACGTTGATCTCAGCGTGCTGGTGGGGCCGGGCGGGGTCTTCGCCGACCTGCTGGCCGCCGCCGAGACGCTGGACATCGATTGGGTGGTGCTGGCCAATCTCGATGCCGACCGGCTGGTGGGCCGGGTGGCGGCTCAGGCACCAGCGGGTCCGCCCGCCGGGCCGGCCAGCGTGCCCAGCCAGCAGTGGACGGTGACCCTGAACGTGCCGCCGCCGGACCAGTTCGTCGTCATCGACCTGGTGCCCGCCGGGCCGGTGACGGTAGCCCCGGAAGACCGCGTGCGGGTGCGGGCGGAGATCGACGAGGTCACCGACCTCGGCGAGTGGGAGCTAACAATCGTCTACGACCCGTCGGTGCTGGAGTTCGATATCGGCCGCCGGCTGGGCCTGTTCGCGGGCGCCACGCTGTTCTTCGGCGACCAGCTGGGCGGCGTGCTGACCGTCAGCGGCAGCGTGCCGCGCGGCGCGCCGGCCGTCACCGGCACCGGTGAGCTGTTCGAACTGGAGTTCCTGGCGCTGGAGGAGGGCACCAGCACCGTCGAGATCACCGACGTGGCGCTGACCGACATCCTGGACCGCGAGATCGTGGCCGAGGGAGGCGAGACGGTGGACATCGACGTGCTTGCCAACGCCTTCGGCTCGACGACGGGCAGCTACTTCAAGGACTAGGCGCCGGGCCTCAGCTACAATCTGCGCATGGCATCGGGCCTGACCGGCAAGTCGCTTGTGGTCGTGGTGCTGGCGTTCCTGCTGCTGGTGGTGGCCTACGTCACGCCCGTACCGCGGCGCTGGCTGAACACCCTGGATCTGCTGGCCACGCAGGTGCGCTACGCCCTGCGCGGGCCGGTGGCGCCCGGTGACGACCTCAAGGTCGTCGGGATCACGGAGAACGCCATCGCGCACTTCGCTTCGATGGGCGTCTACTACCCGTTCCCCCGCGACTGGCAGGCGCTGGCGCTGCGGCGCCTGGCCGATGCCGGCGCGCGGGTGGTGGTGGTCGACATCCTGTTCTCCGAGGCCGACAGCTGGGACGAAACCGAGGACGCGGCGCTGCGCGACGCGATCGCCTACTGCCGGGAGCGGGGCTGCGAGGTGGTGCTGGCGGCGGTGGTGGAGCGCCAGGACTACGCCGAAGGGGCCTACAGCGAGACGCTGATCACGCCGGCGCCGCTGATCATGGACGCCGCGCCGGCGCTGGGAGTAAGCAACACCTGGGAGAAACTGAGCTTCAAGCTCAACGAACTGGTGGACCTGAGCCTGCCGCTGGGCCCCGACGGCCAGCCCCAGACCTACAACACCCAGGCGGTTGAGGCCTTCCGGCTGTACTGCGAGCAGGAAGGGCGCGACTGGCAGATGGAGCTGGACGAGGCACTGGTAACCGTTACCAACCGCAAGACCGGCAAGGTGCAGCGAGTCTTCCGCGTCAACTACTGCGCCCCTCCGGAACGCTACGCCGGCCATGTCTATTCCTTCGAGCGCCTGTTTCCGGAAACCTGGCTGGAAGAAGACGCGCAGAGCCAGGCCGCACCGATCTCGATGCGCGAGCTGACGGCCGGGGAGCAGGCCCAGCTGGCCGGGATCTTCGCCGATGCGATCGTGTTCGTCGGCAGCCGGGCCCGGGCCGACAACGACTACTTCAACACGCCCTTCGGCCAGATGTTCGGTGTCGACACCAACGCCCAGGCCTTCGATACGCTGGCGCGCCACCGGCTGGTGCGCACGGTGCCGCCGCTGACCACGCTGCTGATCGCCGCGCTGCTGGCGCTGGCCGCCTGGCGCATCGCTCTGATCCGCCCGCTGTGGCGCGGTTCCCTGGTGGGGGGCGTGGTGTTCATCGTCGCGATCCTGGCCAACGCCGGGCTGTTTGCCGTGGTCCAGGTCGAGCTGAGCCTGAGCGTCACCCTGCTGGGCCTGCTGCTGCCGGGCGTGTCGTCCACCGTCTACCAGGGCGTACTGGAGGAGGTCGAGCGCCGGCGCATTCGGCTGATCTTCGGGCGCTACGTCAGCGACGCGATCGTGGCCCAGATCATCGAGGATCCCAGCGTGGCCGGGCTGGGCGGAATCGAGCGCACGGTGGCGGTGCTGTTCAACGATATTCGCAGCTACTCGACGATCACCGAGCGCCTCAGCCCGCAGCAGATTGTCGAGTTCCTCAACGTCTACCTGGGGGAAGTGACCGAGATCATCCAGGAAGGTGGCGGCTTCGTCGACAAGTACCTGGGCGACGGACTGATGGCGTTCTTCGGTGCGCCGGTGCCGACGCCCGATCCCGCCACCGACGCCATCCGCGCCGCGCTGGCGATGATCCGTGCGCTGTACGAGAAAGTCCACCCCCATCTGGAAGAACTCGGCCTGCCCAGGTTCAAGGTTGGCATCGGTATTCACATCGGGCCGGCGGTGATGGGCAACATCGGCAGCGAACGGCGTCACGACTACACGCTGATCGGGGACGCGGTCAACGTGGCGGCGCGGGTTGAGAGCCAGACCAAGGAGTACGGCTGGGCGGTGCTGGTCACGCGCGAGGTGATGCAGGCGGCCGGCGGGCAGTTCGACTTCGAACTGGTCGGGTCACGGCCGGTCAAGGGTCGCGAGCAGCCGGTGGAGATGCACCGGGTCATCGACCCGGACCACCCCGACAGGTACCGGCTTGAGACGCCGCTGCCGCCGCCCGTTGATGAGCCGACCAGCTAGGAGCGGGCCGGCCACAGCGTGAAGCTGCGGTGCTGTCTACGTATGCGGGGGCTAGTGGGATAATGGACACGGCACTATGAGCGACGCGATCGGCAACCTTGAGATCCCGAGTTGGACGGAACTGGACCCCGACGTCCGCGAGGAGTGGAGTCCACACATCGAGCAACTGGTACCGGCCCCGCCGCTGCTGACGGAGTTCGCCGGCCCGCATCTGACCCTGGAGGAGTTCGACGCACGGTCGCTGGCCGACAAGGTCAGCCACGACGCCGTGCTGGGCGCCCGCTTGCTGGCCACCGCCAACTCCGCGAGGTTCGGGCTGGTCAAGCCGATGACCAGTATTCAGCGCGCGATGGTCCATCTGGGCTTCAATCTGGTGAAGTCGGTGATCATCTCGTACGTCTTGGAGCACCACTTCGGCCAGCCGCTGCCGCTGGCGGAGGAGCACGTCGGCTACGTGCGTCGCTGGTCCTCGGGGGCCTCGGTGGTGGCCTTCCGCTGGGGGCAGGCCGTCGACCTGCCGGATCCGTCCACCGTCGCCACCGTGGCGCTGCTGGCGCGCGTCGGCACCCTGCTGCTGGGGCTGGGCACGCCCCCGCTGGGAGACGACTACCGTCAGCTGCCGACCGAACTGCAGCGGCTTGAGTACGAGCAGGGGCGCTGGCAGGTCAGTTCACCGGTGCTGAGCGCCGAGCTGGTCAGGCGCTGGGGCCTGCCGGGTTTGGTGCCGGAACTGGTGGGGCGCAGCTGGGAACCGGTGGTGCGGCTGATGGAACCGGATCCGCTGGATCCCTACGTCCGGCCGGTCTGTCTGGTGACGGGCAGCCTGGTGCTTACCGAGCACTACATGCGCCAGCCCGAGGGCAGTCCCTCGGACTACCTGGCGGACGATGACTACGGGCTGCTCAGGGTCAACCTCGAGCGCCACCGGTTGATCGAGCCGCTGCGCGAACTGTGGCACAGCGCCCGGCTGCAGCGCGAGCTGGCGGCGCTGGTGGATTAGCCCTTGCGGCGGGGGCGGATGCAGCGGGCCGCGGAGCGGGTAGAATTAGGTGAACGGCGCTGCGGTGCAGCCCGTGATCGGTGAGATCAATAATGGAGCGTGACATGATGCGCATTGCTCTGGTCATACTGCTGCTGACGCTGGGCGTGGCCACTGCCGCCGGGGCCCAGGGGTACGAGTTCCAGCCGTCGGGGCTGGAGTACGAGCCCACCATCCCGGTCGAGGCGGGCGAGACGGTCCAGGCCTTGCTCCGCCTGCCCAACGGCATGACCGGACTCGGCCAGATGTACGTGGACGGCGTCTACTACGACGACCTGTTCGCCTACTGGCAGGGCACCTACAACGGTGACGCCTACTACTACGACATCTACAGCGGCTATTGGAAGCCCGGGCCGGTGTCCTACAGCCACGCCACGCTGGCCTTCCAGGACACGGCCATCGAGGGCTGGGTGCGGGTCTTCGGCCCCTATCCGGACTACGGCCACTTCTTCGGCCGCGACGGGGTGCTCTACAAGCGGATCAACATCACCCGGGCCCGCACGCGGGACACCAACCGCCGCCGCCAGATCATCTACACCTACTTCGTCAACATGGCGACCGGCGAGCGCAGCGACGGCGAGGGACTGCCCTACCGCTACATCGGTGACGCCGAAGTGGCCACCGAGGTGGTGGAGGCCCAGATGGCGGAGCGCGAGACCCAGCTGGCGGATCTGGTCGCGGACGATCCGGCCTATCCGAACTGGGAGGTCGAGGCCTTCGTGCCGCCCGAGGAGATCACCGCGCCCGCTACCATCCCCGGCACCGGCGAGCAGTCGCTGCTGGAGTTGATTGAGGATGAGGTCGGACCGCTGCAGGTCGAGCTGGATGCCGAAGCGGCGGACGCACCGGCTGAGGCGGACGGCGCGGATGCGGACGCTGGCAGCTAGCCGTCGACGTTAATGAGACAATATGAGGGCGCACGACGGTGCGCCCTTGTTGTCTTCATATGATAGGTGGACCGTGCAATGAGAGATGATGCAGGATTGGTGAGGGCCCGAATCTGGTCCGGACTGCGGCGCGCAGCCGTGGCGGCCGGGCTGGGCCTGCTGCTGCTCTGGGGGCCCTGGGCCGCGGTGCCGGCCGCTGCGCAGCAGCCGTTGGTGCCGGCCGAGCAGCAGCTTAAGGAGCTGCTCGACCTGGCCGAGGCCTATCAGACGGGCTACCTGCAGGTGGTGGCGGTCTGCTGCTACCAGCTTTACTCCACGTGCGGCATCGTGGCCGCCGACTACACCAGCGGGTACATCGACGCCGAGACGGCGCTGTTCGCCCTGGACGAAAGCGGCCTGCTGCACAGCGTGTGCACCAGCACGCTGAACAGCATCCGCGCCGCGACGCCCGCGGGTGACACGGCGGCACTCGACGAACTGGACCGCCTGGAGACGATGCTCGGCGCCGAGGGGGAGCTGCTTGGCGCTTTGCGGGACGTGATCGCCGAGCCCACGGAGGAGCGCGCCGCAGCGGTGGAAGCGGCCCGCCTGCGTGTTGTCGAGGCGCTCGACGCCTATACGGCGGTGCCCGAGGGTATGTAAGGTATAGACGTGACGGGAAAGTACAGCAGGCCGGCGGCGAACGGCCCGGCGAACAACGGGGCGGCGGTTCGGGCCGAGCGCGCCGAGCCCTCCTCGCGGTTCACGCCGCGCGTCATCACCGTGATACTGATCATCCTGTTCGTCTTCCTCGGCTGGACTTTCTACTGGCTGCTGTATGCCGAGCAGCAGTCGTTGTTCGCCGCCCGCCGCGAGGTGCTGGCCGAGCAGGTCCACACCGCGCTGTCGGTCTGCCGGCGCTTCAACGCGGAGGTGGAGGAAGGCCGGCTGCGGCGCGACGTGGGCATCGAGCAGGCGCGGCAGATGCTGGCGGCGATGCGCTACGGCCAGCTCAGCGACGGCGTCTTCATCGTGCTCGACACCCAGGGCACGCTGGTGGCGCATCCGCTGCGGACGGACCTGGTCGGCGAGAACCTGCTGGAGCTTGCCGACGGCCGCGGCCAGGCCTTCGTGGCCGAGATGATCGAGCAGAGCCGGCATCAGCCGGGGGTGTTCCTGACCTACCAGTGGCGCTGGCTGGACGGGGCGGTCGACGTGCCCGACCAGCTGGCGTACGTCGCCTTGTACGAGCCCTGGAACTGGCTGATCGTGACCGATAAGTCGACGGCGGACATCAACGAGCGGATCATGAGCGAC
>Ga0180432_10004358_pt1 | contig 19490 bp, 19 predicted proteins | sample SS_ome_10_FD_132414 | JGI IMG/M metagenome (GOLD analysis project Ga0180432, IMG submission 132414) | Hypersaline lake sediment archaeal communities from the Salton Sea, California, USA - SS_1_MS_2 metaG | ecosystem: Environmental > Aquatic > Non-marine Saline and Alkaline > Hypersaline >...
CTAAAGTGAAGTCCTTGTTGACTTCTCCTCTGACTCCGTTGGAGCCAAATAGCTTGCCCACTACATCACCTGTCTAGGTCTTAGTATGCTCTCTTCAACGGTCTTGCTTGGGCAGATGGTTACGCCCTCTGTGATGGTGACTCCATCCATTATCTGGGCAAAGTCTCCTACGAGGCTTCCTGATTCTACCTTAACCCAGCGTTCTAGTACACTATTCTCGCCTAGGATCGCGTTCTTCACGCTACTATAGTCCTCAATTACTACTCCTGCGAAGATGATGCTATTCTCGATTCGGCAGCCTTTCCCTATCATCACATCGTCTCCAATTGAGACATTGGGACCTATTCTGGAGTCTGCTCCAATAGTGACGTTTTCACCAAAGTTACATGGACCCTTTATCACCGCGCTGGAGTCGATTTGAGTTGACTCAGGCTTAACTTGATGCCTTTGTTTAGCTAGCACCGCGGCGTTGGCGCCCAAATAATCAACTGGCTCACCAACATCCATCCAGAAACCATGGCTCTCAAACCCATAGAGCTGCATCTCTTCCGCAAGCTTTGGGAAAACCTCAGTCTCGATACGCACCTTCTTTCCATCCGGGATATAATCAAATATCTCGGGTTCAAGAATGTATATCCCTGCGTTAATCAGGTTGCTTGGTGCCATTCCATGCTCTGGTTTCTCAACGAAACGCGTGATCCTGCCCTCCCAATCCAACTCGACTGAGCCGTATCGTGTAGGGTCATTAACCTGTGTCAGCGCTACGGTCGCTATTCCCCCCTTCTCCTCATGGTAGTTTAACAATCGCTTGTAATCAAAGTCTGTGAGCAGATCACCGTTCATCACCATGAACTTTTCACCATTGAGCATTCCTTTTGCCTTTAATATTGGTCCTCCTGTGCCAAGGGGGCGCTGCTCTCTTGAATATAATATACCGAGATCATATTTTGTCGGGCCAAGGTACCGCACCAGTGACTCCGCCATGTAATAAACAGCCAAAATAACGGTCTCTACACCTGCTTCGCTAAGGGATTCAAGTGTGTAATCTATGAGTGGCTTATTTGCTATTGGAAAAAGGGCTTTGGGTCTACTACAGCTCAGGGGCCTGAGCCTTGTTCCAAATCCGCCTGCAAGTACTAGGGTCTTCAATAATCTCGCCGCTTGATACGTTTTTACCCAGAATAAGAAGTTATCGACCTATAGGAGGAACCCAAGCTCCTCACTGATACGCTCATTGCTGAGCCTCTCATAACGTTCTATAGAACCCACATCATACCAGAAAGCGTTGGTTAGATAGGCTCCCACTTTCTCTTTATGCTCAACAAGATACTGTATGACATCGCCCATCAGATCGAAGCTTGAGAACTGACCAGCATTATGCAGCTCCAACATATCATCTATTACCGAGCCATCCAAGACCAGCACGCCTATGCTTGCCTTCGTATCCAGTCGTGGCTTCTCCTTGAAGGAGGTAATCCAGTCTCCGTCCACCTCAGCGGTTCCCTCATTGATCTTTAGACCCGTGGCGAGTGCTACTGTTGCTTTGGCTCCTGTTTCTTGGTGTTGTTTCAACATCTCATCAAGGTTGATGTTGCTAACTATGTCCCCGTAATAGACCACCAAGGTATCATTTTTTGTAAAAGCGTTCTCGTTGTAGGCGTTCAGTAGTGCGTTTGCGCTTCCTTTCCAACCGGGTTTATCTTGTATATAGTTGAGTTTTACAGCGAATCGTTCACCATGGTCAAAATAGTTCTCTATCTGGAGATACCTGTACCCCACCAGTAATACCAAGTCCTTGACGTCGTGGTACCTGTAGAGCCTGATAATATACTCGAGTATTGGTTTCTCCTTGTCTCCGATGGGTATCATGCATTTCTGGAGATAGTTTGTTAAGGGCTTGAAACGGGTGCCCATCCCACCTGCCAAGATAATGCCTTTGACAGCCACTTTACTCATCCCGACTAGCCAATAGGAATACTCCAACCAAGGCTGTTAAAGCTCCTAGGAGCCTGAGTACTCCGGGGCTTACCGGGTCTGGTACCGTGTTGCTTGCATTTAGGAACAGTAATATTCCTGTGGCTAGGAAGATGAATCCGGCTAGTAAGGCTGCGAATCCTGTGAGGTCTAGTTTGGGGAGATCAACCATTAGCTTTCACCCTTGTTGATGTATATTGGGGTTAAAATGGTTACTCTCCTAGCTTGGCTGGTAGATACTCATCAACGATATATGTGAGCCCGTATCGGCTGAATGCCTCCAACTCTGCTTTCTGGTCAAGCTCGATGAGGATATCAAGCTCTTTCTGCCAATGATCATCAGCGTATCTTGGGTCTCTTTTTAGCTCTTGAAGGCGTTTTCTGTCGAACTCAGACAGGGGCTCTGTTGGAAGCTTGTAGTCGATGATATCGCTTCCATTGACTCCAATCCATTCAGCAGTTGGTGTGCTAAGCCCTCTAAGATGCGCAGCGTTAGCCGAGCCACTGATGATAACCATGGCGATATGCAGTCCCCACGGGTCTGCGTCAGTAAAGATGTATATGGGCAACCCGTGGTCCTTGTTGAGCCTGTTGATTATTCCCCTCGTTGCTCTGGGGCTCTGTCCAGCCGTGTGAATAAGGATTGCCTTGAATTTTTCGTGGGCACGCTCCTCAACAAGTCTGGTGAACATTGCGCCTTTCTCGACCACAAGAACTTTGTTGGCTGTGGTCTCGATGAAATCACTGCTAGTTACTGCAGGTCCAATCATTGCGCCGTCTGGGTGATCTGTAAGATTGGTTCTACGCCCTTCGTATCCGGGTACTGTGTACTCGATGGTTAAATCACCGAATATGGATGAACGCTCCTCAGGGAATATATGAAAATCCTCTCTGGCTCGGTTCAGAGCCACCTCTAAATCAGTTATGATATTGTCGGACTCCTGCTGACCACTGTACTCGATATCACGTTGACCTCTAGCTGAGTAGTATACCTCTCTTAGTGTGCTGGTCTTTCTTTGGCTCACTAGTTCCTTTGCGAACCAACTTGTCCATATCAACTGGGTGAATGGTCTGATGTGTCTAATGTTTCGGCTATGGCGTCTGATCATTCGTGGTCCAAGAACGTATTGCCGAACATCAGGATCATACAAGATGTTGTCAGTGCTACGGCTTTGCATATGAATCCAAGGGAACTCTCTGTTCTGAATCTGGTCATAGATGAGAGCACCCATCTGGGTGAGACTCTTCTCCATGGACTGGCGTTTCCGCTCTGCTTCACTCTGCGCTTTCTTCGACAATTTTTGATACCTCTTCTAGTTTTTCATCTACCTCAGGAATCTTAGCGCTAACAACTTCAAGCAATGGGGTGATGTCAGGCAATTCCTCTTGTTCGGATAACTTGGCACTGAACTCCGCTATCTTTGGTAGGAATTTTTCGAATATGTTTAGCCTGCGACGTTCCCGTTGCAGTCTGGTCCTTCTCCTAATGAAGCCCCTCACGCCTCGGGATGCCTCCCTGATGGCGTTTGTTATCTCTTTCTCCACTTCAGGCTGATCTGCCATGAACTCTTTTCCTACACTCTTGTAGGGTATTTTTGTACTGCAGACATGTACAGCTATCACCAGAGAAGTATCACTCTCGACGCTGTATGTCTTCCAGTTAATGTTCTTGTTTGCTGCCTTCCAGATGACCCCGCTTCCCTCATCAAACAGAAGAGGAATACGGTTTGCGAAACGATAGATGTGCATCCCGGGTCCAAGGCTTTTTCTGATGGTCTTTCCCGTGGCTACAGCTGCCTCTACGATGAATGGATACCCTAGATATGTGCTGGGTTTCCTAGTAACTACTTTAATATAATCATCTTCTGTCAAGCCAAGCTCCTTTGTGATGCCTGTCTCAAGGAGTTCTTCCCCGATTGGACTCAGGCAGCTAGCTATGGGTCGCTTGAAGTCACCGTATTCTTTTGTTGATCTTACTATCCTGACTATTTCTTCTGGTGTCAGCTTCTTGGGGCTCTTCTTGGGGCTTATTTCCGCCAACTTTAGGAACCGGTCCGCAGTGATTGCGCCCACTCCTTGGAAGTTTTCCATCATGAACTGCTTCATATTCTTGGCTCTCTTGGATGAGATGAGCCTCTTGAAGGTCTCCACATCAACGCCGTGGGGGTGAGGCAACACCGACTCAGGTAGAGGGGGTAACTTAGTTGTTCCCCGCTCAAACTTGTACAGCCTGCCCCTTGGGTCAACATAAGTGATATCCGCATAAGGTACCACCATGGCTGTCTCCTTCAGATACTCTATCAGCCTATGCATTATACGGCTATAGTCTCCATCCATCTGAAGCTCGACTGCTGTACCCCGCCACTTGGTGGGGTTTGCCTTTACGGTATGTTTGAGAATGTTTGCACGGTTGTTCTGGATATCAATGTTCATTATGAACTCATGTATCTCGCCACCAATGCTGCTGGACACCTGCACAGGTTTGTGGGTCGTAATCTGACCATAGAGAACCGCCATGGTTCCCCCCAGACCAAAGGTTCCCCGCGCTTGCTTAAGCTCATATTTGCTCCCATAGAAGACCTGTGCAAATGCTCTAGGTATGTGTTCAGATGGTAACCCTGTACCATTATCCTCGACCCTGAGTACGTAGATCTTAGTCTCGGTGTCCTTCTGATCTTCTACCTCGCTTATCCTGAGGTAAATATTAGGAGGGGTCATCCTCGTCTCACAAGCGTCTAAGCTGTTCTCTATGAGTTCCCTAACAGCAGTATAGGTAGCCCTGCTGGGGTTACTGAAGCCCGCGATCTCCCTATTCCTGTAGAAGAAGTCGGATGGGCTGATTGATTGGTATTCTGGCTGTGACATTAGTTGATCTCCCTTCTTCGGGTTGGCTCGTACCAGAGCTCTCCCTTTTCTTTTTTCATCTTTCGACGATATGCATATAGATGATTCCAAACTGTCTTATGGAATGATCCATTGATCAGCATCTCAACAGCATCTTTTGTCACCGGAAGCATCTCATAAGGACCAATAATACTCACGGTTCCACCGTAAACACTCACCAAGCAGTCAGTCAGCTCCTCAATCATAGCCCGGCTCTTCCCCTCTTTGCCTATGATCCTGCCCTTCACTCGGCCTTTGGCGTTCTTGCTACGGCCAACATACTCCTCTAGGTCCATTATTACGAGATCATAATCCTCATTGATCAACGCAAACGCGTTCTTTGGACTGAATCCTCTGCCTATGGCTTGAATCATGTTTCTAGCCACGAATAAGACTGATACGTCTGTTTGGTCTGGTTTGACCTTGATATCGACGTTTCCCGTCTCGCCGTCGATGGTTAGGTCTATTTGGAATGTGGCTTCTATGCGTTTCTTGGTCTTTCCACTTGGGCCGATCAGGGCACCGACCCTGTCGGCTGGTATTCTAATAAATGTCTTCTGTTCCACCTGTAATCCACTCCTTTAGTTCATCTGGGTCCCGGGTCTGCGCTCCCAGTCTGCTGAAAAAATAGTTGACGTTCTGTATGTCTCGCACTATGAGCATTGGGGCCATGCGGTGAATGGTGAGCATGGCTTGGCTTACATCGAATATAACGGGTTTCTCATCGTGAACCATGATATTGTACTCACTGAGGTCACCATGGGCTAGTCCGGCTACCTGCCACATCCTCTGCATCTCGTCCAACACCTGATCGTAGAATGCCTGAGGGTCCGCTGGTTCACGTTCCTTCAATAGAGGGGCGGGTTCTCCATCCTCGCCGATGAAGGTCATTACTAGTATGTTTCTAATGAACTCGATGGGGTGTGGACAGTTTACTCCTGCCTCCTCGCATAGCTGGAGGTTGCTAAACTCTTTCTGGTTCCACGTATAGATCATGCTGCGTGCATTGTTTCGTATCCGCTTGAACCGTGGGTCTCCCTGAATGTACTGCATCATGCCCTTGCGGAACTCGGCGGTGTGCGTGTAATAGATCTTTACTGCAAGCTCTTTACCTTCTTTGCCTGTGGCATAGTATACCCTAGCTTCTTTACCCGCTTTTACAACGCCGTGAAGCGTGTCGATTGTGCCCTTGTTGAAGAGCTTGAGCATCCCCTTTAGGGTAAGCCGGTCAAACACCTCTTCAATTACCCTGAACTCTTCCTTGTTCTTGTCCTTGAAGAGAGCATCTTCCACATATTTGCGTGTAAGCCGGTCGTCCTGCTCTTCATAATCCCTTTTTCGAGACATTTTTCTCAGTGCCGTTATTCAATGAGCAGAATGCCTTTACGGCGGAGGTCATCGACCTGGTTCTGAGTGTAGCGATGGAAGATCTCGCCACGCTCTTCGCTCTGGAAGTCCCAAGGGCTTACAAGCACAATGTCACCTTCCCTTATCCAGGTCCGCCGCTTCATCTTTCCCCTGATGCGGCATGTTCGTACGAATCCGTCTTGGCATTTGACGAGTACTCTGTCGAAGCCCAGTAGTTTCTGGACTATGCCGAGTACATCGTTCTCACTGGGGTAAAGCATTTGTCTGAGGTTTTTCTCGCTCAATACCTTCTTTTTTCCCATTCAGTGGCCTCTTTACGAAATTACACGTGTCGGAGCTTAAAAACTAATCCGCTGAAGATTGCTTGTTTAAGCAGTTTTATAGCCTCTCTGGGGTAGAAAACGCTGTTTAGAGGGTTTCTAAGTGTTTAGTTTGTTATTCTAGGTTTACTGGGACACTTTTTTTTATCTCTACCCCGCGTAGACTGATATCGCAGGTGAATGCGTAGGCTTCTACACCATTTTCTACGGCTTTTTTGATGTTTTCTGTGAACAATGGATCCATCTCTTTGTTTGGACGCCATTCTATGGCGTCATTTCGCTGTATTATGAAGCAGACAGAAGCTCTCCCATGGTCAAGCGCTTTGATTAGCGTGTTCATGTGGCGTGCCCCGCGCTTGGTGGGTGCATCCGGGAATAGGGCTATGTTGTTTTCTATGAGGGTGCAGCTTTTTGCCTCCAAGAGTAGTTGGTTCTCACCGTCGCTTAGTTGTAGGTCTAGTCTGCTGTCGTGGAACGTGGGTTCTGTTCGTTCAACATAGTAGCCCTTGAACTCTTGTAGCCTGCCTTGATAGATGGCTTCCTTTAACATATAGTTGGGCAATCTACTATCGATACTCACAAGTGTATTATTGTATTCGACGAGAGTGAGATCATAGTCTGTTTTACGGTGTTCCCCGGGTTTGTATATTAGATAGACCTTTGTGCCGGGTACCATGAGTTCATGCATCCTACCGGGATTGGGAATGAAGCACTGGACTTTTTTTCCAGCTAGTTCTGCTATGCCTAGGAACCGGTTGGGTCTGGCAATAAGCTTGGCTGGGATAGGTGTTGATGGGTGCTTCATTCTATTAATTCCATTATCTCATCATGGAGGCGTTTGCTGTTGGCAGCTATTACTGTGCATCGGGTCTCCCTTGTCAGATCAAAGTCTCCAAATAGTTCGCCGTTGATGCTGTAGACTCCCCCAGCCTCCTTGATCATGAATAACCCTGCGCTAATGTCTGTAGCCCTTACGATTCCCCTGAGATCAATATGAGCATCCAATACTCCATCAGCTATATGGCATAGGCTGGCTGCGCTGCACCCTTCTTGTCTTGTGTGTCGGCTCTCTGCGATGAGTTTGCTGTTTTTTTCTAGATTGGGGTCCTTGCTTATGTCCATGCCGATGAGCCCATGCCGGTATGGGATGTATGCTGTTGGCTTGATTGGGAAATCATCCAGTGTAGGCTGCTTATTTATCTCGGCATAATATGTCTCACCTGTATAGAAGTTTGAGACGATTCCCGCTATCACGTTGCTCTGATGTGGGCTGGTAGCCACGCTGATGCTGAGTACCGCTGGTTGGAGTCCCCTGCTGAGGTTTGTGGTGCCATCTACTGGGTCTGCTGTGATGATATATTCTCCTTCTCCGAATACCTTGTTTCCTTCCTCGCTGATTAGGGTGGCGCTGATCTTGTTTTTTGTGAGGGTCTCGATGATGGCTTCCTGTGCTTGATTATCCAATAATGCCTTGAATCTATTGTAGGGAAGCTTGCCCCTTCGAGGAATTACTTCAAACACCTTGTTCTGCACATTTTCTGAGAGATTAATGAGCATTTTTTTCCAGTCTATCATATTGGCGCCCCTTGTTGATATCTGCTGAGCGTTGGGGCTATAAATCATTGAGGTATAGTTCCATTGTGCAACTCCTCCAGAAAGATTTCTACTCCCGGCGAACAGGGCTTGTCGCCCGAGACCTATTAGGCAAGATACTTGTGAGGAGGATAGGTGATGAGCTACTTGGTGGTATTATTGTTGAGACTGAGGCGTATTTTGGGGGCGATGATCCTGCTAGCCGAGCCTTCAATGGTATGAAGGCGTATAACCGGGTGATGTTTGAGGAACCGGGGAGGCTTTTCATCTATAATGTCCACAAGTACTGGATGCTTAACATAATAGCCCACACTGATGGGGTTGGAGGCATACTCATCAGAGCCATAGAGCCCACGATGGGGCTAGAAATCATGAAGCAGAACCGTTCAGTAAAAAAACTTCGAGGCCTCACCAGTGGACCCGGTAAGCTCACACTCGCTTTGGATGTGGATAAGAGTCTCAACGGTATTTACGTCATAAAAGAATCTAGCCCAGTCTATGTAATGGATAATGAATTTGAATGCGCGATAGGCACTAGCCACAGGATAGGGGTAACTCGAGACCTACCCGAGCATCTTAGATTCTATGTTAAAAATAATATATTTGTATCAAAATAAGGAGCTTAGCTCTTCCACTGGACTATGGCGCCCTGTTTCTCCAAGGCATCCAGCTCCTCATCGGTCTTACCCAGTTTCTCCTTCAAGACCTCACGGGTATGCTGACCCAAAACAGGAGCAGCACTGGTAACCTCTCCAGGGGTCTCGCTGAAGACTACTGGGAAGTTGGGTATCTTGTATTTTCCAGCTGCTTTGTGTTCGACCTCAACGAACATGTTCCTTGCCTTGATGTGAGGGTCTTCCATCGCCTCATAGGCTTCATAGATGGGTGCGCATGGGAAGCCCATGTTTGCGAGCCACTTGAATGCCTCCATCTTGGTCATATCCTTGATGCGCTCAAGTACCAGGTCTTTGTTAACCTCATCAACGCCAAGCTCGGTTTTCAGGTTCTCGATGGCCTTGCCACGTTCACCGGCGATCTGTATCCAGCCATCCTTGACAGGCAGAATCCCCCAAATCCTATTGGGGTCACGTGGACGCTGAGCACGACGCTGTATCGGGCTCTCCCCAATGAGATCATAGGCAACGCTTGCGCAGCAGTTGAAGGCAACCATGGTGTCAATCTGTGCAACATCTATCATCTGACCCTTACCCGTTTGATCCCGGTACCTTATAGCAGCCATGATGGAGAAGGCAGCATACATGGCGGGGCCAAGGTCCCCCATGGCTCCTGCCATGGTGACTGGTGGATGCTCTAGATTGATTCCCTTGCCTGTAGCATAGGAGTGTCCACTGATAGCCTCAGCGATAACAGCATATGATCCATATCTGCTGTATGGGCCTGTCTGACCGAAGCCGCTGAGGGCTGCGTAGATTATCTTTGGGTTCCACTCCTTCAATACATCGTATCCGAATCCAAGGCGCTCCATTGTGCCCGGTGCAAAGTTCTGAACGACCACATCACTCTGCTTGACTAGTTCCTTGATCATCTCCCTGACCTCTGGGTTCTTGAGGTCCATGCTGATGTCTTTCTTGTTCAGGTTCAACGCGTAGAAGGTGGTGCTTGCACCCTGGTGGATTTCTCCGGGTCCTAGTCTTCCGATGGTTCCCCATGGTGGTTCGACTTTGGTTACCTCTGCTCCTAGTTCTGCTAGCATCATTGTGGTGTATGGTCCGAACCATACGTGTGTAAAGTCCAGTATCTTGATGTCTTCGAGTATCTTCTTCATGATAACGAAAAGGGTCCAGCGGTTCTAGATAATGTTTACCAATGTTAGTTATTCTTGAAAATCTTAACTAACATTAAGACTATTCCATACTATGAATGATTCTTATCCTGAGCTAAAAAAACACGTAGACGGCATTAAGATCATAGACACTCATGAGCATCTTCCCTCAGAAGAGGAACGTGTAAGCATACCCGTTGATGTTCTAAGCCAGTTCTTCCTCCACTATACCTCCTCTGACCTAATCTCAGCGGGTATGCCTGAAGAAGAGCTTCTGATGGTACGCGACCCCTCTATGCCTCTTGAGGAACGGTGGCGGGTTTTCGAGCCTTGGTGGGAGAAAATCCAGAACACTGGATACTCAAGATGTATTGAGATCGCGGCACGAGACCTTTATGGAGTTGATGGCATAAACAGTGGTTCCTACAGGACGTTATCAAAGAGGATTGCCGAGAAGAACAAGCAGGGACTGTATCGATGGGTCTTGAAGGAGAAGGCTGGCATCGAAATCAGTGTCCTCGACTCATTGACAGGCAACCATGATGTGGATCGAGACTTCTTCGCCCCGGTGCTCAGGGCAGGAGAATTCGTTGCACTTAGCAACAGGTACGAGCTAGAAACATACGCCAGACAGCATGGCGCAACGGTTCACAGCCTCAGTGACCTTGTCTCACTGGTAAGAAGCAGGTTTGATACACTTGATGGTAAAGTCGTGGGCGTTAAGATAGCTCAAGCCTATCGACGCCCGCTTTATTTTGAGAAACGGAGCTTTAGCGAGGCAGAGGACGCCTTCAACAAGCTATACAAGACAAGAACCTTCACCCGGGTAATCATCGACCCGGTGAAAAACCATAGCAAGATGGTTCCCGACTCACCGGGCAACGAGGCATTGGTACCAATGCAGGACTATCTTATCCATCTGGCAGTCAGTGAAGCCGAGAAACGGGGGCTACCCATCCAGATTCATACCGGGCTGCATGAGGGCAACGAGAACATACTCAGTAACAGTGATCCAATGCATCTCGTGAACCTCTTCATGGAGTATCATGACGCTAAATTCGATATATTCCACGGAAGCTGGCCCTACACTGGGGAGCTTGGGGCTCTTGCAAAGAATTTCCCCAATGTCTATGTGGATATGAGTTGGATACACATCATCAGCCCAGCCAAGGCGCGGACAGCCCTAAGCGAATGGCTTGACGAGGTCCCGGTGAACAAGATATTGGGCTTTGGTGGAGACTATTTGGCTGTTGAGGGGTCTTATGGTCACTCTGTTATTGCAAGGGAAAACATTACCCGAGTACTAACCAAGAAGGTGGATGAGGGTGATTATTCCCTTGAGCAGGCAAAGAAATACGCGTCATGGATTCTGAGAGAGAACCCAAGACGCCTCTTCTTCCCCAGCTAAGCTTTTCTTACCTGTACATTTACTGAGTGGGTCCTCGATCCATGGCTGGGCATCGTTGGTACCGTTGAGGTTAGTACATTTACTGAGCCGTTTACCTCCACGCCATTTTGATTGAAGCAGGTCCAAGCCCCCTCTAGGAGACACACTACTCCCTTCATGATATCTTCTGAGACGTTTGCTTCTATCATTACAGTGCCCTGTGGACTGGTGATGAGCACTTTATCTCCTTGCTTTATGCCTCTAGCCTCGGCATCTTCTGGGTGGATCAATAATGCTTGTTCTTCGCGTTCCCTGAACCACTTTATATTATAGTTAGTTGAGTTGATGCGGTAACGAGACTTGGGTGTAATCATCCTTAGCGGATAATCTTGGCATAACTCAACGGGTCTATAAACTGGGTATGGAGAGCCACCTGCCTGTGCAAAAGCCTCAGAGCTTATCTGAATGAGCCCAGACGGCGTATCAAGAGGGTGCTCAACTGGGTCCCGAATGAAGTCTGTGAAAGCAACACGGCTCTGATTCTCAGCCTTGTAGATGCCTTTCTCCTTGAACTCCTCAAAGTCTGGGATATCTGAATTCTCAACAAATTCTCGCAGCCATTCCTCCTTTGATTTGCCTTCTGAGTATTCATTTCCGAAACCAAGCCGTTCAGCTAGCAAGCAGAAGATATCGTAATCATTCAATACACCTGGAACCGGTTCATAGACCTTGTTGCTATACAGGACATAGTTACCCCCACCATTGATGATATCATCCCGCTCAAGGAAATGGGTAACAGGGAGCACCACATCGCAGTAACGAGCAGTATCAGTTAGATATCTATCATGACAAACCGAGAACTCGACGCTCTCAAAAGCCCTAATATTCAGCTTGATATCGCTACCCTGATTCAGATAATTGCTACCCACATTATAGATAGCCTTAATGTCTGTTGGATACCCACCCTTTTTTCCCTCCAACACGGCGTGAGCCCAAGTATATGTCGGAGTCACCATGTTCTTCGGGTTAGGAGGTATCTTCAGGCTCCCTGTCCTTGGGCACGGTAACGTGCTCGCATATGCACCTGATGAGCCACCCATTACCCCAAGGTTGCCTGTGGCGGTCTGTAAAGCGATAGCAAGTCTAACCGCATCCTCTCCACCAAGAGTCCTCTGTATTGATAGACCCGGCAATAATGCTGTTGGGCGGGTCTCGCCGTAGAGTCTAGCGAGCCACTTGATTGTGTCTGCTGGGGTTCCTGTGATCTGCTCTGCCCACTCAGGGGTCTTTATTATTCCATCATCTTTCCCCAGTACATGCTGCTCCAGTCTCTGGAAACCATAGCTGTACTTCTCTATGTATTCATGGTCAAGCAGTTCCTCAGTTATCAATACATGCAGGACAGCCAGCATCAAAGCCGAGTCTGTCCCCGGATAAACCTTGATCCAATCTGATGCAAGGGTCTTTACGGTCCGTGTTCGCCGAGGCTCAATGGCAATAATCCTGACTCCTCTCGCTTTTGCCTCACGTAGGCGTTGTTCTAGTTCGGAACCGAACCTGTTGTCCACGACATTGGCTCCCCAGAGAATAATGAGCCCGCTATTTTCAAGTGAACCCGGGTCAATCCCAGCCTGATTCGTACCCAAAATAAACGGGGTCGTATAGGTTGTTGCTGCGGTGCTATAGCTCAATGATCTGCCTGTGTATCCTCCGTATAGGCTCAGGAACCTGACAACAGTGTTCTTGGTATTGTGGAGACAACCACGAGGTGCACCAGAACCCCCTAGATGAAGCACAGCCTCAGGACCATATTTCTCCTTGATCTCCTGAAGACTGGATGCTACATGGTCCAACGCCTCGTCCCATGTGGCTTCACGGAAACGCCCTGAGCCCCTTGATCCGCTTCTTATGAGTGGCTTGGTTAGTCTGTCTTCTGGGTAGTGTGAGCGTTCGATCTGGTATCCCCTGATACACCCCCTGATGTATTTTCCTCCCAATGGGTTCTCGTATACTCGATTAATCTTGTCGTCCTCTAACTCAGCTATCAATGCGCAGCCAGCTCCGCAGTCTAGGTTGCACCCGAATGCTACTTCTCTGGGGCTCATAATCCATCAAATACATGTTAACTGCTATTAGAGATTGTTATGATTAGACTCCAGTCTCCCATTTCTGATAAACAGCATCAATACCATCCCCCACTACCTCAATGTCATCGATCTCGCCCAATCCAGCCTCATGAAGCCACCTCACATGATCAACTGTCCAAGGATCAATACCTATACATCTAGCACTTATGGCATCTGCTGCTATGGGGTCAGTGCTGGCGATTATTGTATCCATCTTAACCGGAGTGCCACTCCAAGGTCCTTTCCCTGATTTACCATAGAAACCATCGATGACGCTCAGTGTGGGAGGCAGTGTCTTGCAGATATCATAGATTACATTGTTCATGCCGTGGCGATGCATAGTGTACTTGTTGCGGGTGGTAAGCATACCAAACATGTTCTTAAGCCCCATAGTGATACCCGTATGATGCAGGGTCTTCATGGTTGGCACAGTGATTATCGCTGATTCGGTTGCTAGTTTGGCTACCTTGAACTTCTTTACCTTGCGTGGGTTCTCCACAATTAGCTCTACCTTGTCTTTGAGTTTCCTCATGTTGATATACTCTGAGCCGAGACGCTCAATAACCTCCATCATACCCGTCTCATGGATAGCCGAATCAGGAGAAGTAATACCCCCCTCCGTCTCAACTACTATCGCCTTCTTCCCAAGTTCCTGTACTTTGATTATTACTGCCTCGACTACCATGGGGTCAGTGGTTATACCAGTCTCATATGTATGGCTCGTGATGAGGTTAGGCTTAACAAGAACCGCCTCATAAGACTCCAACGCTTTTCCAATGTCTATTAGGTCCATCGCCCTGTATACTGGTTCTAATCCACGTTCTCCCTTCACAACCGCTACCCGCGACATACTAACCTAATTGGGGTCATCCGTTATGAACGATACCTATATAGGAAATAACCAATCAAAAGTGCGGTTCCCAGTATTATGAGGTAGATGGGGTTTGTTTGCTCTGACTCTTCTAAAATAAGGGCGTCGTATTGGTACCAATACACACCTGCATCGATCAACGCATCTCGCTGCGTAGTCTCATCAAGCACATAATCATGGCTGGAGATGTTCCAAGCTACGATGGTAGTCCCCCTCCAGTAATAAGCCTCTGTGATGGTCTCCAACGGGTCCATCCCACCTAGTTTGGTTATGTCTACTGGAAGCCACCCCCAAGGAGGTATGTACACCATAGCCCAAGCGTGCCACCCAGCCCCCTCAAAAACATATCTGTAGTGTCCACCCCAGTCTGTCTCATCAATCATAATCGACTCACTCAACACCACACCCGCCTGTAGGTAAGCTGGGATGCCCTGACTCCTGCACATCGTGATGAAGAGCAGTGATAGATCGTCGCAATCTCCCCTTGGGTCTCGTATAGTCTGTTGTGGTGGTCTCGGGACCTCAGTAACAATATAACTGGAGTATGAGTCAAACCAGTCAAGTAGATTCGAGACCTTGCCCAACACAGCATCCTCTCCAGCCGTCAACTCCGAGGCGAGCCCAATGATCTCAGGGTAATCAGCTGGGAAAAGAGCGTTAGGCAATGTGTATATGCCTAGTTCATTGGGAACATGTTCGATTGTCTCAGCGGTCTGTACATTTATTGAAGGGACTGGTCTCGACTGTGAATTGATTGTGTAGCTAGCGTGAATTGTGTGTGAGTGTCCTATTGGTACCAATACGGGGTTTATTGGTACCAATTTCAAGAATCCATCCTCCAATACCAGCAAGACAGATTCATCATAACTCGTCTCCATAACTACCGACTGGTATTGAGTTTCCGCGAATACAGGCAAACCCAAGTCCTTTTGGCTCATATTGTAGATAGTCTCGCCTTGGTTATCATAGGTCCAAGTCATCTCATATGTATAAGCCGAGACCGGTACAACTGATATGAAAAATAGGAGCAATAACCCGTATCTGAGCCTCATTATTCCAGAATAGGTCTCGATGCTTAACCAAGTTTTGATCAGAATACAGCCTGAGAATAACAGAGGGGGGGAGGGGGGTACTGCAACAAACTTAAAACACGGTTGTTTTACTTGAAATAAGCCCCAAAACAACCTAGAAACCTCTCTGATACATGACGAAAAGCGTCATGGTAACGAGTTTAAGCCGGCAAAATAATGCACAAAGCCGGGCAAATATCATATTCCCATACAACTATCACAATGGGTGAGACGCTGTGGAGATCGATAAAGAAAAATGCGTAGGCTGTGGCAACTGTCACGCCATCTGCCCTATGGGCGCAATATCCCTTGATGTTGACGGGAAATCAGTGGTTAATCAAGACGAGTGCGTAGAATGCTCAACCTGTTACAGAGTGCTAAGAGACGAAAGATACCCCCCACTATTCATTCGATTCATCCGAAGCATACTTGGGGCTTTGAATCTTCAATTCATGGCAGTACCTGATGTATGCCCAACTGGCGCGCTAACCCCACCAGACCTAGAATACCCCAGAAGCCTCAGAGCCGCCTTCAGCGATCCCACCGTGGTTCACGCTGGCACAGGCGTTGGAGGAAGGGGAACCGAGGAGATAAAGACCAACGATGTCACTGGGCGGCTTCTCGATGGAGATGCGGGTATCGTAATTGAGCTGGGGAGACCCGGTACAGGGGCTCATTTCAGGGATGTGGAGAAGATAGCCACTGCGTTGATACCGCTTGATCCCCACTTTGAGGAGTTCAACCCAGTTACCCAGTTGATGGAGGATCCCAAGACAGGGAAAATCAAGCCAGAGGTAATAGACGAGAAGGTACTCTCAGCAATAATCGAGGTAAAAACCACGCTAGAAAAGATACCAGACTATTTAGCTGTCCTAGAAAACATCCAGAGCGAACTGGACACCGTGTTCTCGGTTGGAGTAGCATCAAAATGCCTCCCCGATGGATCAGTGCCCCACCAGAAATGGGTTGAAGACGCAGGATACACATTATCACCAAATGGCAAGACGAACCTTGGTCTCGGAAGACCATTATTCAAGGAGGTATCATAATGACCAACACGCTTCACAGAAAAGGATCAACAGAGGACCTCAAGGGCGACTACGTGATATTCACCTCAATAGCCAAGGATTACAAGCCAGGTACTGCCCCCAAGATCCACGAGTTCCTGAAGATCTGTAACAAGTATGGACCCATCAACATTGGAAGCAGTAAGCTGGGCTCAGTGCTTCAGAATGATGTCGAGTTCAACGACCTCATCACCCACCTCAAGGACGGCTCAACCAGCGGAGCAGTCTTCACAGACGTAGAAACACTCCAAAAGGTCATAGCCGATCTAATCGAAGCAGACCTAGGAATCAGCATCAACGTAAGCGGGCTACTAGAAGGCGTCCATGAGTGCTGCGGCAAGAACGGGATAACCAGACACAGCGTAGAGCAGAGCCTCGGCTTCTGGGGAGCCAAAGACAGGCTTCCTGAACGCGATGTGTTGGAGATCAATACTCTTTGTGGTCACGGGTTGGTCTCATTCAATTTTATCCATAAGATGATGGATGAGGTGAGAATGAGGAAATGCACGCCCAAAGAGGCAGCAAAGATACTGGGTAAGTGCTGCGAGTGCGCGGTCTTCAACACATCACGCGCTGAGAAACTGTTGGAGAAAGTACTGGAGCAATAAGAGGGTTAGGTTACGGTGCTCCTGTCATCACTGAATTTCAGGTGTTCACCGTTATCAATAACCGCTTTCAGGTGTTGGGCGACCTTCCAGACCTCATGGTAACTGATGTACAAGGGTATTGGAGCCAATCTGATGATGTTTGGTGGCCTAAAATCCGGGATAACCCCACGGGCTATCAATGCTTGATTAATCTTCCAAGCCTCCTCATGATAGACACCAACATGCCCACCTCTTCTCTCAGGGGCTCTAGGCGTAGCTATACCATAATTATAGGGCGCCTTGCTGAGCATCTCGTCTACCAGATACATCAGGTAGCCTGTGATCTTGAGGCTCTTCTCACGGATATTCTCGATACCAGCTTCTCTCATCATCCCGAGGCTGCCCTCAATGGGTGCAGTGCTCAGCATCGTTGTGGTGCCTATCTGCCAAGCGGTCGCTGTTCTCGCTGGGTCGAACTCGGTCTTCATCTCGAACATGGTGCTCCTCGAGTTGCCGAACCATCCAGCCATACCGGGCATCTTGCCCCAGTGTTTCTTGTTGACATAGATGCTGCCTGTGCTGCCGGGTCCACCGTTCATATACTTGTAGTTACACCAGAAGGCGAAGTCACTGCCCCACTTGCTGAAATGATGGGGTATTACGCCTGTGCTGTGGCTACAGTCAAATCCTACAATGATGCCTCGTTTGTGTGCCTCTTTGGTTATCCGATCCATATCCAGTAGCTGACCGCTTTTGTAGTAGACGCTAGGCAATAGAGCAAGCTGCACCTCATCACTCATTGCCGCGATTATATCCTCTTCCTCGATGATCATCCCATTTCTGCTCCGAACCAGTATCAGGTCTTCATCAGGGTCGCCGCCCTTGAGCCTGATCTGGGCGCTCAAGGCATAGAGATCGCTGGGGAAGTTCAGCTCATCGGCAAGAATCTTCTTTCTTTTTCCCTCTGGTTGGTAGAAGGTCGAAACCAGTGTATGGAGGTTGATAGTCGTACCACCAGTAACCACACACTCATCCTCATCAGCGCCCACAAGTGGAGCCTGTAGGTTTCCCAGTTTCTCAGCGTAGTTGATCCAAGGTATCTCTCCCCCGCCCCACCCCTTGATACCGAGGGTCTTCCACTCCTCGATTAGCCGCATCAAGGTCTTCTCGGCGTCCTTGCTCATCAAGCCGAGACTGTTCCCATCCATGTAGATGGCGTCCCCGAGGGGATAAAATCGTTGCTTAAATCCGGCGAGGGGGTCTTTTGCATCAAGTTCTAGTGCAAAGTCCTCGTCTAGCCTATACTCTGTCATGTGCTAAGAGACGATATACCGGGTTTTAAGCCCTACTAGACATGAAGCAGGGTGACCTCTACGATATCACCGGTCTCCAGCTTGCTGTAACCGATTGGTAATATGATGAATCCATCAGCGTTGGTCATGCTGGTTATGTCTCCACTCTGCTTGAAAACCCTGTACGCCCTATCTTCCTTAATCTCTACAGTGATGAACTGCTCCCTGTCTCCCTTGGACTCGAAACCCTCACCCATAGGAACCTCAACCCGTACCCAGTGCTTGGGCTCAAGACGCGCCATCTTACGAAGCGCAGGCAAAAGATACACATAGCTATTATTCAGGCAGCTCGTGGGGTACCCCGGCATACCAAAAACAAGAGTCTCTCCCACCTTACCGAACAACGTAGGCTTTCCCGGCTTGGTCTTGACACCATGGAAATATATCTCGCCTTGTTTCTCAATTGCTTCACCGAATAGGTCCTTGACGCCTACGCTGCTTCCTCCACTGAATACACCAAGGTCATAGGTTGATGCGTCTTTGAGGCTCTTGTTGATGGATTCCATGGTATCCTCCATGATCCCACGCTTGTACGCCTCTCCACCATTCATCTCGATTACCGACGCCAATGTGAAGCTGTTGATATCATAGATCTGACCCGGTTCCAGAGGTGTTCCCTGTGGCGCTATCTCTGGTCCGCTGCTGTAGATGGCTACCCTGGGCTTAACATAAACCTCAATCTCAATATACCCCAAGGCTGCTAGGGCTCCAAGTACTCCCGGGGTGACTGTCGTACCTACTTCAAGCACCTTGGTGCCCTTTACCATGTCTTCTCCAGCAGGAGCCATGTTCTTACCAGCCTCAACATCTCCCCAGATGACCACATTATCACCCTCCAACCTGGTATACTCAACCATAACCACCGCGTCTGCCCCATCAGGTATCGGACTGCCCGTAGCGATCTCAAGACACTCGCCGTGTTCTACTGTTCCCGCAAAGATACCTCCCGTATGCTGTGCACCTATTAGTTTGAGTTTAACTGGAGAACCCTCGGAGGCTCCTTTGGTATCTTCTGCGTTAACGGCGTATCCGTCCATGCTCGCCCGGTCAAATGGGGGCACATCGAATCCAGCTACCACATCAACAGCCAGTACCCGTCCAATAGAGTC
>Ga0180432_10004360_pt1 | contig 19489 bp, 19 predicted proteins | sample SS_ome_10_FD_132414 | JGI IMG/M metagenome (GOLD analysis project Ga0180432, IMG submission 132414) | Hypersaline lake sediment archaeal communities from the Salton Sea, California, USA - SS_1_MS_2 metaG | ecosystem: Environmental > Aquatic > Non-marine Saline and Alkaline > Hypersaline >...
ACCATTTCCCGGTGTCCCAGCTCAAAGCCTATGTTCAATTCTTCCCTGGGGTCTTTGTGCAGTCCCATGAAAAGTTCAGCGTACATATCGGCCACGCGCTGGGGGGTTTCCCGCAGACCGTCACGTTGCGGGTCCTCCCCGATAGCTTCAATGATGGCGGCTACTGCTTGTCTGATTTTCGCCTCATCAAACATTGTTCTTCTCCTTTACTCCCAGCCCATAGCCCGCTCTACGGAGGCGGTATCCGCCGGAAGTTCCAGGTAGGGTGGGGCTTCTTTCAGAGCAGTCTCGGTGTCCTTGAGGCCGGTACCGGTGACGATGCAAACAACCCTCTTTGTTGCGAAGTCCGTGCCCTGCTGGGACAGCTTAATCAGTCCGGCCAAAGAGGCTGCGGAAGCAGGCTCGCCGAAGATACCGGCTTCGGTGGCCAGCAGCTTTTGCGAAGAGAGGATTTCGTCATCGCTGACCATATCAATGGTGCCGCCGGATTCATCGCGGGCGGTGACGGCTTTCTGCCAGCTGGCCGGATTGCCGATGCGTATTGCGGTGGCAACCGTCTCTGGTTTTTCGATGGCGTGACCTCGGACAATGGGTGCGGCGCCTTCGGCTTGGAAGCCCATCACCACCGGTTTCTTGCCGGCTTTGCCCAGCTCATAATATTCCTTGAATCCCTTCCAGTAAGCGGTGATGTTGCCGGCGTTTCCCACCGGCAGGAAGAGATAATCGGGTGCGTCACCCAGGCTGTCGATAATCTCAAACGAAGCCGTTTTCTGTCCCTCAATGCGGTTTGGGTTGAGTGAGTTGACCAGTGTCACCGGGTGTTTCTCGGTTATCTGGCGCACGATAGCCAGCGCCTGGTCAAAATTGCCGTCAATGGCAACTATCCTGGCACCGTAAATGATAGCCTGAGCCAGCTTACCCAGGGCGATATTCCCTTTGGGTACCACGATAACCGCCGTCAGGCCGCAATAGGCGGCAAAAGCGGCGGCGGAGGCACTGGTGTTACCTGTTGAAGCACATATTATCGCCCGGCTGCCTTCCTCCAGCGCCTTGGCGACAGCCACCACCATTCCCCTGTCCTTGAAGGAGCCGGTGGGGTTGCACCCCTCCAGCTTGAAATACAGCTCACCACAGCCGGTCTTCTTGGCCAGCTTGTCGCACCTGACCAGCGGTGTATCCCCTTCACCGATGGTGAATATCGGGGTGGTGGGGGTAAGGGGGAGGTAATCTTTATACCTGACCAGAACTCCGGATTTCATGTCTTCTCTCCAGCTGACCAATTATCATGATCTATCAGATGATTGCATATTTTTCTTAGATATCTTCTACCCGGATGAAGTTGCTAATCTCATTGACCACGCTCAGCTTTTCCAGCTCGGTGAGGGCGCGCTGCATGGCTTTTTCCGGGGCGGGGTGAGTCATGATCACGATTTCCGCCGTCTGGGCGGTACTATCCGTCTCCTGCTGGATGGCTGAGGCGATGCTGATAGACAGGTCGCCGAGGACCCGGGATATTTGCGCCAGAACACCGGGGCGGTCAACAGCGTTCACTCTGAGGTAATACCTGGTTACAATTTCTGACATGGGCTTGACTTTGTTACCTGGCTCCAGTTTCCCCAAGGGTTCATTGCTGGCACCGCGGATAAGCCCTCTCGCCGAGTTGACTACGTCGGCAATAACCGCGCTGCTGGTGGGCAGGGCACCGGCGCCCTCGCCGAAGAAGAGCACCCTGCCGGCCAGGTCGCCTTCAACCAGGACGGCATTATAGACACCGTCAACCTTGGCCAGGAAGGCATCCTGGGGGATAAAGACCGGGTGCACTCTTACCTCGATTGATTGGTCGCTGAGCTTGGCTATCGCCAGTAGCTTAATGGCGAACCCGAACTCCTGGGCGTAGCGGAAATCACGGCTATCCAGGCGGGAAATCCCCTCATGGTAGATATCTTCAGGGCAGACCCGGGTCTGAAAAGCCAGGGAAGCCAGGATGGCCAGCTTGTAGGTAGGGTCTATCCCTTCAATATCGTTCTCCGGGTTGGTTTCAGCATATCCCAGTTCCTGGGCCGTTTTTAACGCGGCTGAGAAATCCACACCTTCCTTCGCCATTCTGGTCAGGATGTAGTTGGTCGTCCCGTTGATGATGGCGTAGATGCCATTGATTTTATTGGCGACCAGGTCACGTTTAAAAGGGGCAATCAGGGGGATACCGCCCCCCACACTGGCTTCGTAATGCAGGCTCACGTTGTGCTGTTCCGCCAGTGCCGCCAGCTCCGCCCCGTGTTTGGCGATAAGCTCCTTGTTGGACGTGACGACATGCTTGCCGCTGGTTATCGCCCTCTGTAAGTATTCCCGGGCCGGGTTTTCGCCGCCAATTGCCTCAACAACGATGTCTATCTCAGGTTCAGTGAAAAACTCATCGATGTCAGTAGTGAAAAGTTGCGCCGGCATTTGCCGGGCTAGCGGCCGGGACAGGTCCTGTGGTAGAACCTTTACTTTCCGCAGGGAAAGAGGACAGCCGGCGTTCTCAGCCAGGACGTCTGCTTTGTCCCGCAAGACGCTGGCTACCTGTCCCCCCACAACCCCCAGCCCCATCAGTCCGATGCCGATACTCTGTCTTTTCATTCTAGTTGCCCCCGTTTACTTCAAGTCCCTCTGCGCCTGGGCCACTGCCCAGGCTATTTTCTCGCTACTCAGCGCTCTATCATTTATCAGGTTTTCCGGGTCATTCCATAAAGAATTGACCCACTCCTGGAAAGCCCGGCTCTTGAGCACATCCCGGTCATCCTCCTCAATCTGCCTGTTTTCTCTGCCGAATACTTTTATCAACCAGTGGCCACCCTCGGTCGTCGTGGTATCATCGCGAATCGGCCCGCTCAGCGTATTTAGTTCGATTCCGTTATCAAAGACATATTCGTCAAGAACGGTAGTTGTCGACCCCCGGCTCACCATGCCTAAATCACCCTCGTTGGTCTCCGCGGCATACCACAGGGAGTTCTCTTTAGCCACGGTGGCAAAATCCTCCCCCGCTTCAAGGCGGGCTTTTATCCCGGCTGCCTCATCTTCACTGCCCAGTAAGATGGCGTAGACGTGGGCGCTATCCGTGCCCTCTTCACGTTCCGTGACTTTAATCAGCCAGTAGCCCACGCTCTTGCTTACTTCTTCATCATAGAGCGGCTCACTTAGCTTGCCGACTTCTCCGTTAAAAGCGTAATCAACCGGTACCTCAGTATAGAACAGCTCTTTCAGGATGCTCTCCGGGTGCCAGCCAAGGTCACCCTCGCTATTTTTGGTGAAGGATTCCAGGGATAGCTCTCCCGCCAGCTCAGCGAAGCTCTCACCATTTCCCAGCCTGTCTCTCACCTCAAGTGCCTGGCTCTCGCTCTCCAGCAACATAGCCATGATATGTGCCTGCTCGGCAGTAACCGGTACCTCAGAATCAAAATGCTCACCCAGCAATTTGTTGACGAGTATACTGTAGCTGATAACATCGCTGCTGATGTTACTATCGGGAAGGTCGGAACCCTCCAGCTTTTCTTTGATTTCATCATCGCTGACACTCATCCCCAATTCCAGGGCTGCCTGCCGGACCAGCTCTCTCTCTTCAATGTCATCAATGGCGTCCTCGGCGATATAGCTTACATACTCCGCTGATTGAGTGCTGCCATAAAACTTTAGCGTATCTATGTAATACTTCATGTCAAACCTGGTGTCATTAACCTGTATGACCGTTTCGTGTAGCGGTTGGAACTGGGTGAGGAACCACCCTACGAGGATGAGAATCAGGGCAACGGCAATAATGGTAACACCGGTTATGAAGGTGATACGTTGTCTTCTTTGCTGCTGCTGCCATTTGGAGATTTGCCGCTTGGTGAGCTCGCGCGGTTGTTTCCTGGTATTTCCCTTTTTAGCCAAGATGTAACACCTTCTTAAGTAAAATTTGCTGACTGCCTTATCTTAATGCATTAACCCGCCTCTTTTCAAATGAGGTAAGGGTTACCTTGGGTTCTGCCGCCCTTTAATGGCCGTTCATTGTTTTTTGGCTTCGCTGTCCTTGCTCGACTTACCCTTGGCCAATAGCGGAATCAGGAAAATGACGCAGGCAATCAGAAAGATGATGCTGCCGGCAAGCCCCAGTAAGTCGCCGGTTAGCACATTTGAGGCAATAAAAAAGCCGGCGCAAACCAGGAAAAGGAGCCAGCCCCAGAGGTGAAACTTCGCTTCCCGGCCTTTGTTGTTGTTCGACATAATCTTCATTGAATTTGTAGAAATACGCCAGTAATAAAGTATAGCAGTTTGGCTGGCGGCAGGCAATGTAGCCGCGGGCACTTCCTCGCCGCGGCCAACGACTCATCTCCGGTTAGACGGGGTCTTTTTCAGGTAAGGGTTGTCGCCTAGTCACAGTAAGTGCAAGCACCGTTGACCTCTTCTGACTGCTACCCTAGTATACATTATAAGCAAATAATTAGGAACGTGATAAATCTGTAAAATGTAGTACATTCTATATTGACAGATGACTTATTTACAGGTAAAATTTATGCCATATGTCCAACTTTATACTGAGGTGAGCTAATGTCAGCAGTGGTTAGATTAAGCGGAATTCCCGGGGAAGAACAGGCTGGCAGCCAGCCGCCTGAGGCTGCTTTCCCTTTGCCCAACGGCGTGGTCTACAGTAAGCGGGAGGACTTCTGCCCGTTTGCCACGCCCTCTCTGGAGGCTTATGCGCCGGTCATCGGCGATGAGAAAATGGAGAGGTTACTGCGGGCAGCCGGGCGGTTGAAAGGGCTCAAGCTGGAGGAGATAAACGCCACGGCTCAGGGCGGGGGTGTTGCCGAGATACTTTTCAGTCTTGTCCCCTTTCTGAACATGCTGGGTATCCAGGCAGAATGGAAGGTTATCAACGGTAGCCCGGAATTCTATGAATGCACCAAGGGTATGCATAACTTATTGCAGGGGATGAAGGGCACCTTCACCGCAGAGATGGAGCAGGCTTATTGTGCGACTCTTGGTGAGTGTTCCCGGTCCAATCTTATCAATGGTTCGGATGTGGTGAATATCCATGATCCGCAGCCTCTGGGTCTGGCCAGCCATCTGAAAAAACCGGGGCAAACCTGGCTCTGGCGTTGCCACATTGATATTGAAGACCTGTATCTGGGAGACAACCCGCGGCTGTGGGATTTCCTGACGAAATGGGTTCAGCACTATGACGCGGCGATATTTTCGGCAGCCCATTACATTATTTCGCGCTGGCCCCTGCCTAACTTTGTCATTCCCCCCTCCATTGACCCGCTTTCGGAAAAGAACCGTGAGCTTAGCCAGGAGGAGATAAATAGCGTCCTCGCTAAATACCGGATAGACCCCTCAGTACCCATCATCGCCCAGATAGGCAGGTATGACCCTTGGAAGGGTTTGCACCGCACCATTGCTACTTACCGTCTGGTCAGGAAAGAGGTAGACTGCCAGCTGGTACTGGCCGGCGGGATGGCATCTGATGACCCGGAGGGTGAACGTGTCCTCTCCAGAATTTATGAAGATACCAAAAATGACGAGGGAGTTCATGTGCTCAACCTGTCGCTGGCGAACCGGCTGGAGAACTGGCGGGAGATTAACGCCTTGCAGCGTGCTGCCAGTGTTATCATGCAGCCATCTACGCGGGAGGGCTTCGGTCTGGTAATCACGGAGGCGTTGTGGAAAGGCAAACCGTTAATAGGTTCCAATGTAGGCGCCATACCGCTCCAGTTGCGGGACGGTGATAACGGTTACTACTACGAGACACCGGTAAAAACGGCGAAGAAGGTGATCAGGTGGTTGAAAAAGCCCCGACAGGCTGAGATAATGGGTATCAGGGGGAAGGAATATGTTAGGGAGCATTTTCTCTTGCCGGACCGTATTGCTGATTATCTCATGACTATAGATATGGTTATGAACGGGGTTAAGGAAAGACAGATGCCTGCTGATTGTATTATCAGCTTTCATCCTTGGTTCAAGATGAACCGGCGGCGGAGGTATGGTTAAACCCTTTGTCGGTGGGTAAGTGCCATGCGTAGACGAAGTAGAATCGGCATTCTTACCAGCGGTGGTGATTGTGCCGGGCTCAATCCGGCTCTCAAATGGGTGGTCAAAACGGCACTGGATGAGCGGCTGGCCTGGGAGAGAGGCGTCCAGTATGAGGTACTGGGAATACGGGACGGCTTCAAGGGGCTGGTTTCAGTTGACCCTCTATACTCGGATACCGAGGGGCATATCGTACATCTTGATGAGGAGGTAGTCCGCACCTGGGATAGAATCGGCGGGACCTTTCTGGGTACTTCACGGCTGAGCCCCTACGACCCCAAGAATGACCAGTCCAAAAAGGTGATAGATAACATTGCACGGCTTGGTCTGGACTCGCTGATTGTGCTCGGCGGTGACGGCAGCCTGGCTATTGCGTCCCGTCTGTCACAAGACGGGGTGAAGGTCATTGGTATCCCCAAGACGATTGACCGTGACCTTGTGGAAACCGATTATACGCTGGGCTTTGACACAGCTTTAAATGTTATTACGGAAGAGGTTGACAGGCTGAGGACCACCGCTGGCTCTCACAAGAGAATATTCGTGGTGGAAACCATGGGTAGGACTGCCGGCTGGCTGGCGCTGGAAGGCGGAGAGTCATGTGGTGCCTTCATCATCTTAATCCCTGAGTGTGGCTTTTCTATGGGCAGGATAAATGAGCTGGTTATGGAGGGGAAGAGGGCCGGCTCCAGGTATGAGATAATCATTGCCGCGGAGGGTGCCCGGCTGGAAGATGGTACCGAGTTTGTTAAGAGGGAGGGTGTTGACAGCTTCGGTCATAAAGCCCTGGGCGGCATCGGCGATTTCGTCGCTAGAGAGATTCAAAAGGGCACCGGGCTGGAATCACGCAGTGTTGTCCTGAGCCATCTACAGCGTGGCGGCGCTCCCTCTGCCCATGACCGCAGAATGGGGCGGTATTTTGGTATTGCCGCTGTTGACCTGGTGGTGAGGGGAGATTTCGGGAAGATGGTATGTTACAAAGGTGGCCAGGTTACTGCCTGTCCTCTGGAAAGCGTCCTGGGCAGGCTGAATCTGGTAGATGTTGAGACCCGGTACGATGTAGAAAGGTACAATGGCCGGCGTAGCATTATCGGCTGTAATTCAAAGGTGAACTGATGTCTGATAACCAAATTGATACCCTGGTGAAGCAGGCGGTCTTTGGCGCCAGTGGTGATGTCCGGGAGCAGAACCGCCGGCGGATCCGTGAGATTGCCTCAAGCCAGGGCGTTTACCCGGCGAGTATTCAGGGCTTGTACGAGGCTTCCGGCCAGGGTCATTATCACGGCGTTACCGTGCCGGCGATTAATATCCGTGGCATCACCTATCAGGTAGCCAGGGCTGTCTTCCGGGCGGCGCAGCAAGACAGGACGGGTGCCTTCATCTTCGAAATCGCCCGCTCCGAGATAGGCTATACACAGCAACGGCCCGGCGAGTACGTTGCCTGTATACTGGCGGCCGCCGTCAAGGAGGGGTTCCGGGGCCCTGTTTTTATTCAGGGTGACCACTTTCAGGTCAGGCGTTTCCGTTACGGTGATGACCCGGAAAAAGAACTTGGTGAAATCAGGGAGCTGATAAGAGAAGCGATAAGCGCCGGCTTTCTGAACATTGATATTGACGCCTCGACTGTTGCCGAACTGGCCGAGGCTGACCTGGATAAGCAGCAGGAAAAGAACTGCCGGGTTACGGCCGAGATGACCCGGTTCATCCGCAGCCTTGAGCCGGCAGGAGTCACCGTCTCGGTCGGCGGCGAGATTGGCGAGATAGGGAAGACTAACAGCACGGTGGCTGACCTGGAAGCCTTCATGAAGGGATACCTCAGCCATCTGGGCCCGGGTGTTAAGGGAATCTCCAAGATCAGCGTCCAGACCGGAACCGCCCATGGCGGTGTTGTTTTGCCTGACGGCTCGATTGCCGATGTCAAGCTTGATTTTAACACCCTGGAAGAGCTTTCGCGGGCGGCGCGGGAAGAATACGGGCTGGGGGGTGCTGTCCAGCACGGAGCCTCGACTCTCCCCGACGATGCCTTTGATACGTTTCCCAGGGTCGGCACGCTGGAAGTACACCTGGCGACAGGTTTTCAGAACATTATCTATGAAAGCCCGTATTTCCCCGGGGAACTACTTGATGGTATTAACCGGCATCTACTGGCTAATTACGGTCAGGAAAGAAAGACAGGGGAAACCGATGAGCAGTTCCTCTACAAAACCCGTAAAACGGCGTTTGGTGACTTCAAAAAAGAAATGTGGGATATGCCGGAGGAGAATCTCCGCGGGATTGGGGATGAACTTGAGGAGCGCTTTTCCCTGTTCTTTCGGAAACTGAATGTGGTGGACACGGTGGAGCTGGTCAACCGGTATGTGGTTAATTCCTCTCCTTAGTTACGGGTTTACCTGCCAGCAGCTTATTTCTACGTTGGTACCTTTCCATAATCCTGTCCTGATGGCAGCCACCGTTTGACCTTCAGCATCTTTAGCTTGTGCCATGATAGTATAAGGCTTGCTGTCCGCATCCCAGACAGTCCCGACGTCTTCACGTGACGCTTTAATGACACCGTGGCCTTCTACACCCTCTACATCCGGCGGGCCTGATAGCTGGAAGGCTTGACCTTCAGTGTCCCCCGCGCCAATTGTAAAAAAGGGTGACGGGAGGTCCCAGTAAATAGTTATGCCTACGTCTGGATTGCCAATGATATCCGGCTCATCAAAAGTGATATTGCCGCTGGTTGATTCCTCTACATATTCCAGACTCGCCGGGAAATCTATCAATATTTTCTCTATCTTCAGATTGCCGCCGCCATTGTTCTGTATAGAAAGAATAAAGTCGTATATGCCAGATTCGTAATTTATTGACTTGGATATTTTTAGCCAGCCTTCATGAACACCTTCTTCACCAATCTCCACGCCGGCAATCTCGTTGACATCCTCAATAGTGACATTTACTGACGTTCCGTTAATGCCGGTCAGCTCATAAGTATAGGGTAAAGTCTCAACTTGGTCTGCTTTTATTCTCCACAAGGCGTCTTCCACGCCGGCGTCGGCAGCGTAGAGACCGGACAGGTTCCCTTTAACCATATTACCGGTCTTAAGGTGTGTGGTGGCATAGTTAAGGGAGGGCACGATGAGCAAGCTGCCCAGAGCCAGTAGGGCCAGTACCGCTGGCAAGGCTATACCCGCTTCCCCGCTTTTTATCTTGGCCAGCCACTTTATCATTGCGCTTACCTTAATATGAATTAATTCTCCGGCTGATCTCATATTCTCTGGTCAGGCTCTTTTCTCCCGAGCGTGCCTCTACATTCAGTCTCCAGGCATCATCCTGTGAAGACAGGTCAGCAGTATAAATGTTGTCTGCTACCAGTGTCGTTATATTACCCGTGGTCACGCCTTCCTTATCCCGGGTTATTTGTTGTCTCTTGAGTTTCTTCAGCGCGTCCGCAGAGTCCAGCCAGAAGTAGCGAATGTCATGTACATCCCCGTTCTCCCAGTCCTTCCAGGCGATAATGATGAATTCTTCCCCGGTGGTTCCCAGGTCATCAGTGGCGTTAATGGTCTGCGCCATTAGGGCGTCCTGGCTGACCCAGTAGCCGACATTCTGAGCCTGGCGGACTGCTGTCGCCCAGTCGCTGCTCTGCCGGGAAACATCTAATATCTGCACAGTGGTCATACCGACGCCGGTGGCGATGATCGCCGAAATGGCTACAGCCACTGCCAGACTGATAATTGAAAAACCCTTCTCGTCTCGCCTCATCTGTCTGTCTTGTATATCTTGATGGAGAGGATTTCTTCTCCGTTACGTTCGGCAGTAACCGTTACTTCCTGGATGCCGTCATCAGTGGCGTGCACCAGATCGACGGTTGGTGGCGGTACAGTCCATGAATCGGGTATGGTAAGTGATGGGTCAACCGGATATTGCGTGGCCGAGTACTGGTAAGTGCAATTCTTGACATACTCGGCTTCGCTACGCACCAAACTCTCGGCGGTAGCCTGTTCATTGGCGATAAAGCCGGCTTGGGAGGTGGTAGCTAAACCACTGAGGAAAGCGACTGCGATGATACCCAGGAGGGCCAAAGCCACCAGTGTTTCAATGAGGGCAAAACCCCTCTCGCTTTTCATTTCCCCACCTCAAACCATGAATCATCCCTCCGCCGCATTCAGGCAGCATGCTTACCCCCGGCAGCGCCACCGTGGCTGGTTACTGAAGTTACGGATGATACTCCTGAGTCTATTATCGTTGAATAAGGGTTGGCCGCCAATAGCTCATCAGTCATTTAATCCCAGGTACTTTAGTCCCGTTCGGAGAGCATGCGGTTGCCGTTACCTCACTTTACAGCGGTTAGTTTTTCGGCTAAAATGAAGACACTTCGGCGGGAGTAGCTCAGTGGTAGAGCATCTGCTTCCCAAGCAGAGGGTCGCGAGTTCGAGCCTCGTCTCCCGCTCCATTAATTGAAGCTAAAAAAGCCCTTATGTCTTAATTCACATAAGGGCTTTCCCATATAATGGCACTAATTCACGAGGTTAGCGATAGCGGTGCCTATCATGACAGCACTTAGGATGACTATCACAATAGTCCAAGTATTCAATCTATCGGTTGACTTAACAAGGTTCTCAGAGAGTTTAACAAGATTCTCTATTTGCTCATATGAATAAGCTATAACCACATTTTCAAAATTAGGTTTTTCTCTTTTCAGAATCTCATCCTTCATGTATTCATCACGAAGGTTTTCCATTTTAGTGTGTATTTCCTTTTCCTCTTCTTCACTCAGCATGTTTTCACCTCTCAATATGTTCAAAAATTGTATTTTAAAAGGTATCGTTAAATATACGTTTTGTAGCAGGCACTAATCAGGCGTAGATTCCTGTTTTGCTAGGACAATATCATCAAACTTGTTTGCTGCTTCCTGACAACCGCTACCATTTCCCCAGTTCTTTCAACATCTGAACCACGACCCATACCCAGGCGTTAGCAGTAGTGCCTCCCATAGAAGTAGCCACTGATGCTGCTTCAATAACCTCTCTCTTGGTAGCGCCGGATTCTACGGCAACCTTGGTCTGATAGGTGATACACCCCGGGCACCCTGCTCGCACCGCTATTGCCAAAGCCATTAAACGCTTTATCTTGGTGCTCAGGGCACCATCTTCGTAAACGGCGTTAGTGAAGTTGGTCTGAGCGGCAAATGCCTCAGGCAGTTCCCTTTTAAACTCGTCAACTGATTCCGTTACCTCGTCTAAATACTGCAACTGGCTGTCCATTTCTTACCTCCTTTTTTGTTGAAAGCCGGGCTAATATATCTGGAGTAACAAGGCCTCATCACAACTCAACTTTCATAACCACACATGCCAGCGCCGTCAGATAAACAAGCAAGTTTCTGTGATTACAGTTATTATAGTTGAAATGACACACATTACAAGTCAGCCCGAGCCGCACGATGGATCCGCAAGCTGCCGGTAAAACAAAACGTCCCGTTAAAGAGGGATGCAGCTCCTCTCCATTCAGCACAAAACGTCATTTCTTAAGGGAAGCACCTGTTTACAGTACTGTTTACCTATTTACAAAATGATGTAATCGGTTTACAATGCTACTTGCTAATCAATAATTGAGAACCAATACTTGATATCCTACAATTGAACAGGGGAGTCCAACACAAGGATAAGAATTTCACTACGTTCAGGTGATGGGTATGGGAATACTGCGGCGTGGTCAACCGAGTGATGTACTGTTTCTGATGCCGGTACGTTTGGCTGATGAGAAACTGCCCAGAGGTAAGGTCAGGATGCTTTATTGTGATGCCGGCGGGAAAGTATATGCTGCCATCATTAACAGGTCGATTTATGAACTTGCCCGGGATAGTGCCAGCAGAATGGAACGCAGCCGCAGACCCTACGCTACCCTCGGCTTAGAAACCAGCCCCGGCAAGTATATTCCTACGGCCGTTGAGATCAGCGCTAAGGAAGTGTGGGCTCTGGAACATATTCTGGAACATGCTCTCAAGAAAGGTAGTATACCGGATATACTGAAGAAATATTTAAAGCCGATAATAAAACTCGATGAAGCCAGCCGTGAAGTGTTCATATCAGAGCACGGTAAGCGGCGGCATAGAGCCCGTACGGAAACAACACCGCGGGTACTGAACAGGTTACCGTATTATTCTGAACGCGATATGGAGATTTCCATACCGATTTATAAAGCCGAGCATAGCTATCCCCTCGTTGTACTGAAACTCCTTCCGCCAGACGGGCGCACCTCAGATACTACCCGGAGTTTACTAATTCTGGATAGCGATGGCGACCTGGCAGTTATTAAAACACCCCTGGAGTTAATTGATAAGGTGGCTAAGGGACTCAAAGAGCCCAACAGAAGCGGCAACAAAAACACGTATCTGATTATTTCGCAGTGCCCGGAGGGCCTTGCCCTGAACTACCTTACGGTCAGTCAGTCGCAGCGAAAAGCCTTAGATACGATAACGGGATATTTTGAAGAGACGGGATACGGGAAACGGCCTATCTCAGCTGCAGCTAGGTCAGTGCTTGACCGGGCCCGGGATGAGGTGGCTTTTCCATCTCAATAATACCTGTAGCCACGGCTCCGTCTAACTGGAAGATACCGGGTTAAGGATTTTTGTCCTCTTCAGATGGCCTGTCTTCAGTATCACCAGCGCCCCCGAATAACCTGGCGCCATCAGGAATTATATTGCCGGTTTTACCGGCCATTTCCTTGGGGCGGGGTGCCGTTTTCAGCCCTGACTTTAACAAACCCGGTGCAAGAATCCAGGCATATAAGTCCGGTAACCGGGTCTTTTCAAGCAAAAGCACCAGAAAAGAAGTAATCACGATACTGAAAAGAACCACGCCATAGGTTATATTCTTAATCATTTCGCCGCCAATGACACCCTGTTGCAAGGGTATACTGGCCAATACCACTGCGGCCAGTCCCTTCGGTACCATGACGGCCATAACCGAAACGTCTTTAGGCGCCATCGATTTTCTTACCGCTAATTTCACCGCAGGCAAGCGCAGAGCGAAGGCAATAACCGTAAGTATCAGCCCGACGGTGATGAGCCAGCCGCTTATCAGTTCAAGAGAGAGGCCGAGATAAATAAAGAAGAATGTCTTGAGGAGAAAGGCTACTTCGCTAAAGAATATCTTTTCCGTTTCATTGAGACCAACAGGCTCCTTCACCGTTAGAGTTTTGAAAATGGGGATGCGGATTGCCTCTATATTACCGATCGTCACACCGAAAGCGAGTGCGGCAATGGCGCCGCTGAAGCCCAGGGTTTCCACCAGGCCATAGATAACAAAGACAAAAGCCGGCGTGGTAAATATGGCGTTTTTAATGGCATGAATCCTGTTGAGCAGAATTGACCAGATGATGGCGCCAATCACGCCAAAGACCAGTGCCACCAAAAATGAAGCAATCAAGTCTCCGGAAACCGAGGCGATTTCAAACCTGCCGGCGGTATACGCCTGGACCAGTGCCAGGGTAATCACGATACTGAGGACATCATTCACCGATGACTCTACGGATAGCAGGGTCTGCGTTTCCTCCTGAATTCTTAGCTGCCGAACCAGAGGAATAACGACGGTTTCTGAAGTGGAACCCACGATAGCCCCTAAAATGAAGGCGGGTAATAGCTCCAGGTCGGTCAGCCAGATCGCGAACCCGGCCACGACGGCCATGGTCAGGAAGAAGGTAAGCGGGGCGAGTATCATGGCGCCGCCGAGTGCCGAACGCAGCATGCTTAATCTCAGGGCGGTGCCGCTTTCAAAAAGTATGATAATGAGGGTGATGGTGGTAAAAACCGGCCCGACGGCTCCAAACAGCTCCGGTGACGTCAAACCCAGCAGGGGGCCAACACAGATTCCGATGGCAATCAGCAGGATGACATCGGGAATCCTGGTGCGGCTGAATATGCCAGTAAAAAGATGCGCCAGAAAAACAAGGATGCCAATAAAAGCGATTACCTGAGCTATGGTCTGCATGGATATTTACTCTCCAGCTTCAGCAATTATCATCAGCTATTTCACTTTTATTCAAGCATTATGTCACCAGGTGCTCCAAACTTCAAGTGAATTAAGCCGATTTAAAGGGATCTTCCCGCGTCTTAGTTTCAAGATGATTCTGTCAGATGTAGAGCAGGATAAGTCAATAAAAGACAGCAAGTTATAGGCTATCCGTTTTATTTTATTGTGCACAAATGATTTACCGGCGCCACCAAAGTTGATACTCTATTGTTGGATGTGCTAAAGTCCTTCCAAGAACTACACGGATCAGAATACCTTGGACGCGATAAGGAGCCGGAATCATATGACCGAAAATACTAAAGGCAGTATGGCATCTTTGGCCCGGGAAATCAGGGAGCTGTCTCAGCAGTCTAGGATTTCCACATTCCTGTCATTCATTTACACTGCTGATATAGTCAATCGGTATCTGGACATCGAACTTGCCAAGCTGCCGACAAGGGGAACCGGCTTTAACATTCTGCATCACTTGATATTGCGTGGCGGCACGATGACACCGACTGATATCAGTAAGAGGGTATTCCGGTCCCGGCAAAGTGTGACCAAAACTATCGATACCCTTGAGAAACAGGGGCTGGTAAAGAGAGAGCCTATTGGTGATGACCGCAGGAATAGAAAGGTCAGCATCACCCGAGAAGGGGTAGATTTTATTAAAAGGACTTCGGCCGAAGGCAGACAGCGTGTCAGCAGTGACGTTCTGCACTCTCTGGACCAAAAACAGTTAGAGGAACTGAGCGCCACTTTAAGAAAAATCAGGCACCACGTAATTACCCTTATTGGCGATTCCCAGCACCAGCAGGATCAATAGTGATAATGCTGAAATCCTGATGGGTTAATTCCCTGGCAACCGGGGTAGCTATCTTCAGATTAATCGCCTTTACCCGGGGGTAAAGTTCGGATCTACAGGCTCGCAACCCCCAAGCTTCAATTTGGCCTGATATTCCCCGATAATATCCCGGCCCTCTAAGAAATACTCATATATAGAATTATGAAACTTGATATTACTTGTTTGGTGTTTTATTATTAAACACCGTACACCAGCAAATTCACATAAAAATCCGGTATAAGCAGCTTACAAAGTAGATTGTGGTAAACAACACTCAAGGAGGTTATCAGCCATGCCTTTGTTAAATGTTCCGGAGAAGTGGGATGATGAAGCCGATGTCATCGTTGTCGGTGCTGGAACGGCGGGGCTGCCCGCCGCCATCAGCGCCGCTGTCAGCGGCGCTGATGTAATCATACTGGAAGCCTGGAGCGGACCCGCCAGTAGCCTGGCACTCATCGCCGGTGGCACACCCTTTGCCGGTACTGACCTGCAAAAAGAAGCAGGTATAGATGATTCACCTGACCAGCTCTTTGAAGAAGCCGTAGAGATTAGCGGCGGTTCTCAGCAGCTCTGGAGAGCAATAGCCGACAAACAGCTGGAGACCTACGAATGGCTGAAGCGCCTGGGAGGCAAACCGGTTATCCTGGGGCTGGCTCCTGGACACCGCGTGGTACGAGGGATTACCTTTGAAGGTAGTGGCGCCCGCCTGCTTAAAATTTTCAGGGAAGCCGCTGAGAAGAGAGGCGTTAAGATGCTCTTCAGGCACCGTGCCGTGAGGCTTATCCTTGACCCGACGACAGACAGGGTTATCGGTATCAGAGCCAAACATGAAGATAAAGACCTCAATTTCAAGGCCAGAAAGGCGGTCATTCTGGCTACTGGCGGCTTTATCCGGAATAAGGAACTGGTCAAAGAATATGGCCCCGCTTATATCAACTGTGTACCGGTAACCCCCCCCACCCACCTCGGGGAAGGCTTAAAGATGGCTCTGGATGCGGGTGCAGCCACGGCCGGAATAGGGCTGGCGGTTTGCCCGTCCATTTCCGTATGCACCGAGACCAACCATACCACGATAATGCCGGTTCAGGGTGCCATTGCCGTGACCAGGGACGCCGAGCGGTGGGCTGACGAAAACGGCAGCGATGTGGGCAGCTACAATGTCATGTTCCGCGAGTTGCTACAAAAGCAGCCGGATGGTCTCCACTTTGTAATCTACGATAGCAAGATACGTGAGGAGGCTTTTGCCAAGGACTATCTCCATGTCAGGGAGTATCAGGCTGATACTATCGCAGAAGTAGCCAGAGCTGTCGGTCTTGATGCTGAAGCCCTGGTGGAGGCAGTGAATGAGTATAACTCCGATATTGATGAGCATGGCTACGATACCAGATTTGGTAAACGGGAGTGGGGAGGCTCCCACCGGCAGGAACCGCCCCCGAAGATAGATACTCCCCCCTTCTTCGCTGTCCGCTGCAAGGTCTCCCTGAGCTCGCTCAAGGGAGGCATCAAGATTAATAACCGGGCACAGGTAGTTGACAACTTCGATACGCCCATCCGCGGGCTGTATGCCGCCGGTGAGCTAACCGGAGGTCTGGTGGGCATACCTGAAGCATACTGGACCGGCACCATGACGCTGGGGTCGTTTGTCTTGGGCAGAACCGCAGGCGAGAACGCCGCCGCTGAAGCCGGTAACTAGCAATTTACAGCAGGGCTAGCATCGCTTAGAATAATTACTATAAAGAGCAACAACACCGAATTGTCAAAGGAGTGATAAGGATACATGAGCTGGCAGGAAAAATACAAGAATAAATTGATTACCGCCCGGCAAGCAGCCGCTCTGGTCACCTCTGGCGCTGATGTACTCATTTCCCTGATGGACCAGCCTAAAGACATCGTGCTGGAAATAGCCAACCGGCACCAAGAGCTAAGCAACGTGACCCTGACCTCTCACTGGGTCGAAGACTACCCCTTCCTTCACCCCGAGCAACACCCTGAAATGGAAAAAGCTTTCCTCGTCAAGGACCCCATGCCGGTGAGATACACGCGGGAGGCACTGCGTGGCAAGAGGATAGACTGGCAACCGACTGCCTTCGGGCTGAGCAACGGTGAGCGCCAGATACTGGAAGATAGGGGGCGGCTTTATCACTATAAGGATTTCTTCTTCTTTAAAATCACTCCGCCGGATGATGACGGCAACTGTAGCTTTGGCCCGCATCCCTGGTTTACTCCCAGTGCCTGCCGAACGGCTAAGGTAAAGATTGCTGAAATCGACCCGGCACTCCCCCGGGTTTACGGCGAGTACGTGAATCTGGATGAGATAGACTACCTGGTTGAAGCACAGCCGGTAGCCAGATTCAGGGCGGAAGACCGGTTCGTGCCGATGCCGGCCCCTGGGGAATGGGAGATAGCCCAGGTCATCGGGGCTAATGCCGCCTCATTGGTTAATGACGGCGATACCATAGAGATTGGCGTGGGTACTGCCTCAGAAGCAGTTATGGACTTCCTTGTCGATAGAAATGACCTGGGCATCGACACCGAGGTTATCTACTATCAAGTAATCGATTTAATCGAGCGCGGGGTTGTTACCGGCAAGAAAAAAAGCGTGGACACCGGTAAGGTGGTCAGTGCTTGCCTGCAGATCCATGACCCTGATGACCCCCATTCCACCCATGCCATAGAATACGTTACCCAGAACCCCATGTTTGAATTCCGTGATATCTCCACCATGTGTAACGTGCCCAGAATCGCAGCGCAGGACAACATGGTCGCCATCAATAATATTCTGACTGTGGATCTCCTCGGACAGGTGGTGATTACTCACCTCGGCACAACCCCGATTAGCGGGCCGGGTGGGCAGGTAGAGTATTGTATCGGGGCCCACTACTCCAGGGGGGGGCGTTCCATAGCCATGTTAAGCTCAACCGCCCTGGGCGGGAAGGTGTCCCGCATCGTACCCAGATTTGAGGCCGGGGCGGTAGTAATGCTCCCCATGGTGTACCTTGACTACCTGGTTACCGAGCATGGCATCGCTAACCTGAGTTGCAAGAGCCAGCGGGAGAGAGCCGAGGCGCTAATTTCAGTGGCCCACCCTGATTTCCAGCCTGAGCTACAGAAAGCTGCCCGGGAAATGTTTTACCCGTAATAATGACATGAAGCGTTGTCAGTAAGATGTGTCCAGAAAGGAGATAAGCCCGATGTCAAAACAATCAGAGCAGACCCCACCGGCGTGGAAGGCAGGCAACCGGAATTACGGAACGGGCCTTACCCTCAAGATAGCCAGGGAGATGCTGGAAGCTGGCGAGAAAGAAGCCGAGCGTCAGGGCGTGCCGATGGTGATCGCCATCACTGATTCCGGAGGTAATCTCCTGGCTTTCATCCGGATGGATAATGCGCTGTTGCTCAGTATAAATGTTGCCATGGACAAGGCATTCACTGCGGTATTAAGCAAGCTGCCTACAGCACCTCCGCCCGGAGGTATTAACCCACCCTTTATCCATAAGCGCTGGATACAATTCCCCGGCGGATTCCCTATTATCAAAGACGGAGTATTGCTCGGTGGTGTTGGTGTCAGCGGAGGGACTGTTGAGGACCTGTATGTAGCCAGAGCCGCCTTAGCCGCTGGCGGTTTTAGCCTGGATGAGGTCAATGCCGTATTGTCCTGAGCTTAAGCTACTTTTTTAGGAAGCAGGCCAGGAACCCGTTTTACAAAGCAGGTTTTTTAGAGTAGAATAGCTGCGTAAATGGGCGGTTAGCTCAGTTGGTTAGAGCACCTGCTTTACACGCAGGGGGTCAGAGGTTCAAGTCCTCTACCGCCCACCACTTCCCCATCAAGTTTTTACTTCTTGCGTTGTATAAGGTTAAATAAGCCTAGGAAGATATTCATTCCAGGTACTCTTTCCATATAAACTGCGTAAGCCGAACCAAACTTATTTACCATACGCTGGTCTTCCTCTCTGCAACTCATATAGATAACCACCGTACCAAGTATGCCAAGCACCGCGAACAACCAGTGTGGATACCATAAAAAGGTAGTCAGGAATATCGCATAGATTCCCCCGGTATATTGTGGATGCCTAACGATGGCGTATATTCCCGTGTCCACAAGTTTAGTGGTGTTTGTATATGATTTACCCCTGGGAACTCCGCCCCTTCGGGGGAACGTTACTATAGGGGCTATGACAAACACCATGCCAAAAGCCCAGACTATCCAGCCGATAATGAATAGTAACGAATATGTTTCTACTTGTAAGGCACCTGTCAGGACAAGGGGATTGGCCGGGAAGCAGGCAACACCAAGAATGGTAATTAGTGTACTCCAAAGGATATTCTTCCATTTTCTATATGAAAGATTTTTATCCATCCAATTTATCCTACTCCGATGCTCTTCCAGTTATTGACTAGCAATACCAGACCATAAAACCCCGCGGCAAAGAGGATGCAATCCTCATAGCAGTTGAGAGCGCCAAGGCATTTCGGAAGCCCCAGAATTGCCCAAGGTAGTAGAAAAATATACACTTTTTTGTCAACCTTTGGGATGGCGGCGGAAACCAGTGTTATGGCTAATACGGATAACGGGCAAGGTGCCAGTGGCATACATGTTTCAGGATAA
>Ga0180432_10004362_pt1 | contig 19486 bp, 18 predicted proteins | sample SS_ome_10_FD_132414 | JGI IMG/M metagenome (GOLD analysis project Ga0180432, IMG submission 132414) | Hypersaline lake sediment archaeal communities from the Salton Sea, California, USA - SS_1_MS_2 metaG | ecosystem: Environmental > Aquatic > Non-marine Saline and Alkaline > Hypersaline >...
TATAACCTTGAAATGTTCTCGATTCAATATTCTCCTAAAATGAATAAAGCTTTCGCTGTTTTCGTCCAGCATGCTTTGTTCGAGAGCAACAAGCACATCATTATCCGATATATTCAAAAGATCATTGATATTAGTAGAGAACTTTCCTTCCGGCAACCAAGAAACTAAAAAATCTTTCAAATGAATATCATAAATACGACGTATTCGATGGAGATATACCTGGGTAAACATACAGTAGCGGGCAAAAAGCAGTGCTTCCGCTGATTGTAATCCACCTTCCTCTACCCCTAAATGAGGTTCATTTGATCGTTCTTCCACATGTGAACCTGTAGGAACCAGAGGAAGAATCCGCAAAATGTCTATTAATCTATAATGGTCAAATTTCCCGTAGGAAACACCCAAATGATACGCATCTCTTAAAAGATAATCCATCCTGTCGACACCAAACGAGTCGCCCACAATAATCTCTGATAATATTGTTTCCCAGTCTGTGAAATTCACTTTTTCAGGTAATTTTTTTTGGCCAACTGCGAGCTTCGCTATATCATCGGGGTCGAGTTTTAAATCTTTCCAAATTTCCCTCATCTCATCGCATTTTATTATTTCTACCGTTAAGCGTTCATGATCCCATCCATCAGGTAATAATTCCTTTTCAGCCGCATGGGAAAACGGTAAATGACCGATATCATGACACAGAGAAGCGGCTCTTAATACTTTTCTCCAGTAATCCCGATTATCTAGTTGTGGCAATGTTTCCCTAATAGCATCAGTAATATTGTTATAGTCCGTAATAACATTGAAGACTCTCGTAGCAAGTTCCATTACCCCCAGAGAATGCTCAAACCTCCTATGTGTTGCGCTGGGATATACCAAATAAGTCAAAGCCAATTGGTGAATTTTTCTAAGACGCTGGAAAGGTCTCGAATCTAAAATTTTCCTCTCATCTGTCGACAAACGAATAAAGACATGAATCGGATCTCTTATTTCATGTTCAGATTTCATTCAGAGAAAATTACCTTTATAGAATATTCTCGAAACCTTTACATGTTAACTGTAATATATATTCTTAAAAAAGTAAAATGTTTTATCATATTTTTTATACTTGACCCTCCCCTCCCCTTCCGGTATGCTGTCGGAAAAGTACATTGAAAAAAGTGAACGGAAAGGAGAACGGCATGAAAAAGGCGCTGTTGATTGTCGGTATCGTGGTGGTGGTCCTGGTGGTGGCGGCGGTGGCGCTTTACTGCTCCGTGTATCGACTGGCCCAGATGCCGCCGGAGAATAACCCCGCTGTGTACATTTCCGAGACCATGACGAAAAGCGACCTTCCCGCCCTGGTCTGCGCGGGAGACAGCATCACCCACGGTCGCGTCAGCCATAACTACGTGGATATCCTGGCCGAGCGCCTTGCGGGCGAGGTGGACGTTGTCAACGCCGGCATCAACTCGGAGCTGGCCTGGAACGTGCTGGAGCGAAGCGACGAGATCATCGCCTGCGACCCGGAGTTCGTCACCATCCTCATCGGCACCAACGACGCCAACGGCTCCATGACGGAAGAAAAGGGCCAGGCCCAGGTGGAGGAGATGGGCCTGCCCCAGGCTCCCACGAAGGAATGGTATCGGGAGAGCCTGACGGCCCTATGCGAGAAGCTCATCGCCTATACCGACGCCGAGATCGCCCTGCTGTCGCTCCCACCCATCAATGAAAACATCGACGCCGAGGCCTACGCCCGGGCGGAGGAATACAGCCGGGTCATCGAGGAGGTGGCGGATGAATTAGACCTCGCCTACCTTCCCCTGAACGAGACCATGGACGCCTACCTCCGGGAGGCGGGGGGCGCGCCGACGATCACCTACGAGGACCAGACCAAGGTGATGTATGCCGGCATCTTCAAGCACTTCGTCCTGAAGCAAAACTTCGAGGAGATCGCCAACGCCAACGGGTGCTCTTTAATCACCGACACCCTGCACCTGAGCGAGACCGGGGCGACGATCGTGGCGGATATCATCGAGGAGTTCGTCCGGGAGTATCTCCCCGAGGTCGGTGAATAGTGAGAAAGACGGGAGAAAAGCTCCTGAAACTTTGTGAGATATATAAGTAAGTAAATCAATCCCCCCGGCACCTTGCCGGGGGGAAGCCCCGCGCCTGAACATACATGTGGCCGACGAGACGATCGTCGGCCGTTTTTTTTGGTTATCCCCCCCTGCGGCATCCCACCAGACGGAAAAAATTGGACGCCGATATCTCTCAATTTTCTTGACCGACACCGGGGCTCGACGTAGACTGGTCGCAAAAGAATTTCATATATAAAACAGGAGTCATCATATGAACGCACGCGATGTGAGGACGGCGCTGGTGGTGGGCGCCGGCGTGATGGGCCACTCCATCGCCCAGGTGTTCGCCGCGGCGGGCATCGAGACCCGCCTGGTCGACGTGACCGACGACGCCCTGGATCGGGCGATGGGCCTCATCGAGAACAACCTCGAAACGTTATCGGAGACCGATCGGCTGGATACGAAGGACATCCCCGGTATCCTGAAGCGTATCCACCCCACCACGGACCTGGAGGGGGCGGCGGTGGACGTGGACTACGTCCTGGAGGCGGTGGTGGAGGTGGACACGGTGAAAAAAGAGGTCTTTTCCCGCCTGGAGGCGGCCTGCCCGAAAGAGACGGTCCTGGCCAGCAACACCTCGGGGCTCGACGTCTTCGAGATCATCGACATCAGTGACCCCTCCCGCCTGGTGGTGGCCCACTGGTTCGCCCCGCCCCACATCATCCCCTTGGTGGAGGTGGTGCCCGGGGAAAAGACCACAAAAGAAGCGGTGACGTTAACCATGGAGCTGATGGAGCGGCTGGGGAAGAAGCCGGTCTTCATGAAGAAGTTCGCCCGCTCGTTTATCGTCAACAAGATCCAGAACAACATCTTCCTGGCGGTGATGGATCTTCTGGTAAACGACCTCGCCACAACCGAGGACATCGACGCCGCGGTGAAGCACAGCCTGGGCATCCGCCTTCCCATCGTGGGGGTGGCCCAGAGCCTGGACTTCACGGGCCTGGACCTGGTCCACGATGGGGCGAAGAGCTACGGGCTGACCTTCCCGATCATCGAGGAGAAGGTGAACGCCGGCGCCCTGGGGGCGAAGACCTCCCGGGGGCTGTACGATTACGGGGGGAGAAGCGAGGCGGAGATACTCAAGGATCGAGACCGGCTGTACCTCAAGATGCTCGATCACCTGGAGGAGATCGACGCATTCACGCCGGTGTAAACGTCGGGGGGAAATATCAGAAAACGAGACGGGCCGGGGGCACGGGGTGCTCCCGGCCTTTTTTGTCAGTCCGGCCACTCAATGAAGTCGATCTCCACCACCGTGCCGTTTTCCACGAGGAACCGCACCTCCTCGTAGATCTGGCCGAAATAGATATACATGCCGCCGTCCATGACGTCCGGCTGGCCCAGGCGGCGGGTGACGGTGTACGCCGAATCCCCGACCTTCAAGCCGTCGAACTCATACGCGTTCGAGGTGTAGGCCGCCTTCATCATGATCTTCTTGCCGTCGTACACCTCGTAGACGGATAGGCTGACGCCTTCGTACACGTATTCGCGTATTATATCCGTATTTTCCGGCCGGTGGGTATTGGACCGCTCGGTCTCGACGATCTCATTCGGCTCCCCCAGGGCGGCGATGAACTCCGCCTCGGTCTTTCCGAACCGGTACAAACCCTCGTATATGAAACTCGAGCGGTCGTCGTACTGGGAAAGGGCGATGGACGATACGACGACGGCCAGCACCAGGCCGGCGAAAACCACAGGGAGTATTTTGCGCATTGTTCCTGTCCCCCTCGCATCACGGCGGGAAAGTATAAAACAGTAACCATCATACGACGCTTCCGCCCGATTGTCAATCCGGCAGGCGACGGCTTGAAACCCATTGATATCCATCGCGGTGTCACACAATCGAATCCCCCCCCGGACCTCCGGGCCGATGCCGATTATCCGTCCGAATGAGTAAATATATCTTGACACTGCCACGGCTTTTTTCTATTCTTGATGTCAGCGTGCGTCTGGGGCGGCACGTGTCGTCACCGGGCGCTCTTCCCACATCACTCCTTCCGAAAGGTGACATCGTGACACCCGATGATCGTTTCCACCGCGTCTATCCATACCACAAGACCATTGTCGAAAGAGACCTCCGGGAGGTGCTGGGGCCGGAACGCCTCATCACGTCCCCCATAGACCGCCGGGCCTACTCCCGGGATCTGATCGTGGCCTACAACAACCCATTCCCTCCGGGAGAGGGGGACATCGCCCCGCCCATCGCCGACTTCGTGGTCGTCCCCGAGACCACGGAACAGGTCAGTGAAATCCTGAAGATCGCCAACACCCACCGGGTCCCCGTGACGCCCGAATGCGGCGGCGCCCAGGGGAGCGGCAGCACGCTTCCGCTCCACGGCGGCATCATACTGGACGTCAAGGGGCTTTCCCGGGTGATCGATATCGATACCGACAATCACACCGTCACCACCCAGACCGGCCTCATCGGGGCGGAGCTGGAGTCGTTTCTCAATCCCCACGGCTATACCACCTGCCACTATCCCCAGTCGCTGCACGTCAGCGGCATCGGCGGGTTCCTGGCCGCCCGGAGCGCCGGGGTGCTCTCCACGAAATACGGCAAGATCACCGAGATGGTCCTGGGAATGGAGGTGGTGCTCCCCTCGGGCGAGGTCATGCGGACCAAGGCCGTGCCCAATTCCGCCGCCGGGCCGAACTTCAACTACCTGTTCATGGGCTCCGAGGGGACCCTGGGGGTCATCACCGAGGCGACCCTCATCATCCGGCCCCTGCCTGAGACCAGGAAATTCCTGGGGGTGCTCTTTGAGGACCTCCCCGCCGCCATGGACGGCGCCCGGCTGATCATGCGCCGGGGGCTGAAGCCCGCCGCCATGCGCATCTCCGACGAGATGGAGACCACGTTCTTCCACAAGATGAACGGCTCCTTGATGATCGCCATGTTCGACGGCTTCGAGGAGTTGACGGAACTGGAGCTTTCCGAGACAAAGAAGATCATCGCATCCCTGGGAGCGGAAGACCTGGGCGAGGGCCCGGGAAAAACCTGGTGGGAGGAAAAACGCTTCTCCATCGCCTTCCCCTCGTCCAGCCATCCGCTCTTCGGCATCCCCACCCCGGGCACCATCCGGATATCCGGGTGCATCGACTCCGCGGGCTCCTTCGACTACCTGGTGAAGGTGCAGCGGGGCCTCAAGGAGATGGTGGAGGGGATGGGGATGTTCCTGGGCGCCCATTTTTCCCACTGGTATCCCACCGGAGGGATGATCTACCCCACCTTCGTGGGTGAATTCAAGATCGGCCCCGAGGCCAGCACCACGTACAACGAGGTCTGGCGCCGGGGCATGGAGATCACCCAGAAGCTGGGCGGCACCATCAATCACCATCACGGCATCGGGGTGAACCTGGGCAGATTCATGCGCTGGGAGTTGGGAGATGCCGGGTTTGAAAACTTCAGGAAGATCAAGCGGGCCATGGACCCGAACCATATCATGAACCCCGGCAAGCTGGGTTTATAATTCGCCTGGACGCACTCGGCTCCCGAAAAGCGGGGGCCGCACGAGAAGGAGTAACCATGCCGGACCTCACCGAAAAAACGAGACTCTGTTCCGTCTGTTTCAAGATGTGCCGGGACGCGTGCCCCGTGGCCGGGGCCACCCGGCGGGAGGCGGACTCCCCCCACAACCGCGCCTTCTTCGCCTACCAGGTGATGCAGGGCCGGGAGGGCCTGACCCCGGAAACCGTTCACTATTTCTATCGATGCGCCATGTGCAAGGCGTGCCGGGAGGCGTGCGAATCCGGCATGGACGTATCGGAGATCATGCTGGCCTCCCGAAGCGACATCCCGCCGCACCTGTTGCCCCCCGCCCTGCTCGAAAAGGCGGACGACATTAAAAGCGGGAAGCCCTTCGGCGGCGACTCGAAGAAGCTGAAGAAGATCATCTCGGGCCATGTAAAAGATACCGGAGAAACGCTCCTCGTTCTGGGAAGCCGCATCCGGACAGGCGACGGCGCCGCCGTCGGCGCCCTGCTCTCCGTGGCGAAGAAGCTGGGGGACTCCCCCTTCGTGCTCAAGGATGAGCCGGACACGGGACAGGTCGCCCACTTCCTCGGCTTTCGGGAAGCCACGGGGAGTCTCGCGAAGGCGTTTCTCGCCGCCGTCGAAAAGAGCGGGGCGAAGAGCGTCGTCTTCCTCCAGGCGGATGACGCCCGGATGATCGCGAAGGAATACGAAACCCTGGGATTGCCGGCCCCCGGCTGGAAAATGCTGACCCTGCCCGAGTACCTGCTGGGGCTATTGGAGGCGAAAAAGCCCTCGTTTGCGAAAAAGGATCCCCTCACCGTGACGTATCACGATCCCGGCGGACTGGGGAGGGAGCTGAGGCTCTTCGAGGCGCCCCGGAAGATCATCAACATGGTGCCGGGGGTGACCCTGGTGGAGATGGGATTGAACCGGGACACCGCCCCGGACTGCGGCTACGGCGCAGGTATGGAACTCTCCCACCCGGAGATCAGCCGGGGGATGATCGGCCGCCTCTTCGTCCACGCCGCATCCGCCGGCGCCGCCGTGCTCGTCTCCGGCGACCCGGTCTGCCTGGAGATGGCAACGACCTTCAAAAAGGACCTGCAGGAGACCGTAGAAACCCAAGACCTTTCACTTTTTCTTGACGGATATCTGACATGAACGCGAAAGAATCCCTGATGACCTGGAGCGCAAAAGACAGAGATACATACCTCGCGGAGCTCTCCGAAAAAACCTATGACGTCCTCATCGTCGGCGGAGGCATCACCGGCGCCGGGATGCTCCGGGCCCTGGGGCTTCGGGGCATATCCACCGCCCTCATCGAGAAGGACGACTTCGGGTTCGGCACCTCGTCCAAGAGCACCCGCCTGGCCCACGGCGGCGTCAGGTACATCATCAACGGTGAGTTCAGCCTTGTCAGCGAGGCCTGCCACGAGCGGGACTGGCTCCGGGGGGCGCTCCCCAACCTGGTCCGGCCCGTCCCCATCGTGATGATAAACCACAACGCCATCGGCTCGCTTGCGTTCGGGATGTACCTCCGGTTTTACGACCTCCTGTCCGGCTGGAACAACTACAAAAACTACACGCACCTGTCGCTTGCCGACTGCAAGGAGGCCGAGCCCCAGGTGTCCATTCCGGGCACCCATTCCGCATCGCGGATATATGAGTGCATCATCAACGACGCCCGGCTCACCCTGGAGATCGCCAAGGAGGGGGTGATGACCGGCGGCACCGCCGTCAATTACCTGGAGGCGAAACGAATCATCACCAAGAACGGCAGGGCCACAGGTGTCGAGGCGGTGGACCGGCTGACCGGAGACTCCCTCGTCATTAGTGCGAAGAACGTCGTCAATGCCTGCGGCCCGTGGACCGACGACCTCATGCCCGAGGACTCCCCGAAGGTCATCCGCCCCTCCAAGGGGGTGCACATCGTCGTAAAAAGGGAGAACATCGGGAACGTCGGGGGCCTCTACGTCAAGAACCCCGCGGACGGCCGGAGTATTTTCGTCCTGGCCCACGGCGACTTCACCTACCTGGGCACCACCGACACCGACTATCCGGGGAGCCTGGATGACTGCTACACCGAGCGGGAGGAATATGAATACCTGAAGATGTCGGTGGACAGCTGTTTTCCCGACGCCCGGTTCGAGGAGACGGATATCCTGGGCACGTACGCCGGGGTGCGGCCCCTGGTGCTGGACCCCACCGAAACCACCGAGACGAAGACATCCCGTCGGGAGCTCGTCGACGAGGTCTCTCCCGGCTACTTCGTCATCACCGGGGGAAAGCTCACGATCTTTCGCAGCATGGCCGAAAAGCTCATCGAGTTCATGGCGAAAAAGGGGGCTTTCGACATCAAAAAGTCGGATACCAAGCGCTCCAAGAACCGCTTCGTCCTGGGGCTCACCCCCGAGGAGTGGGCCGCTTCGATCACGTCCAAGGCCTTCGACGAGAAGACCCTCGCCCACCTCTATCAGAATTACGGGGTCGGCGGGCTCTCCATCCTCGACGCGGTCACGGCGGATGGATCGACGGGAGACGCCATAACCACCGGCCAGCCGAATATCCAGGCGGAGCTGGACTACTGCCTGGAACACGAGATGATCACCCGGGTGAAGGATTTTCTCCTGCGGCGCACCAACCTGTCGCTCCACCAGCGGGACGATCACGAAACCCTGGGCCGGGAGACGGCAAAACGCATGGGGGCCTCCCTGGGATGGGACGACGCCCGCATCAAGAGCGAAGTCGCCGAATACGTCGACATCGCACACAAAAACAGCTTTTTTCTCGGCACATAGAAGAACAGAGAACTCTCTCTGAAGGGGGATGACATGTCGGAAAGGGACCTGATACTTGCCATTGATTGCGGCACCCAGAACGTCAAGGCCGCGGTATTTGACCCCGATGGAAAGGAGCTGGCCCTGGCCCGCCGGGCCCATGCCCCGGACATCGTCCCCCAGCCGAGATGGATGGAGCACGACCCGGAAGATTACTACCAGAAATCGAGAGACGCGGTCAGGGAGGTGATAGACGCCCTGGGGGCGGACGTCTCCCGGTTGCGGGCGGTGGGCCTTACCTCCCAGCGGGGAACGGTCATCCCCCTGGATAAAGACGGCAATCCCACCCGAAACGCCATCGTCTATCAGGATAACCGCTTCACCGAAGACCTGGGCCCCCTGAGAAACCTCTGGGGCCTCTTCTTTTCGATCATGGGGCTGAAGAGCGCCATCGAATACGTCCGCACTCATTCCCGCTTCATCTGGATCAAGCAGTATCAGCCGGATATCTACGAGAAGACCGCCGTATTCACCCAGGTCGCCTCGTACCTCAACTACCGCCTCACAGGCTCGATCAACGAATCCGTCGGCATGATGGTGGGGATGTTCCCCCTGGACTACAAGAAGCTGGACTGGTACCCCTTTTCCGGCATTCACGACATCTTCGGCGTCACCCCCGAGCAGCTCCCCCCGCTGGTCCGCCCCGGCGGCATCACCGGGCATATTACAGAGAAGGCCTCCGCCGACACCGGCATCCCGGCGGGACTCCCGGTGGTTGTGGGAGGGGGAGACATCCAGGCCGGTGTGGTGGGGATGGGGGTGACCGACAATACCAGGGCCGCCCTCTCCCTGGGAACCACCATCGATTTCAACATCCCCTATCACAAGCATATCTCGGATAAAACCCTTCGCTTCATCACATGGCCGGCGGCGGTGCCGGACCAGTATGTCCTGGAGGCGGGGGTGGGAAGCGGCTTTTTGACCGTCACCTGGTTCAAGAACGAGATCGCCACCCACGAAGCCCAGCTGGCGGAAAACAGTGGCAAGGCCACCGAGGACATCCTGGACGAAGCCACCGCCGACGTCCCCCCCGGCTCCCTGGGCCTGATGGTCCATCCGTACTGGACGCCGCCCTTTTACCGGGACGAAGCCAGGGGCTCCATCATCGGCCTGACCATGTCTCACGACCGTCCCCACATCTATCGGGCGATCCTGGAGGGGCTCGCCATGGAGACCCTGAACGGCTACGAGGCCATACAGGAGAGGACCGGCATCACCATCGACGAGATCCGGGTGTCCGGCGGCGCCTCCCAGAGCGACCAGGTACTCCAGATCCTGGCGGACGTCATGCAGGTTCCCACCGTCCGCATGGAGGTCCAGGAGGCGGCGGCCGTGGGAACAGCGATAAGCGCCGCAGTGGGCTCGGGCCTCTTTTCCACCATCGACGACGCCGTCAATGCCATGACCCACCCGAAAACGGTATTCACCCCGAAACAGGAAAACCGGGACATCTACCAATTTCTCTATAAGAAATACACCGATCTCTACCCGAGGATAGCCGATTACTACAAGGAGACGGCATTCCTCCTGGAAGCGAAAGACGCATAGCGAGTATTACTTTTCATTTTATTTTTGATAGGGGAACACCATGAGCCATCATTCCGGTCCCGGGGACGCACCAGTGCGCGACCGCCTGCCAGTATCCATCAAAATCTACTATCTCTTCGGTGACATCGGCATTTCCATGTGCCTGTCCGGCTTCGGTTTTTTCATTCTCTTTTTCTATGCCGACGTCGCGGGGGTTAGCCCCGGCCTGGTGGGAACGGTGCTGCTCCTGGCTAAAATCTGGGACGCCGTGACCGATCCGGCCTTCGGATGGCTCTCGGACAGGACCCGCTCCCGATTCGGGAGGAGAAAGGTCTATCTCATCTACTTTTCCATCCCCTTCGGCCTCGCCTTTTCCCTTTTGTGGTTTCTGCCCCAGAGGATCGCCTCGGAGGGGCCCGGGCTGATCGCCTGGCTCGTGGGAATTTTCTTTCTCTACTTCACGCTGCTGACGATTACATCTGTCTCCTACTACGCCATGACGCCGGAGCTGACGAGGGATTACGACGAGCGAACGAGCCTCATCACCTTCCGCATGGTGGGGGGAACCATCGGATACATGGCGGGCGCCGCCCTGCCGCCGGTCATCGCCGGGATGTTCGCAAACCAGGATATCGGGTGGTTCGGCATGGGCCTGGTCTTCGCCGCGGTCACCATCGTCTGCCTCTACATCACGGTTCTGGGCGTCAAGCAGCGTCCGGAGCTGGAGGGGCCGCCGTCGGAGCTGCCCGCGTTCAAATCCATGCTTACCTGTTTCAAAAATAAGCCGTTTGATTACCTGATGGTACTCCAAGTGGCGTCAGGGATCTGCTTCATGTTGGTGATGAGCTACATGGCATTTTTCCTCACCTACGTGATGGACATGGAATCCCAGATACCCATCCTGATGATCCTGCTCTTGGTGACCATCGGGGTATTCCTGGTCTTCTGGAAGTGGCTGATGGACAAGTGGGGAAAGAAGGGGCCGGTCTACGCCCTGGGGCTGTTCATCGCCTTCGGCGCCACGGCGTCCACCTTCCTGCTCCCCCAGGGAGGGCACTGGATGATCTACCCGATCATCTTCATCGCCGGGTTCGGCTTTTCCGCCCAGTGGGTGTGCCCCTGGTCCATCTTCCCGGACGTGCTGGAGCATGACGAGCTGATGACCGGCGAGCGGAGGGAGGGGCTCTACTACGGCGTCAAGGGGCTGATCGACAAGATCGCCAGCGCCTTCGCCCTGTTCGTGGGCGGATGGGTGCTGGAGCTGTTCGGGTTCGTGGCCGGGGCCGAGCAGACGCCCCAGGCCTTGCTCGGGATTCGGCTCTTCTTCGGCCCGGTGCCTGCGCTGGTGATCTTTTTGAGCTTCCCGTTTCTGATCTGGTTCCCCATCACCCGAAAAACCCACATGGAGACCCTGGCGGAGCTGGAGCGGAGAAGGCAGCAGCAGTAACTGATTTTCGTTGAAGACGGCCCTTTGCCCAGATATCAGGGGGCCGTCTTCGATCCCCTGATTGACACCCGCTGCACAAAAAGGTTATACTGTCATTGTTTTTACTCGATCCGTTTCCCGGCGGCAGATATGTTTCAAATCATACGCGCCCGCCAGCGGCATTTTACGGATTTCGGATGGCTGAAAACTTACTGGCTTTTTTCATTCTCATTCTACTACGATCCCCATAACATCCGATTCGGACCGCTCAGGGTATTTAACGACGATGTGGTCGAGCCCGGCACCGGGTTTGAGACCCACTCCCACCAGGAGATGGAGATCGTCACCATTCCCCTGACGGGCGAGATCACCCACGAGGACGACCTGAGCGGCCGAGTGGTCATCGGCCCGGGAGACGTCCAGCGCATGTCCGCCGGCACCGGCATCGTCCACTCGGAATACAACCTCACCGACGATCCGGTCCATTTTTACCAGATATGGCTCTACCCGGACGAACCGCATCGGGATCCGGGCTGCGATCAAAAATTCTTTCCCCCCGAGGATTACACCAATCGACTCTGCGCCGTGGCCTCGGGCCGGGGTGACGAGAGGGCGGTACCGATTGACGTGAACGCGACGATCTACCGATCAGCCCTGGACCCGGAGGTGTCCCTGGTTCACGAATGCAGCGGGGAGCGGCGGGTGTTCGTCTACCTGACGGCCGGCATGCTCGATATCGACGGCAAGCGCCTGGTACCGGGAGACCAGGCCCGCATCGATCCCGAGGGGCCGCTCCAGCTCGTCTCCCGAAACGGCGGCGACACGTCGTTTATTCTCATCGATCTCCCCTCCAGCCGGGCCGTCGGCTATTCCCAGGAGGTCCTGTGGGGACCGGGAAGAAAGGAGATCGCATAAAAGGGCCGTTTCGATCCCCTCGATGATCAGGCGGCGTACCCTCACGACGTGGCATCACTCCACCACGGATGCGACCACCAGATCCGACAAACGCTGAAGCCTGAGAAAGTTATTTCCCTCCTCCATCAGCCCCGCGGAGAGAAACACGAAGGTAAGGTCACGCTCCGGGTCCACCCAGAACATGGTGGAGCCGGCCCCCAGCCCGGCAAAGGTCCGGGGCGATGTGGCGTGTCCCATCGGCGCGGGGAATATTCCCTCCCCCCGGAGGAAAAATCCCATGCCGAGATATGCCGGGTATACCGGCCAGTTGTGAACCGCCCGGAGACAGTCAAAAACGTGATTCGAACTGTCTCCCGTCTGGTTGGTGGTGGCAATATCGATGATCCCGGGAGAGAGGACCCGTTTCCCGTCAAGCTCCCCGCCCCGCCGCAGCATCTCGGCAAAACGGTATACATCCGCGACCGTGGAGACCCCTCCTCCCGAGGGGAACTCCGTATCCTCCTGGGCTATGTAGTTGATGGCCTCCAAAAGCTCCGGCTCGAAAAGGCTGTCGGTTCTGTCCCGAACCACAAGGGGAACCAAACGAGGGCGCATTCGATCCGGAAGACCCAGCGCGGTATCATTCATACCCAGGGGCAAAAAGAGGTCCTCTTCCAGCATGGTGCGGAACGGGCGGTCTTTTTCGTCCAGGCGCTGTATCATCACCGCGATCACCGCATGGGCGGTGGTGGCGTTGTAGGTAACATCCTGGCCCGGCAGGGAAAACAGCCGATCCCGACTGAGTGCCGCGACCAGCCCTTCGATATTCGCCAGCTGTTCCACCGGGAAGAATGCGGGTATCTCGGAATTCATGCCGCTGGTATGGGTGAGCAGGTGCTTCAGGGTGATTAGGTGTTTTCCCTTGATGCCGAACTCGGGAATCACCTCCGCCACCGGCGTGGTAAGATCGAAATCCCCCCTCTCCACGGCCATCAACGCCCGTACCGCCGTAAATGACTTGGTAATGGACATGAGAAAGAAAATATCGTCATGTTGTGTCGCCCGTTTCTTTTCGAGATCCGAGAGGCCCACCGCCTCGTGCGCAACCACCTTTCCCCCGCGCCCGACGAGAAAAACCGCGCCGTCGTACCGCCCGGCCTTCACATCATCCTCAATCGTTTTCTTTACCCGGGAGAGCCGATCCGGGTCGACACATTGAGAGCGGGCGTCAACGACATCCAGGGAGAGCTTACTTTTCGTGGCCATGAAAACCTCCTGAAAAAGCGAGTTCAAATGACATAACAGAGAACCGTACCACCCGGGGTAATCGGAGAAAATCATGAAGCAACAGGTGGAATAAACGGATAACATTTCACCGCTCGTGTCATTACACACCAACGGAACAGGAGGGTCAAGTTTTTTATGAGTTGTAACGGGAGGTTGAATCGAATCGCCGTTCCTCTTCCCCGTGAAGAAACTCAGAAACGAAAAGGCACTGAGAGAGGATGGTGGTTCATTGATGTACACAGGAACGGAGGGGCTTGAGGAAAAACTGCGTGACGGGGACATCTTTTACAATCACATGGAAGCTTCTTGATTCCTGACGGCGCGTGGACACGAGGGCGGCGATCCCATCCGGGAGCACCACCACCCCTGCATTCTCCGAAGAAGGTTATCCGGCGGTTTCCTCCTCCCCGTTCTTCGCCCTCTTCGCCTCGGTTTCATATCCCAGCTCGGCGAGCGCCGCCGGCAGCCGGCCGCTTTCGGCGAGAAACCGGGCCCGGCTCAGCACGTAATCCGGGTCCTCCCGGTCCAGGGACGGAAACTCCACCGTCACCTCGACGGCGTCGGTGCCGTACCTGATGAGGAGGTACTTCTCCATCAGCTCCTCGAATCCCCGGCCGAGATACACCAGCTTCGTCTCCGTATAGCGCTTGAGGCCCTCGAGCATGGCGTTGAGCGCCTTTGCCGAGGTGGCGGCCCTCACCATGTCATCCTTGAGGCGACGGGGCGCCGATCCCAGCCGGTAGAGGTGATCCAGGGCGTCGTCCACCTCCCGCTCCACCGAGGTCAGATCCACGTCTCCCCCCACCGCCTCGATGGGAATGGGAGACAGCGACCCGGGGGAGACCCGGATGGCCGTCCCCTGCTCCACGAAGCCCGCCTCCTTGGGCGCCCAGACCCGAAACGAATTGTACTTCGTGGCCCAGGCACGCTTCGTCAGGGCCATGTTGACGTTCTGCTGGGCCTCGATGAGATCGACGATGCCCGACTTCCCGTAGGGAGATCCCTCCACCTCCTCCCGGATGATTTTCACCACCGGGATGAACCCGAAATCGTGGGAGTCGTCGGCGATGAGCCTTCCGTCGGCGTATCGCCGGTAGCCCGCGCCGTCGATCTCTTCCCGCATCAAGACCACCTGGGAGCCGCCCTCCTCCAGGTCGTGGGTCTCCTCCCAGGTGAATATGTACTTCTTCACGTCCAGGTAGTTCCGCTCGTCGGTCACCACCTCCACGTCCCGGGCCCCCATCTTCTGGACCGATACCCGGCCGTTTTTAACGAAGATCTTCAGAAAAAGCGTGCCGTAGTTTTCGTGGGTGCGAAGGTAGCCGGGCAGCGCCTCCCAGAAGCTGCGCCCGCCGCCGAAATTCCGGGAGCGAAGCCACTGCTTAACCTCATCAGTGAAACCTGTGTGGATATCACCGGTATCCGTCCGGGACACCGTCACCTCGAACCGGGTGGGCGTGAAGTTGATGCGGGTGTCCTGGATGACCCGGATGTCGTTTTGAAAGTAGAAATCGATGATGGAGAATCGATCGTCCCTCGGGACGTCGGCGGACACCCGCCGGGCCGTGAAGTGGTTGAATATTCCCTCCTTGTTCCCGTTGTAAAAGTCGAGATATTGTTTTATGTCATCCCGATTCATCCGCCGCCCCCTGTTCTTTGATTATACGGTTCGATTACAGTGACACATCCTTGCCGAAATCCTTCTGATAGACCCGGTGCTCCTTTCCCAGCTGGAGCCACCTGAGCTCCCGCCCCGGGATGACCACCCGCCGTCCGCCTCTTCTTTTGAGGATCACGTACTCCCCGCGACAGACGACCCGCCGCACCATGGAATAGGTCCGCATCTCCCCGTCGGTGAATTTCGCCTTGGCAAGCATCAGTGCCCTCCCTTCAGTATAGAAATCATCAAAATCCGACCCGCTCGAAGTCCGCCCCGGTCACCCGGCCGCTTCGCATGCCCCACCAGGCGAGCCCCAGGGCGATCACGCAGTCGTCGTGGCTCCCCGGGGGTGCCCCGTATCGCACCCCGCCGCCTTTTGTGATATTTCCCTCGAACAGCACCAGTTCGTCGATGAGCTCAGGCACCGGCGCAAGCGAAAGACGCTCCTCCTCCAACCCCAGGGCCAGGTGCTCGATGATCGCCTCCTTGTTTTTCGCCGAGAAGGTCACCCCCCTGACGAAAAGCCCCATCCTCCTGAGGTCCTCGAATATCGGGTCGCCGAGGCCGGTGGAGTCCATCCAGACGATCGCGCTGTTGTATTTCTTCACCGCCCGGGCCACCCGGCTCTTCATCACCCCCCAGCTCGTCCGGCGGAAGCGATCAAAATAGACCAGTCCCCCGGCGTCGTCCAGGATCACCAGCACCGTGTAGTCCTGCAGCCGGGCCACGTCCAGCCCACCGGTGTATCTTCGTCCGGGGGAGGGGTCACAGAGGCGTCCCCTGACGGCATCGTGCACGCGGGAGAAGACCCCGGCCCCGTCCTCGATGAACTGGGCCAGGTATTCCTGGCGAAACACCCGCTCGGGGAGCGTCCGCCTGGCCTCCTGGATCTCGTCTTTTCCGATGTTCGGATTGTCCTCCGTGGGAAATGAAAACGAAGCCCAGTTGTCTTTCTCCCCGTCCCGCCCCCGGGCGTAGAGGCCGAAAAACCAGTTTTTCCCCTTGGGCGTCCCCACGAGGAGCGCCCTCCCCTTCCGGTCGGCAAGGGAGGGTCTGAGCACCTCCTCCCACAGCCCCCGGGGGAGGAAGGCGGTCTCATCCACCACCAGGAAATCGACGCCGAAGCCCCTCAGGGTATCGGCGAGGAGCGCGCTTCGAAACTCGATCATCGAGCCGTTGACAAGGCGGATACGGCGATCCTGCCGGTTGACGGACTGTACGGCATCGGCCGAGAGTCCGTTTCTGACCAGGTCGAAGGCGATGTTGCTCTGTCGATACACCGGCGCCACCCAGAAGGAGACCGATCCCGGCCTCTCCCAGGCGTGTCTCACGATCTCCGCGGTGGAGGCGACGGTTTTCCCCCAGCGTCTGCCGCAGGCCGCCACCCGAAACCGCGCCCCGGATGCATGCAGGGCCTGCTGGCCCGGATGGGGCCTATAGAGCCTCAGGATCTTCCGGTGTATCATCGACGAAATGCGCCTCGTAAATGATCTCCGTCGGGTCGTCCTCACCGTCGGGAAGATCGAAGTGATTTTTGTATTTCAAAAACAGCTCCTGGTGCTTCACGCTCCCTGCCATCGCCTCCCGGATAATGGCATCGAGCACATTCCGGGTCCACTCCGTCCCGCCCGGTGCTCGCGTCGGGGATTTCAGATCCCCGGATTCATTCAATTCAGAGGAAAGCTCATCTTTCCCGTCCGGGTGGGCCTTTTTCTCTTCAGTGGACCGGGTTGTCATGAAGCCTCCCGGTGAGCTTGGACACGATCTGCCCCAGATGATAGGCGATATCCGACTGGCTCACCCCCAGCCGATCTCCGATCCACTCCTGGGTGTATCCCCTGCGATACATCAGCCAGACCCACAGATCCGTATCCTCCAACTGCATGAGGGCACGCTCGTAATCGATGGCGAAATTCAACGTGGCGGCGGACAAACCGTCTGAATGCATGTCTCCTCCTGTGTGGTTCCATGAGGTTTCAATTGTACTTGCGTCGCATATTGATTATGAAAAATATGAATATATACGAATCGTGCCGTCTTCTTATTCTCCCCGGTTGACAAACACCCCCGGCTGTGTTAATACCCACGTGGGGGAGGGATACCGCAGTTCCTTCCGATATTTCATACACCACAACACGACACCGCATAGAGGAATAGATGGACACAGTACGCGTCAGATTCGCTCCAAGCCCCACCGGTCACCTCCACATCGGCGGCGCCCGCACGGCCCTGTTCAACTGGCTCCACGCCCGGCGCACGGGCGGGGCGTTTATTTTACGCATCGAGGATACGGACAGGGAGCGCTCCCGGGATGAATACACCGAGGCGATTCTGGACAGCCTCACCTGGCTCGGGATGGACTGGGACGAGGGGCCCTTCTTCCAGAGCAAGCGGGACGACCTCTACCAAAAGGCCATCGACGGGCTGCTTTCGGAGAAGAAGGCGTACCGCTGCTACTGCACCCCCGAGGAGCTGGAGGAGAAGAGAAACGCCGCCATGAAGCGGGGGGAAAAGCCGAAATACGACGGCACCTGCCGGGGAAAGGACCTGCCCCACCGGGAGGAGCCCTACGTGGTCAGGTTTCAAACGCCGGAGAGCGGCATCACCGAGTTCACGGACCTGGTGAAGGGAAAGATCGTCTTTGAAAACGGTGAGCTGGATGACCTTATCATCAAAAGGTCCGACGGCTCCCCCACCTATAACTTCACCGTGGTGGTGGACGACACCGACATGAGCATCACCCACGTCATCCGGGGAGACGATCACATCAACAACACCCCCCGGCAGATACTCATCTTCCAGGCCCTGGGATACGACGTTCCCGTCTTCGCCCACGTGCCGATGATCTTCGGCTCCGACCACAAGAAGCTCTCCAAGCGTCACGGCGCCCTCTCCACCACCGAATACCGGGAGATGGGCTACCTCCCCGAGGCCCTGGTGAACTACCTGGTGCGGCTGGGCTGGAGCCACGGTGACCAGGAGATCTTCAGCATCGAGGAGCTGAAAGAGGTCTTCACCGTGAAGGACGTGGGGAAATCCGCCGGGGTCTTCAACCCGGAAAAGCTGGAGTGGCTGAGCGGCCACTACATCCGCCAGGCGAACCCGTCCCGGATCGCCCGGGACCTCATCCCCATCCTCGCAAAACGGGGATACGAGGACCTCGACGAAGAATGGCTCGCCCGGGCCGTCGTCACCCTCCAGGAGCGGGCAAAGACCCTGGTGGAGATGGCGGACATGGGGGAGTTCTATTTCACAGATGACATCACCTATGATGAAAAGGCGGCGGCGAAGTTTTTGAAGGAGCCGGTCACCGCGCCCCTGGGAGAGATCAGGGAGGAGCTTTCCGCCCTTTCGGGTTGGGATGCCGGGAGCATCGAGGCGGTGTTCAATCGGGTGCTGGAGCGGCTCGAGCTGAAGCTGGGCAAGGTCGCCCAGCCGCTTCGGGTGGCCCTCACCGGCACCACCGTCAGCCCCGGCATCTACGAGATCATCGACGTCCTGGGAAAGGAGCGGGTGACCGAGCGCATCGACCGGGCGCTGTCTTTCATCGACTCGAAGGGCGATTCGTAGGACGAATTTAGAGGAAGACAAAATGAAACGGGCGGCATACGCCGCCCGTTTTTATTCCGCAGTGTGTTGTACCTTCCCTACTCCGTAACCTCCACGTCCCGATAGAAGGCCACATAATCCTTGATATGCCTCGCCTTCTCCTTCGGATCGGGATAGTACCAGGCCCCGTTCTCGTATACCTCGCCGCCTGCCTCTATGGTAAAGTAGCTCGCCTCTCCCTTCCAGGGACAGGTCGTGTGCCGATCCGTTGCTTTGAAGTATTGTGTGTGGATGGAATCGGGGGGAAAATAGTGATTCCCCTCCACGACGATCGTCTCATCGCTCTCGGCAAGCAGCGTGTCTTTCCATATCGCCTTCATGTCATGCCTCCTTCCCGGCGCAAAGAAGCGCTCGCATCTTCACGCCTTCGCTCTACGGCCTTTCATGCCGAAAAGCCCCAGACCATAATATAACCATGATTATGCACCATGCAACCCCGGCGCGGCCCGGGCGGGATGGATACCACCCGGCCTTGAGGGAGAGAGGGCCGGTCCGTGTTACAGGAAGACGTTGAGCACGAGGAAGGCGGCCACCGCAACGAACAGCACCGCCACCACCGGCTTGACCACCTCCCGATAGACGGCGCCGAGATCGGCCTTGAAGTACTCCGCCGTCAGCACCAGGCACAGGTGCACCGGAGACAGCATAACGCCCGCA
>Ga0180432_10004363_pt1 | contig 19484 bp, 25 predicted proteins | sample SS_ome_10_FD_132414 | JGI IMG/M metagenome (GOLD analysis project Ga0180432, IMG submission 132414) | Hypersaline lake sediment archaeal communities from the Salton Sea, California, USA - SS_1_MS_2 metaG | ecosystem: Environmental > Aquatic > Non-marine Saline and Alkaline > Hypersaline >...
CTCGTCAAGATACTCCCAGTCCTTCTCGGCGGGCTGCTCTTTCAGCATGTCTTCATAGTTATACAGGGGCTCCACCTTCGTCTCAGGCAACCCCGGCTTGTCCGACATGTAGACGAACTTCTCCACGGTCGGTCTTATCTGCTCGTAGATCATCTCCAGCAGAGGCAGCACCGAGTCGTCGAAGAAGATGATCTTGTCTTCGGCATGGTTAATCGTGTGCACGATGTGGTCCGGAGAAAGCCGTATGTTGATCGCGTGCAGCACCGCACCGATGCAGGGGACAGCGTAGTACAGCTCCAGATGACGGTGGTGGTTCAGCGCCATGGTGCCGATCCTGTCGCCTGGCTCCTCCGCCGTCCCCGCCTTGACACCCAGGGTGGATTCGAGGGCGTTGGCCAGGCGGCAGGTACGCTCGTGCCACTGGAGCCAGGTGAACCGCTGGTACTCGCCCGTGTCCGGGTTCCGGTAAACGACACCTATCTCATTTGGATAGAGACCCACCGGTCTCTTCATCATGGTCGTCAGCAGCAATGGAAAGTGCGTACTGAACTCCGGATAAGTCCTCGCTTCCATCTAGTGCCCTTCCTTTCAATGGAGTCTATCGCCTACGACGTAATAAGCCCCAGTGAGAACCCGCCTCGGCCCTCCCACGAGAAACCGAGGCAGTATCCTTGAGCAGGATTAAGCTCTATTATCCCCTGCGCCAGAAAGTTAGTCAATCCCGCGCCTCGCACGCTGCCGTTCGCTGGTGGTGGATGCGGATTCAAGACCAAGCCGAATGGACCACGAGCCAGACGTCCGCCGCAACTGCATTGCCGATGAGACCATGCTCAAGACGGGCGACAGGGACATCTGGGGGGCATCACAGACTGCGATACCAGGCATCAACGGGCGTCGTACATGTCGCTCAACCGCAAGCTTGAGGATGCCCGCGCCTTCACCTCCTTTTCCATTCCGCCGGGTGTCCCCAGTTCTCAGCCTTCCACGGCGCCGCATCGGGCGTCACCAGGGGCAATACCTCCCGAAACAGCTCGAGGCGCTCCCTATCGGTGAGCGGCGTATAGCTTTCGGCCACGGCGAGGTTCCGTTCCAGTTGCTCCATCGACTCCATCCCCACGATTACCGTGCTCAGCGGCAGACCAAGGGCATAGCGGAGGGCCCTGTCATACACGTGGGCCAGCTTCCCCAGTCCCATGACCTTCATGCCCACGACGGCCACACCCTTGGCGTTGGCCACCGGAAGGAACTCCTCAACGAAGCTGAGCACGAAGTGGTCCAGCACCGACGTGGCGCAGAGCACACTGTCAAAGGGGAACCTCTCCAATGCCTCGACCTGGACCTGAGGGTCGCTGTGGCCGCTGATGCTGATGAAGCGGACCAGCCCTTCGTCTCGCGCCCGAACCGCCGCCTCCAGTGCGCCTCCCGCAGCGGTAACCTTGTCCAGTTCCTCAAAGGACCACACATTGTGCATCCGCCATTCATCCACGTAGTCGCTCTGGAGCCTCCTCAGGCTCTCCTCCAGTTGGCGGCGCGCTTCCTCGCCGTTGCGCGACCACACCTTGGTGGCAATCCACATCTCGCTTCGGCGACGTCCAGCCACCTTGCCAACACGTTCCTCCGATTGCCCTGACGAGTATACCCAGGCGGTGTCGAAATAGCGTATTCCGTTGTCGATGGCATGGTTGAGCATCCTTATCGCCTCTTTTTCGGTACATCCATGGCCATCGACGATACGCTGCGCGCCGAAGCTCAGAATCGAGAACCACTCGCCGGTCTTACCAAACGGTCTTTGCTCCACGACTACCTCCTTGAGCCATCCCACAGGCCCATCGTCTGGTCTCAGCTACCTCGCAGCCCCACGCCGCTCCACCCACCAGTCCAGGCACCGAATCACCTCCCCATCGGACAGGTCATGCCAGTGCTGGTAGAAGCTGGCCACGGCGTACCATTCAGTGCGAGCGACAACCAGTGCCACCAACTCATCAGCGACGGGCTTCACCAGGTCGTACGCGCTTCCCGACGCGACCGGTACCGCCGCCACTATCTGCGCAGCCCTGCGTCGCTGCACCGATTCGATAGCCGCCATCATGGTGAAGCCCGACGCCAGCCCGTCATCGATGACAATCGCCGTTTTTCCCTCCATTGAGATCGGCCGGCAACCTGCTTCGAAACACGGCAGCCCGCCGGCCGATCTCAGAGCGCACCCCCTTTGCCTGCCGCTCTATCTGAGCCTGGGTCAGGCCCAATCGGTCAACCAGCGGCTCATTCAGTACCACTACGCCATCCTCGGTCACTGCACCGTAGCCGGCCTCAGAATTGCCCGGGATGGCGATCTTGCGGGTGACCACCACATCCAGGACCGCGCCCAACTCATCGGCCACCTTCGCCCCTACCGGCACCCCGCCGCGAGGGATGGCAAGCACAACCGTCGCATCGTCTCCATACTGCTTCAACGCCTCAGCCAGCCGGTCGCCGGCATCATCTCGGTCCCGAAAGAAAGGGCGCACCTCCGATACAATCATTGTTGACAAGCCTGCTCCAATACACCGCCCTCCATACCGTCTCGGCAATCCTTTAGTGACGCACGGCACCCGCTGCCGAAGCGCCGGCAGCCAGTGACGACGCGAGTTGCCCGGACTAGTCAGGCAACTTCCTGGCACCTTCCCACTGGCGGAAGCGGTCGATCTCCTGCGGCAGCGACTGGGCCAGCTCACACCCGTGTGAGGCCGCCAGCAGTCGATACATCTCGACAGTGGCCTCCGCCAGCCTGTCCTGAGCCCGGAGAATGAATACGGGCTCGTCCTCCCCAATGCGCGGGATGTCCACCTTTCCGTACTTGCCCGACACAGCCATTTAGCACCCCCATTGTCTCTTACTTCGCCAGATGGCAGCCGCTCCCGTGGGAAGCATGCCGTGTTCCCCTGGCCTGCCCCGGTTACGCCTGCTGGTGACTGGCGACGACCTCGTCGACCCATTTCATGGCGGCAATCATCGTGGGGAAACCAGCGGTGGTGAAAGCCAGCAGCACGGTGTGACGCAGCTCATCCCCTGATATGCCAGCCTCCAACGCCCGTCTGGCGTGAGACCTCACTCCCCCTTCCGACGATATGCCTATGGCGATGCCCAGTTTCACCAGGCGCCGCGTCTTTTCATCAAGCGGTCCCCAGCGGTGACATTTGAGAGCCAGTTCATCGTAGGCCTTGCCTATGTCGGCGAACTGCCTCTGGAATTGCGTGTACGCTTCAGGCATGTAGGGCATTGCACAACCTCCCTCTCATAGCATTGCACTGACTTCCTCGCCGATGAATGGTACCCGGCATCCTCAAGCCTGACAGACATCACCTCCTCGATGGGATAGATGCGGCATCGCACAGGCAGGAGCGGGAGTATCGTCGCGCACACGCCCCGGACCTGCTACCAGAGGTCCCTCTCCCTGAGAGAACATCCAGCCACGGATGGGCAGCGAGAACGAAAACGGGTGAATACGGATTGTCGTGGAGGCAGAATCTAGCATACGCCCTGACATCTGTCAAGGTGCCGCGGCCTCATTGGCGGAGCCCTCCACAGACGGCTGGGACTCACTCTCTGCGGAGGCCAAGAATGTGCTGGGCCACCTGGGCGAAACCATCGCCCAGCGGCAGGTCACTGGCATACTCGGCGGCTTCCTCCAACGCCCATCTCTGCTGCTCCGAGAGGCGAGGGTTGGCTATGAACACGCCGTGGCGAAAGAACTGAAACAGCGACACATCGGTGTTGGAGTCGCCGAACACCATTACCTCCTCTGACGACAGGCTCCCATCCCCCACCTCCCCCAGCAACCTCGCCAGCGTACTGCCCTTGCTAACCCCTTTCTCCAGCAAATGCAGCATGTAGCCAGAGTCGAGGAGCTGGACATCCTCCAGATGGCGTCGCAACTCGCCCGCCTCCACCCCGTGGCTCCTGATGCCGAAGTCCACCAAGCGGAACTCATCGTCATATGTCTCCTCAATGGCCCCGGGGAACAGACTGCGCAGCTTCTCGAAGGCTTCTGCAGCCGGCTGGCGTGAGTAGCCCAAATCCATTAGTTCCCCATCTATCCTCAGCTTGGCAATGGCGCCATTCTCAGCGATGATGGGCCCGGTTACTCCGCCGCGCTCGGCCAGCGGCTCCAACCTCGGCAGCGCCCGCCCTGAGGCCAGTCCGACAGCGATTCCCCCCTGTTCCAGGCGACGAATCGCCTCCAGGGCGGCCGCGCTCACCGAATCATCGGCGGTGGTAAGCGTGCCGTCGACGTCGCTCACCACAAGCCGAATGCGGTGCGCCAGGTCACGTCCAATACAGTGATATGGTTGAGGCATGGGAACACTTCGCTAGATGACGCGGAGCAGGCTGCCCGGCGTCATCGTACCGGTCTTCTCCTCCTGGTTGAGGCGCATCAAGCCTCTGAAGCGAGTACGCCGCCGACGGCCCAGTTCTCCTTGGCTATGTCCTCGAAGATCACTATGGTTGACTCCGGCGTCGTGTGGGCCACGGTGACCACCGCCTCCGTTATCACCCTGGCCAGCTCCGCCTTCTGAGATTGGGTCCTTCCCGGCCACATCTCCACTCTCACTACAGGCATACCGAACACCTCCTCTTGCCCTGGGATTCCTCTCGTAGTATAGTTTACCTCCTGGGAGGTTCATGTTGGGTCCAACCCGCTGGCATCGATTCAAGGTCAGATTCAAGCAATGGTCAGGGCAGAACATCCGGCTCTGCGATAGCTGCATGTGGAACTGGCGCAGCGCCTGCCACCGCCCCGAGCGCCCCAATGCCACCTGGTGCCCCGACTACAAGAAGCGAGGGTCCTAGTCACCGCCCAATGCTCAGCCGTGTCACCAGGAACCTGGGCAGCCCGCACTCCACCATCTTCCTCTGTGTAGCCCCGATGTCATACGCAACTCGATAGTGATACACCACCCCCCGAGCCTCATCGTAGATGGCGTAGGCAGCACGGGGGTCGCCATCGCGAGGCTGACCCACGCCACCGGGATTGACAATCAAGCGGTTCTCCCCCAGGTCCAGTTCAGCGGGAAGCTCCCGTTCGAGACACATCTCCTCTACAAGCTCGAAGACCCGAGGCACGTGGGAATGCCCGACCAGACAGTACCGGGTGTCGAAGGCGTGGAAGTTGGCCACAGCGCTCGTCACCGAGACCACGTACTCCCACGTTGGCTCTCGCGGGCTGCCGTGAACGATGGTGAAGTCGCCCCGTGTCAGAATCAGGGGAAGACTGGCAACAAAGGCAGCGTCGTCCGCAGTCAACTGCGTCCCGGTCCACAGGCACGCCTCGGCCGCGTCAGGATTGAAGTCCGAGATGTCCACTTTTTCGATGGCGGCCCAATCATGGTTGCCGGCAACACAGAGATGGTTGCAGTCACGCAGCAGAGCGATGCACTCGTGAGGGTCGGGCCCGTAGCCGATGACGTCTCCCAGACACCATGTCTCCTCCACTCCACCCCGCTCTTCGATATCAGCAAGCACCGCTTTGAAGGCGGCGAGATTGCTGTGGATGTCGGCCAGGATTGCGTATCGCATCTCTCCCACCGGAACTATATCAGCTTTCCTCCAGGTTGGCTAGCTAAGCCGGGGTGGAGTGAGTATAATTGGCCCGTGAAGGTCTCCGAGCTTGGCGAATTCGGACTGATCGAGCTCTTCGACAGGATAGTGGGCACTCCGGGCGATGACGTCGTCGTCGGCATCGGCGACGATGCCGCTGTCTGGCGCAGCGATGCCGCTCTCCATATCGCCACCACCGATGCGCTTATCGAGAACGTCCACTTCACCCTGAGCACTACATCGTGGCGTGAGCTCGGTTGGAAGGCGCTCGCGGTGAACCTCAGCGATATCGCAGCGATGGGCGGCCTGCCCAAATGCGCCCTGGTGTCGCTGGGCCTGCCCGGCGACGCTGAGGTGGAGAGCCTGGCCGAACTCTACGAAGGCATGGTCGAGCTGGCACGGCTCTTCAACGTGGATATCGCCGGCGGAGATGTGGTGGCCGCTCCCGTGGTCATGCTCAGCGTCTCGGTGGTCGGCACCGCCGGCCACGTCGTGAAGCGCTCGGCGGCGCGTCCCCACGACCAGATCGCCGTCACCGGTCTCCTCGGGGCTTCGGCGGCGGGCCTCCACATGCTCAGGAAGGGGCTCCCCTTCGACTCGACCACCACACCGCTGAGGGAAGCCCACGTCAGACCCTATCCCCGCTCCGTCGAGGGGCAGGTCCTGGCGAAGAACGGAGTGAGAGCGGCCATAGACATAAGCGACGGCCTGGTCGGCGACCTCGCCCAGTTATGTAAAGCGAGCGGCGTCGGCGCCCGCCTTTTCGCCCACCAGATTCCGGTCCATCCCGCGGTGCACACCGTTTTCGAGCAGGAGGCCCTGAACCTGGCCCTGTCGGGAGGCGAAGACTATGAGCTCCTTTTCACCGACACCATGGAGGTTGTTGCCAAGGTGAAGGGGCTGATGCCCTGCCCCGTTACCGTCATCGGTGAGATAACCGGCAATGAGCCGGGAAGGGTGAGGCTCTTCGACCAGCATGGCAACGAGATGACACCGGCAAGACGTGGATGGGAACACTTCGCTCCAGAACATGATGACAAGCCTAGCCAGTGATAGCCCGGAGGAGACCCAAAGGCTCGGCGAGCAACTGGGCAAGCTCAGCCAGCCGGGGGATGTATTCCTCCTGGTGGGCGGCCTCGGAGCGGGCAAGACCTGCCTCACCCAGGGCATTGCCTGGGGACTGGGAATCGAAGGCTATGCCGCCAGCCCTTCCTTCGTGTTGGTCAACCAGTATCGCGGCCGACTCCCTCTGTACCATATCGACCTGTACCGCCTTGACACCATCGGAGAGGTGGCCGACCTGGGACTGGACGACTATCTCTATGGCAATGGCATCTGCGTGGTGGAGTGGGCGGAAAAGGCAACGGAACTGCTTCCCGGTGATAACCTCACCATCGAGATGAGCTTCCTCTCAGATACCAGCAGAGCGATCGCCTTCCTGCCCCACGGAAGCCGATACGCGGAGCTGGTGTCCCAGCTTGACCTCAGGCAGAATGCTCAAGAAAGGACGAGATGGAGCTTGCCCTAGACTCATCGACCGACACAGCCAGCCTCGCACTGTCCCGGGAGGGAGAGGTGCAGGCGGAGCTCTCGTGGCTTTCCGAGCAGAATCACACTGTCGAAATGATGCCGAATCTGCTTCACCTGCTGGGGCAGGCCGGGATACAGATCAAGGACCTCGAGGCCATCGCCGTCGCCAAAGGCCCGGGGAGCTTCAATGGCGTCAGGGTAGGCGTGGCGACGGCCAAGGCACTGGCCTTCACCCTCACCATCCCGCTGGTGGGCATCAGCACGCTGGAGGTGGAGGCGTTCCCCTACGCGGCGACCGGCAAGCCAGTCTGCCCCATCCAGCATGCGGGCCGCGGCGAGATTGCCACGGCGCGGTACCAGCTACAGAATGGAGTGTGGCAACGCTCCACTGCCGAGCACATCACTACCGTTGAGGAGCTATGCGGCAGCATCAGCGGCGAAGCCATCTTCTGCGGCCGCTTCTCCGCCGAGATCGCGCAACGCATCACAGGACTCCTCGGCGACAGGGCCATCGTCACGCATGGATTGAGGAGGGCCGGGTTCCTCGCTGAGCTGGGATGGAGGAGGCTGCTGGCGAACGACACCGACGATCCCGCAGCGCTTCAGCCGGTGTACCTCAGACCACCATCGATAACCACGCCAAGAAAGAGGGAGGTCAGAAGATGAGTTTATGGAAGGGGCCGTCTTTCCGCAACTACAGCCATTTCCCCATGTGCATCGTCTGCGGCAAGGACAACCCCATCGGTTTCAAATTGGACTTCCGTCTGGACGGAGAGACCGTCAGAGCGGAGTTCACTCCGCAAGAGTACCATCAAGGGTGGCCCGACATCGTCCACGGGGGAGTACTCCAGTTGCTCCTGGACGAGGCAACGGTGTACGTGCCCCGGTACTACGGATTGAATTGCGTGACGGCGAAGTTCGAGACCAGGCTGCGGCAGCCCGTTCACCCGGGGCAGCAGCTCTTCATCAGCGCCAGAATGACGAAACAAACGCGGAAGACCTTCGAGGCGGAAGGCCGGATCACCTTCGCCGACGGCACGGTTGTGGCCGACGGCAAAGCCGTCATGTACATAGTGGAAGAAGCCTAGAAAGGACCTGAACATGCAGCAGACACTCGTTCTTTTCAAACCGGATGCCGTACAGCGAGGGCTCGTCGGGGACATACTCTCACGCCTGGAGAGAAAGGGCCTCAAAATCGTGGCGATGAAGATGCTCTGGGTGGACGAGGCGCTGGCGAAGCGACACTACGATATCCACGAGGGCAAACCCTTCTTCGCCGGCCTGGTCGACTTCATCACCTCCAGCCCACTGATCGCCGCCGTCGTTGAAGCCGAGAATGCCGTTGAACTGGTGCGCCGCACCATGGGAGAGACCGACCCCGCCCTGGCCAGCCCGGGGACAGTAAGGGGGGACTTCGCCCTGGACATAGGGCACAACCTGATTCACGGCTCGGACTCAGAGGAGAACGCTCAGAAGGAGATCGGGCTCTTCTTCACACGGGACGAAATACTGTCCTACCCCAGGGACACGCAGAAGTGGCTCACTGGATCCTGATGAGGGGGGTGGCCTTGCTCCACAGCTTCTCTAGCTGGTAGTACTCCCGCTCGGCTGTGGAGAAGATGTGGACAATCACGTCGCCGAAGTCCATCAGCATCCAGCCCGACCCCGGAGCGCCCTCGCGGCGGCGCAGCATTGTGCCCTCCTTCTTCAGCACCCCGAGGATTTCATCGCAGATGGCCTCTATCTGACGCCGCGTCTCGCCGCTGCAAATCACGAAGTAGTCGGCGAAGCTGCATACCTCCCTCGTATCAAGCATCACGATGTCGTTGGCCTGCTTGTCCGAGGCCGCTTCAACCGACTTCCGCGCCAGCTCTATCGCGTCCAGAATTAAAGCCTCCTGCGCGGGTATTATACCACAGGTAGTCCCGCCTACGAGCAACTCCCTTCACCCGCGTCGGTCCAGTCGTACCGTCATTACCGGGTTTGCTTCACAGAAGGCAAGGGCGTTCAATTGAACGCCCCTACGGCCCCAGTCACCTCATTCGACCACGCCCCACGGCCCAATGAATTGGGCAACTACAACAACCAAGGGTGTGGTTGGAGCATCCGGTCCAACGATGCCCGGCGCGGACGCTCCGGGCTACCCTGCGCGGAGGTCGGGTCGCCCTGATTTCTCCAAAGGCACCTCCCCCGCGCCCGAGGTGTGGCCTCTGCCAGCGGGCCTGCAGGCAGCCAGCAGGGTACCCCGTACCGAACGCGAGGAACATGATAGTGATGTGGGCTTCCCGACTCGAGACAGCCTGACTCCCTGCAATCACCAGCACATGGCTTGGCGGTAGGACCACGCAAGCGCAAGTTATTCAGAGAATATGAGACCTCTTGTGAAGCCAAATCCATCAGATTCGCTACAGATGTCTCTGAGTAGACTATAGCTCTGTTGACAAAAATAGGACAACTGGTCTATAAATAAACCGACCAGTCGGTTTATGAGGAGGATGGAATGCCCCACGTACCTGAGGCGTATCTCCAGGCCCGACGCGACCAGATCATCGAGGCGGCGTATCGCTGCGTCGCCGAGAAAGGCTTCCAGAGAGCGACGATGAGGGATATCTGCGCGGCTGCCGGCCTCAGCCGCGGCGCTGTCTACAACTACTTCCGCAGTAAAGACGATATCATCGCGGCAAGCGGAGAGGAAGACCGGAGGCGAAGCGCTGAGATGATCGCATCGGCCGCAGCGGCAGACGTCGACGACCCGTTGGGGAACCTGGCACGGGTCTTTCTTTCACTGGCCAATGAACCCGAAGCCGCTCATTACGGTATCGTTGCATTTGACCTCGTGTCCGAGTCAAGCCGCAATCCCGAGATCGCAGAGCGCTTTCGCACTAGCCAGAACACCATTGTCGCCCAGTTGGTCGACCTGGTGAGGCACGAACAGGCACGGGGCAGCATCAACGCGAGCCTCGATCCGCAGGCCATTGCCATGGTGCTCACCGCCCTGTTTCAGGGCTTCAGGTTTCTGCGGGCCTTCAACCCGACAATCGATGTTGATGCCTTCTACTCAGTATGCGACGCGCTATTTCACGGCAGGTTTGCGCCGCGAGGGGAAGCATAGGAAGGGACAGCATTCGTTTCCCAGCTTGGCACGAAGAGGTTGCAGATGAACGCAGCAAATGAACAGACCGGGATTGAAGTGAGCAGTCTATCGAAGCGTTACAGGCGTGGGACTGTGGCGAATGACGGGATCAGCCTGGCGAGAGCTCCCGGGGAGTGTTTCGGCATGCTGGGGCCGAACGGCGCCGGCAAGACAACCCTGGTGCGTCAGATCACCGGCGAGTTGACGCCCAGTTCTGGACAGATCAGGGTGTTTGGCATTGATGCGGTGAAGCGCCCAAAGGAAGCACGCCGGCTCCTCGGCATCGTCCCCCAGGAAGCAGGCCTCTTTGACTATCTCACCGTGAGGGAACACCTTCTCTACTTCGGGCGTCTCAAGGGCCTGAAGGGAGAGTCGCTGGCGAATCGCGTCAAGCGGCTAATGAGGGAGTTGACCCTCGAGGAGCACGGCGAGAAGCGGGCATCGGAGCTATCCGGTGGTTTCAAGCGAAAGGTGCTTGTGGGCATAGCCATGCTTTCCCGGCCCCGGGCCTTGATTCTTGACGAGCCCACTACCGGCCTCGACCCTCACGCACGGCGGGAGGTATGGGAACTGGTGCGGCGGTGCCAACAGGACGAGGTCGGCGTGCTCCTCACCACCCACTACATGGAGGAGGCAGAGTGCCTTTCCGACCGCATAGGGATCATCTCGCAGGGCCAGCTACTGGCTGTAGGTACCATGCAGGAACTGCGCGAGCGTATCACCAGTCGGTTCAAGCTGACCTACACTCCAACGGATTCCGACGGCCTCAACCACGAGCGGGTGACGGTCTATGGGCGAAGCGTTGACGAGCTCCGTGCACGGGTCAACGCGCTGCAACTGGAGGAATATGATCTCGCCAAGACGAACCTGGAAGACATCTACCTTGAGTTAACGGAAAGCCCTCTCACGTTGGAGGCAGACCATGACACCATGGCTCAATGACACGTATGTTCTGTTCGCCATAGAGTCAAAGCGGTTCACCAGACAGGCGGCCATCTTTGTCATTAACAGCCTCATCGCTGCAGCCGCGTTCTTCCTCTTTCGGCTCGTAGCGGACCCACCCCCCGAGGTCGAGCTCCGGCTGCTGGCAGGGGCCATAGTCTTCGGAGTAGCAATGCAGTCAATCAACGCCACGGGGCAGATCATGGTCTCTGAGCGTTTTGAAGGGCAGATGAAGCTGTTCAGAACGTCCTCCATCTCACAAGCATCGTACGTTGTCGCGGTCACCATATTTTCCGCCGCCACGGCGGCGATGACCTCGCTCGTGGTTCTCGGCCTGGCGGCCGCTGCTGGAGTGCATCTCAGTCTATCCCCGCTCCTGATCCCGCTCATCGTCCTTACTGCCTTGGCTCTACCTGGGTTCGCCGTTCTCATCGCCACCCACGCCAAGACCGCTCAGGCCGGCTACATGCTCTCCAACGCCGTAGGCATCATGCTGGTCATGATCTCACCCATCTTCTATCCCATCGACAGGCTACCTGAAGCGCTGCAGTGGTTGGCGCGACTATCACCTTTCACCCACGCTGGTCAAGCTATTCACGAGACCCTATCGGGCGGGACGGCCATTCTTGTCCCGGTATGCATCCTCCTGGCCTTCACGGTGGCAGCCAATGCGATCGGCATCGCCAAGATGCGATGGCGCGAGCCCTAGCCCGCGCCGTCGAGAACGTCAGTCGGTCCAGACCACCCACAAGAGCCCGTGAGAGCGGCCATCTTCACATGACCCCCATTCATCGCATGGAGCGGGGGCAGCCGACCTTCACCCGCAAGGCAGCACTGACCGGTTCTGCGGGCCTGACGCCCCATCTGATGTCCGCGCTGCCATGCGGATGACCACCGCCGTACGTTGATTGCCGTTACGCCTTTTGCTAGACTTCTCCAGGGAGAAGCGCCCATGAGCAACCGTGTTGTTGTGGCTATGAGCGGTGGGGTGGACTCATCCGCCACCGCCGCCCTGCTCAAGGAGCAGGGCTACGACGTCATCGGCGTGACCATGAGGACCTGGACCGACGAAGCCGGCCCCGACGGCACTGCCGGCCTGAGCTGCCCCGGGCCCGCTGACGAAGAGGACGCACGCCGGGTAGCGCAGGCCCTGGGAATCCCATTCCATACCGTGGACGTGGCGCAGGAATTCAAAGCAGAGGTAATCGACTACTTCCGCCGTGAGTACGCCGCGGGCAGGACCCCCAACCCGTGCATCAGGTGTAACCGCGAGGTCAAGCTCAGCGCCCTGACCGAAAAGGTGCGAGACCTGGGAATCGATTTCGACCGCTTCGCCACGGGCCACTATGCGCGGGTGGAGTACGACGCCAGCAAGCGCCGTTATCTGCTGAAGAAGGCCGTCGACACGGACAAAGACCAGTCCTACTTCCTCTTCTCCCTGTCGCAGGAGCAGCTAGGCCGCTGCCTGTTCCCGCTCGGGGAGCACACTAAGGAGGAGGCGAGGACAATTGCCCGGAATCTGGGGCTTGGGGTCGACAGCAGGCCCGAAAGCCAGGACTTCACCGCCAGAGGCCATCCCGCCCTGTGGGAGAAGGCTCAGCCGGGGCCCATTGTGAACAAATACGGGGACATACTCGGTGAGCACCACGGGCTCCCCTACTACACCATCGGACAGCGCAAAGGGCTGGGGATAGCGGTCGGTTCGCCACTGTACGTGACCGCGATTGACCCCGCGAGCAACACAGTAGTCGTAGGACCAAAGGAGGACGTCTACTCAGACATGTTTACCGCCTCGCAGTTGAACTGGGTATCCATCGAGGAGCTGACGCAGCCCGTCGAGGCCAGGGCGAAGATACGCTACCTCCACAAAGAGGCTGACGCGGTGATAGCGCCACAGGGACATGGCAGAGTCCAGGTGAGATTCGCTGAGCCGCAGATGGCCATCGCCCCCGGTCAGGCGGTGGTCTTCTATGACGGCGACGGTATTCTCGGGGGAGGGTTCATTGAGGGGCCAACAGCCGACCCTGGCTGAAGAGAACGGCCTTGCCAGGCAGGGCTACCGCTTCGTCGCCGGCATCGACGAAGTGGGTCGCGGCCCGCTGGCCGGTCCAACCGTTGCCGCTGCCGTGATCCTGCCACCCGGCTTCGAGGCTCCCTGGCTCCACCTGGTGCGCGACAGCAAGCAGCTCACCGCAAAACGGCGAGAGTCGCTGATTCCCCACATCGAGGAAGCCTCCGTCGCTATCGGCGTTGGCTACGCCGGGCCCGATGTGATCGACAGAGTCGGCATTGCGCCGGCGGTGAGGCTGGCGATGTGTTCCGCCGTGGACAGTCTGTCCCAGCCGCCGGACTTCCTCCTCATCGACTTCATGGCCCTGCGCGAGCTGGCCATCCCGCAGAAGAACATCATCAGAGGGGACAGCCTGTCGGTCTCCGTCGCCTGCGCCTCCATCATCGCCAAAGTGACCAGGGACCGCCTGATGACCGAGCTGGACGAAGTCTATCCCCACTACGGATTTGCCAGGCACAAGGGATATGGGACCGCGGAACACCTTGAGTGTCTGAGGCGATTCGGGCCCTGTCCCGCCCACCGCAGAAGCTTCGCGCCGGTACGCAGAGTAGTCGTCTGACGGGGCGTCACTCGCCGCTTCGCGGCTGCGGCGGCCTCGCCAGGAAGGCGAGCACGACGCTCACCCCCGCCAGCGCAGCCACCACTGCGAATGCCGGCATGTAGCTCCCCGTCCCATCACGGATTGCCCCGGCCATGATTGGAGCGACGGCGCCGAAAATGGTGGTCACCGGCATGACCCACCCCAGAATCTGGGCATAGTTGGCCCGGCCGAAGTACGCTCCGAGGAAGTTGGGCAGCGCGGGAATAATCGCGCCGTAGCATATGCCGAAGAGCACCGCATAGATGTAGATCATGGCCAGCGAAGTGAAGCTCATCAGAATCACCACGGCGGCCACAAGTCCAACGAGCAAGAGGGCCACGAGGTGCCTTGTCTCGAACCTGGTAGCCAGGTACCCGAAGCCCAGCCGGCCAGCGATGCTCGCCCCGGGGACGACGCCCATGGCCGTCGCCGCCATCATTGCAGAAATGCCCACGTCCCCCAGATAGGACACCTGATGCGCCACCATTGTGTTCAGCGCGAAGCCGTGGGCCACCATCACCGCGACTATCATCCAGAAAGCCGGGGTGCGCAGGGCGTCCCGCGTCCTCCAATCGACCGAGGTCTGATGGACCCGACCCTGACGTGATACGCCCGATTCCTCCTGTGCCGCGGGGGCCCCTCCGTCAGGCATCTGGCCCATGTCCTCCGGCCTGTTTCGCACGAGGACCCCGCCGAGAATCACCGCGAGTACCAGGACGATGCCGCCCAGGGCAACCCAGGCCAGCCTCCATCCTATGCCGGAGATCAACGCTGCGCTCATCGTGGGGCCAGCGAAGCCACCTATCGCTCCCGCCGTGACCACCAGGGCCACGGCCATGGCCCTTCTCCGTATGAACCAGTTGTTGGCCACGGTGGTCGTCGCCACAAACATGCCGAATCCCTGGCCCAGCCCGGAAACGACCCCGAAGAGAAGGTAGAAGTGCCACGCCTGAGAGGCGAAATACAGCGCCATCAGGCCCAGCGCCGATGCCAGGTTGCCCGCGATTATGTTCTTCCTCGCACCGAACCTCCCGATGGACATGCCGGCCAGCGGCGCAGCCAGGCCCATGGACAGCGAGAACAGCGACAGGGACACCGAGAAGGCGGTTATGCTCATGCCGGTGTCGGCACAGACGACGGGAAGGAACACGCCAAAGGAGTAGAAGGAACAGGCGCAGCCACTGAAGTAGATCAGCGTCCCCCCGACAACCACCCACCACCCATAGAAGCTCTTTCCGTTAGAAGAAGTCATTCAACAAATCGCTCACCGGTAGCCAGGCCCCCATGCGGTGCGCACCCCCACACTAGCACCCCTGTGTGTCAGTGTCAAAGCGATTGCTTGTTGCGGTGCCCCGTGAAAAACTATAATGGCGTGCAGGTGGGTAGGGTGGACCGCAGAAAGACCGGCGCACGGGGCGAGAGGATAGCGGCGAGCTTCCTCAAGAGGAAGGGCTACCGCATTCGGGAGACCAACTTCCGCTGTCGCGAGGGCGAGATCGACATCATCGCTGAGAAGGGTGGCTTCCTCGTTTTCGTCGAGGTACGCACCAAGAGCAGCAACGCCTTTGGCACACCGGAGGAATCGATTACCGCCGCGAAGAAGGAGAAGCTCATCACCCTGGCGCAGACCTACATAGACGGCCACGTCGGGTTGCCCCTCTCCTGGCGCATCGATGTGGTGGCCATTGAGCTCGGCCCCAAAGGCAGGGTTGCCAGACTGCATCTCATCAAGAATGCCGTAAGCTAGGCGGTGGCGCGCCTTTTTCCGCAGACTTCACCTTTCCTTTACCTTGGACGCGCTACAATTGAGGCGGAGCGGATATGCGCATCTTGATCGTCGAGGACGAGAAAGACCTGACGGAGGCCCTGGCCAGGGGCCTGAAGAAGCAGGGCTATGCCACAGATGTGGCGTACGATGGCGAGGAAGCCCTGGTTCTGGCAGAGGTGAACGACTACGACCTCATTGTCCTCGACCTCAATCTGCCCAAGGTCGACGGCGTGGAGGTGTGCCGCAGGCTGCGGGCGTCGGGCTCGGCGACAGGCATACTCATGCTGACCGCCCGCTCCGGCCTTCACGACCGGGTGAACGGCCTGGACCAGGGAGCGGACGACTATCTGGTGAAGCCTTTCCACTTCCCCGAGCTGCTGGCACGGGTGCGGGCCGTGCTGCGGCGTGAAGGCGGGTCCAGGCATCCCATCCTCAGGACAGGAGACCTGGTGCTCGACCCCAACGCGCAGAAGGCTTTCTTCAAGGGTTCAGAAGTGGCGCTCACCGCCAAGGAATTCGCCATCCTGCAATACCTGATGCACAACGCGGGGCGAATCGTCAGCCAGGAGGAGTTGCTGGAGCATGTGTGGGACGAGGACGCCAACCTGTTCACCCAGACCGTCAAGGTGCACGTGAAGAACATCCGTAAGAAGCTTGGTGCGGCGGGCGCACATGACTTGATCTCGACCGTGAAGGGTAGGGGGTACATGCTATGAAGATACCGGCATTCTCCAAGACGATACGCTTCAAACTCACTGTGTGGTACGCGGCACTCCTGCTGCTCTTCGTCGTCGTGTTCGTTGTCGGCCTCAACGTGACCATGCAGCGTTTCGTGAACCCTGTCAGGTTCATACCCATGCCGGAGATAGTGAGGCAGGTGCAGCGCGAGAACATCGAGCTGCTGCGCAACTACTCCCTGATAAGCCTCGGCGTACTCATTCTCCTCGGAGCCGGCGGCGGCTACTTCCTTTCGGGGAGGATGCTGAACCCTGTCGACCGCGTCTCCTCACTGGCGGCAGGCATATCCAGCAGCAACCTCAACGAGCGCATCAACTACCGTGGCCCGGATGACGAGGTAAAGCGCCTCGCCGATACCTTTGATGGAATGCTCGAGCGTTTGGAGAACGCTTTCGAAGCGCAGAAGCGGTTCATTCAGGACGCCTCTCACGAGCTCAAGACGCCTATCGCCATAGCCCAGACTAACATAGAGGTCACCGAGATGGAGGAGAGGGTGACCGCCAAGGAGTACAGGCACCTTATGGAGGTGTTGAAGATGAGCCTGGGGCGGCTCAACAAACTCAGCGACGACCTCCTGTTGCTTTCGGAGGCCGCGCAGAACCGCTCGAAATCGTCGGCGGTGGACATCGCACCGCTTCTCCAGGAGGTGGCCGAAGAAGCCGGGGGCAGAGCGAAAGCCGCCGGAGTGGGCCTTGAACTCGATCTCGCGCCGCAGGAGATGTTCGTCACCGGCGACGCACTCTATCTCAAGCAAGCCATAATCAACCTGGTCGACAATGCCATCAAGTACAGCAAGCCCGGGGGCACGGTGACAATTGCGGCTCAGGCAGTGGATGCTCAACTCGTTGTTGAGGTAAAGGACAGCGGCATCGGCATCTCACAGGCAGACCAGCAGCACATATTCGACCGCTTCTACCGCGTGGACAAGTCCCGGTCGCGCGCTCAGGGAGGCAGCGGCCTCGGCCTGGCCATAGTGAAGAAGATCGTCGAGGACCATGGCGGCACGATCTCGGTGACGAGCGCCCTCGACAAAGGCAGCGCGTTTCGAGTCTCACTGCCACGTCACGGCCCCACCTGAACTCCCTCGACGTTCGACACAGACAGGGGCTTCGGCCCCTGTCTCTCGTTGTCGTCCCTTTCGGAAGTTTACCAGCGTTTTACCTCCGCTGTGCTATGGTGTGCGCAGGCCAGGTGAAAGCCGAATAGAACGGAGAAAGGAGGACAGGCCAATGCGAAGATACCTGAAACCCGGTGCGATTGCCCTTGCGGTTGTAGCCATCTTTGCCATCGTCATTGGCACCACCGTGGCGTTTGCCGACTCTCCAGATGAGAATGCCACGGCCGCAAGACCGAGAGACGTGTTCATCGGCAAGGTGGCCGAGTCCCTGGGGCTGGACGACGAGCAACTGGCTGACGCGTTCAAGGACGCCCGTCAGGAGATGGTCGGCGAAGCCCTGCAACTGCGGCTCGACAACGCCGTGGAGGAGGGAATCATCACCGAGGGTGAGGCGACAGAGATCATGGAGTGGTGGAACGACCGCCCCGAAGCACTGGAGAAGCTCGGGCCGCCAGGAGGCCGTTTTCAGGCAAGAGATGCCTGGCAGATCCCGTGAGCTCCCCCCCCCGCATATCAGACGGTGATTCTGCCATACGTTTCCGCAGGAATAGGGGCTTCGGCCCCTATTCTTCTTTTCCGTGTTGCCATGTTCACTATGTGCTACCGTGTTTACTATGCCTTTACCGGTGCTGTGCTAGCTTATAAACTGAGACCGCCCCGGGGGAGAGCCGGGATGACAGGAGGAGGAGCATGATCACACTCAGAAGGGCCTTCAGGAACATCCTGCGAAACAGATTCCGAACACTGCTCGTCGGCGTCGTTCTGGCCCTCTGCGTGGCTGTCTTTGTGTCCGTTCTCGCCGGTGTGGACGCCAGCGAGGCCGCCACCGCAGAGATGCTGGAAGAGTACGGTGAAGCCGCCGAGGCCACACTGGAGCAGACGGAACAGTCGATGACTCAGATCATGGTCATGTCAGGCCGGGGGCCTTTCTCCGGGGATTCGGATGAGCCAATGGATGAGGACATAGTGGCCGAGGTCTCGGCCATGGACGACGTGGCCGCGGTAGTGCATGTCGTCTCCCAGGGCTTTGGAGAGCCGGAGTCAGCAGCAGAGTTCCACATCGAGGGAGAGCCAGGGGGAGGTCCGGGCGGCCCGGGCGGCCCGTCTGTTTCGTTTAGAGGCGCTGACTACATGGTATACGGGGTGCCGTTGGACCCTGACCTGGATGAGGAGTACCACGTGCTGCCGGTGAGTATCGTTGAGGGCCGCACTCTGGAAGAGGGAGAGGACAGCGCGGTCCTCATTTCGAGCGAGCTCACGGAGTACTTCGGCGCGGGGGTCGGTGACACCATAGACATCGACGGAACGAGCTTCGAAGTCGTCGGGGTCTACACGAGCACCATGATGCCGAACCAGGTCTACATGAGCCTGGATGCCGCTCAAGACCTCCTCGACATGGAAGGCGAGTTGTCCAGCCTCATGGTGTACGCCGACAGCGTCTCCGCCGTCGATGATGTGGCCGCCGAGCTCGAATCAGCGTACCCCGACTACATGGTCATGGCCATGGCGGATATGCAGTCCGGTTTCGGCGACTTCATTCAGCGAGAGCAGGAGTACATCATCAGCACCATAGACTCCAACCTGGCAAGCATCCAGAGCCTCGGTATTGGCACAATCGCCGCCACCGGTGTCATCAGCGTCCTGCTCATCTTCGGCCTGATGTTCTACACGGTGCGGGAGAGGACGAAGGAGATAGGCACCCTGAAGGCACTGGGATTCAGCAACTCGGAGATCATGAAGCAGTTCATGTATGAGGGCTCGTACATCGGCCTCATCGGCGGGGCCGTTGGCCTCGGTATCGCCGCACTCGCAGCCTCCGCATTCGCCTCCCTCATCCTCGACCCGGGCGGCACGCTGGGCACCTCAGTCTCAGTGAGCATCACTCTCTTTACCATGCTCCTCGGACTCGGAGTGGCCGTTGTCGCCGGGGCCCTGGGCAGCCTGTACCCGTCCTGGCGGGCGTCTCGGGTCAGCCCGATGGAGGCGCTGAGACGTGAATGATTCCTTTCCTGAGGCAAACGGAGGTGA
>Ga0180432_10004364_pt1 | contig 19481 bp, 23 predicted proteins | sample SS_ome_10_FD_132414 | JGI IMG/M metagenome (GOLD analysis project Ga0180432, IMG submission 132414) | Hypersaline lake sediment archaeal communities from the Salton Sea, California, USA - SS_1_MS_2 metaG | ecosystem: Environmental > Aquatic > Non-marine Saline and Alkaline > Hypersaline >...
TGGCTGTTGGCGTCCAAGGCTCCCTGCAGCTTGCCGTTCAGGATCGGGAAGGTTGCCGCGATGCAGAACACGCACAGGAACACCACGAACGCAGCCCGTAGCGTACGTACTTGTCTCTTCAATAATTCAAGTTCGTTCATGTCATCCTCCTAGCTGAGTTTGATCAAGTAATTCAGTTTGTAGTTTGCGCTGTCGGTGAGTCCCGACAGGTCGGCTATGAAGCCGTCTGTAGTATACGAGTCCGTCCTTGGTGAAGCTAACAGTAGCAACCCTGAGCTATCGGGCATCTGGACCGTCAGGATTACCTGAGCCGGTGCGGACGCCAGCCCCAAACCGGTCACCGTCACACTGGAAGCAGCGTTCCCGATGGAGGCTTGTCCCATGACGAAAGTACTGTCAGCCAAGCCGGTTACCGACGCACCCTCCGGGTCGATGATGTTACGCAGTATAAACGGTATCTGGAAAGCAGCCACCACGTTTCCACCAACACTGTCCAGTACCAGTATCTCCAACCAACCGTCCTTCTTCTGGTCGTCGGATATGGCGGTCTGGAATTCGCTGGTGTTTGCGTCCAGCGTGAAACTGAACTCTCCGTCGGCAACATTCGCGTTGCCGTTGCTGTCCAGTGTCCACTCACCGGGCACGTTTACGTCTGCGTCCACTGTCTTGCACAGCACCGTGCTACTGTGGTCGAAGTCGTCGTCCACTGCTATGCTGAACACGTGTGCGCTGGGTAGCTCATTCAGGGTATCCAGTGGCGTCAGGCTCGAGTCCGTGACCAGCAGCACGTTGACTAGCGGGTTCTCCTTGTAAAACATGAACGGGTAGTCTCGCGCATTCAACGTGTTTCCACTGGAGTCATAGTGCACAAGATTCACTACGTCCCAGTATATTGTGATAAGTCGTCTGTCACTCATGAGGCTTGATCTCCTTGTCCTTCGGGAGTAATCCCTTAGCTTTCAAGTAAGCCACGTGTTCTTTCCTACGTGGAATGTTGCGTAGCTCTTCAGGTAACTCCACTAGAATACCGAATCGCGCAGCTACGCGCACACTGTTACGGGTCAGTCCTACCTTTATCACGTCCGCGCCTGAGTCACGCAGCACGGAGAAGCGATGCCGTCCGTCGATGAAACAAGTTACGTAGAAGTCGTCTCCTCCAACCAGCAGAACGATAGGGTGATAGACCGGCACATCCGGACACGCTTGTACGAACGTCTCGAACTGTGCCCGGGCACCTTTCTTGCGTTCCTGACCCGGCGCTACGTAATTACCGCGTTCCCAGCGACGGAACCCTTCCTCCAGCTTGTCCACGTACACCAGACACGTGATGGTCTGTGCTTCTAGACTGTCCTCGTTGGTGTCAGGTTTCACCATGTCCAACGCAATCCTATTTGCTAGAGACTTCCTCATAGAGGCGTACCTCCGTTCACTTCAGGGTAGCTGTATGAGCTACCGGGATTTATCGGGTAGTACGTCATGACCGGGTTGGTTGTCTTCTTGATCTGGAACGTATGTGAGTGGCCAGCCGAACTGTCAAACTCTGTGCTCGTGGTCACTGTGGTTCCACCCGATATGGTGGTGTCCACGTCATACACGCAGGCAATGTCCGGAACTTGCCGGTACATCCACGATGTCGCCCACGAGGCAAACGCGTAGTAGTCACTGCCAGTGTTTTCAGTCAGGAAGCGCACCGGTACATGGATATCCGATCCTTGCCATCTCTGACTGATGGAAGTTACCTTTCCACTAGCAACCGTGAACGTACCAAGTAAAATGGAAGCATGCATCATGTCGGAAGCCAGCCTCGGTACTCCGAGACTGACGTTCCGCGTGTTGTCACCAAGGATAGCGTCCGTGATATACGGAAGGTAGCTGGCAGTGAAGTAACCCTCATTCGGGTGGACTTCCGCAGTGATCCACACCCAGTACGTGCCGTTCGCGTAGGCGGTCACGTCTATGTAGTCAGTGTCACTAGCGTCAGGCCAGTAGTACTCGGCCAGATTACCAGCCAGTATGAGTCCCTTCCCTACATAGAGCCGCGCAGTGTTGAGCACACCGGCGGTGCTGTAACAGGACAGCTTGAACGGTCCGTCGTATTCGTGAGCATCCAGTGACCGTGGCTGCGTTCTGCCACGGGACAGGTCAATGACCCGGCGCTCGTAGTCGTGGACTACGCGGCCGATCCGCTCCTGTGATCGCTTTGTGAAGGTACGTCCCATGTTATGCGTCCCTCGGTAGTCCCAGTACGTTCCAGTTCATAGCGTACACTGTCTGGAAGTCCAGATACTTAGTTGCACCACCGTCTGCTAGCTGTGAACCGTTGTCCAGACGCTGCGGCTGAGCCGGTGGCTTGCCATCATCCAACAGAATACGGGACTTCACTCCCAGCACCAAAGTATGGAAGCCTTGGTCAACTACGGACTGCACGAATTCGACGTTGCTCATCTCTATCTCGTAGTTGACGCTCCAGTAGATATGCACGTCACCCTGCGGATCGATGAACCACTGCTTGGTTGCGCCGATGTCCAGCATCCTTGCGTAGTGTGCTTCCACAAGAACACCGGCGTACTGGTCGCGGTTTGCGTTGATGGTGTTCTTTGCATCGAAGTGTGCCTGCATATTGAAGTCCGCGTCTTTGATGTTCCGCTGTATGCGGCACAGCCAGGACGTGTACACTTCAGTTAGCGGAGGGTCGAACGGATCTTCCGCACTGTTCTGGACTTCCTTAGTAGGTGCTCCCTGTGCATCACCAACATCATACGCTTTCTCCACGGGACGCGTGTACTGAGGTCCTGACCCAAATGATATCTTGGGATCCTGATCCCATGGATACACGACAGTGGAACCCGCAGCCGGCACAGTCTGTAGTAACTGATACTCACAGGACAGATGCCAGTTGAGCCGATCAACGAGACGGCGCGGCACGATCTTTGTACAGTACAGTTGGTTATCGTCTGGGTGCTGACTGTACAGTGTAGGCAACGCTGTGCTCGTGATCGTCGTTCCCAGTATACCGTATATCGTGTCGCGGTCGTCAGTGACTGCAGAGCATTTCAGGTGGAAGACGCGGGTCGCTCCTTTACCACTGGTGCTGATGAACCCGCCGTCGCCGTCGGTAATCTCTTTTGCGTAGTCTACACTCATCCCACTATCTCCACTTCAGGTTCCTGGAAAAGTAGCACTTCCTGTAGCAGATCGATGACGCTCTTTCCGTTCTCGATCATCTTGTCCATCTTCTCGACCTGCTTCTTGGTGTTGTCGGACACTTCCTTCAGCTTGTCGTCTCGCTTACCACCAACTTCAATGCGGTAAGCCTCAGCCGAACCTTTCAAGACGGCCGCAGCGAGATTGCTCTTCATTGCCTGAGACTGCGTTTCCTCCAGCACGTCGCGGCGTTTGGCTTTCAATCGGTCGATGATGCCAAGTAGCTGTTCCTCCGTGTCCAGTGCCGCGTTCTTCAACGCGAGTGCTTCCTCTCCGGAGGCTTTCGCAATCTTCTCAGTCAAGTCCTTGCGCTCGGCCGTAAGCCGCAAAAGTTGCTCTTCCAATGGCAGACGACGAACTAGCATGTCGTTGAGTCGTGCAGCAAAGTCGCGCTCCGGCTGAGCCTTACCCATTATCTCATCGAAGTCAGGCACCGTGGGCAGATTGTCGTCGATGATCTTCTGGATCTCCTCCATCTCCTTCTCGAGATCAGACTTCACAGTAGCGCCGGTTGCCAGTCCCGCTGCTTTGCGCTGAGCTCTGGCCGTCACTGCCTTGCTTACCATTTCATCGACGTATGCCTGATCCGGACCCTTGGCCATGCCGATACCCAGCTTCGTCCAAAACTTCTTCATACCCTCGTCGATGGCACCACCGGTGATCTTGTTCAGGAACCGGCCAACAAACCATCCACCAGCAAAGGCACCCGCGATACCGGCGGCACGACCGATCATCAGTTGCTTCTTGGAGAACGTGCGAATCATGTCACCAGCCAGCGCACGTTGCATGATCGTCTGGTTTGACATAGCGCCAGTGTTGATCGTTGCGAAGTAGGCACTCAGCTTCGGTATCGCAGCGACCGCTGCTTTGGTCAGTCCAAGCATGTGGGTTGCGACGCTCCGCGTAACCTTGGACATGAAGTACAAGGACGTGGATAGGTTACCTACCAGCATCAGCAGTGGGCCGATAGCTGCTGTTCCCGCCAGAATGCGGACAGTCCACACTTTGGTGGGACGGCTCAGGTTCAGGAACCACTTCGCCGCGTCTCGTAGATCCTCTACAAGTGACTTCAGTTCACCAGAGAACTCACCCACAAACTTGATGGCGCCTGCTTGCAGAGTTGCTTTCAACTGATCCAGCGTATGCGACACCGTTTTCGTTTGCTCGTTGAACGCATTCTGTGCAGCACCGGCGCGGTTAGCCTTTATAGCGATCTGTTGCACGTCCTCAGCGTAGTCATCCGCTTGGTCACCCGTCAGCTTCAACGCTGCCTTCAGGTCGCGCACCATGAATCCCAAGTCACTCAGCTTCTGTGCACTGCCTCCGGTAAGTTCGTTCAGCCAACGTATGGACTTGGCCAACCCCAGTGTCTTGAACATGGCATCCGCGGACTCAAAGCCAGCTGCCTTCATCGCGGTCTTCAACTCAGGCGACGCGTTCAGGAAGCGCATCATCAACCTGTTCAACGCAGTGAACGTCTCGGCCGCGTCGATACCACCACGTGTCATGGTAGCCACAGCAGCGGCCACTTCGCCGAAGTCCACTTTGAGTGCCGCTGCAGTACCCGCAGTCGATCCTAGGAAGCTCGCGAGCTCTCCGTAGGTTAGAACACCACGCTCCACTGTCTTGAAGAGCACGTCGGATACGTCAGTTGCTTCCTTGGAACTCTTACCGTAAGCGTTCAGTATTGCAGTGATAGCCTTGGCCGAAGTAGCTGTATCAGCCAAGCCAGCAACACCGGCTTTCGTAGCAGCTTCCAGCACTTCCAATCCAGCAGCGCTCTTGAAACTAGCGGAGTTGATATTGTACAAGGCATCTGCCATGCCCATCGGTGACTTACCCAACTCCACAGCCATATCCAGTACAGCATCGCTGGTGCGGTCAAACTGTGCTTCCGTCTCGCGCGCAATCGTGTTCACGTTGCGCATGCCCTTCTCGAACTGCGTAAACTGATATGTAGCAACACCGGCTGCTCCCAGTATCGGGAGCGTGAGCGAGTTCCGCATCTTCTTGCCGGCGCTGGTCATCGTTTTACCGAACGACTTTGCTCTGGTCTCCAAGCGACCCAACGTAGCATCTACCTTCTGGACTTGCTTTTCCAGAGGTCCTATGCGTGCGTTCAGGACGACCGCAATTTCACCCAGTGTTTTTGTCATCCTTCTGCCCTCGCTTGTCGATTACCTTTACCTTGCCACTCTTCGCGAGTGCTTTGAAGAACATCTTCAATCGCATCCTCGCTTCAGTTGGAGACTGCCGACGGGTATCCGTGTCAGCCGCAGCCCCACCAAACTTCACCATGAAATCTTCGAGTTTGTAGCGCCGTCCTCGCTTGTGCGAAGGACTGAACGCATACACCACCCAAGCAAGCCATCCAAAGAGGAAGTCAGTACGTTCGGGTTCGCCCGGTGACAACCGTTCAAATGCCTGCCACTCGCTGAACTCCGTTGAGCTCATGCGTCGCTGGAGTTCAGCGACAGGCATATGCAGTTGGCGAGCTAGTCTGAACCACTGCTGCCGCTCTGGACGGCTGCGGAGTTTTTTGTCATCTCCTCCAAGTTCGACTGGCCAATACCGTTCATCTGCCGGATGTCATCCCACAAGCGATCAAGTACTGCACCAGACTTCTTGTTCAGTTCCTTGACATCGCGGAGTTCGAAGATCATCTGATCGCTGTCATCGACCGCAGTCAAGACAAGCAGCAGAGCCTTCATCTCACGGATGTCCACTTCGTTGTCGCTGATCCGGCGTTTCTGCAACTCAGCGTCAAACATATCGCGCCGGGTGCCGTCCATCGTCTTGAGACGGATTTGACCGCCCCACTCCGGGACGTCCAGTATGCGCACTTCCAAGTCCGTTGCGCTCAGGACAGTGTCCCTATTCAGCGTTGCCATTTCTCTACCTCCTCGTTGCTTGGTTAGCAATACGCAGCCCGGCAACTACAGGCTACGCGACAGTGACGTCGCCATCTACCTTTATGGTGCAGTTGGCTTCCATGCGCTGATCGATCTCAGCCGTCGGCTCGAAGCCGGTCATGAAGCCATCGAACGTGTACGTGTTCGCACCACTGTTGCCCCACGTGAGCGTGAGCTCTTCCGCTGCTTCGTCGATCGGCGGATCGGTCGCCGGGTCAAACGCAATCGTTACCGACAGTTCGCCCCAGTCCACCAGTTCAGCCGGTGTGAACGTATGTGCCGTCGTGGTACCCATGTGCGTGGTCTGGATAGCCTCACGTGCAGCAGACGGTCCGTTCACGCTGATGATTTCCGCGAAGAATCCACTCTCCCACGTAATCGTCAGGCCAGTACCTAAGTGTGCCATGATCCCTTACCTCCTCTTTCCTAACTACCGAACTCGAGTTTACCGCGTCCCATCTTGACGCGGGTCACTACCGACGACTCCTCCACGTTCCAATGACTAGTATGGCGCGGGAGTCCTTTCGCCTTACGCTCCGCTCTCTCCTTCTCAGTGAACATCGTGTGGCGTTCAAGCGACGCTGTCCACTTCTTGAAGTGGAGACGGATGCGGTCACCAGTCTTGGGGTCTGTGCTGTAACAGTTACCGAACCGGTCAACGCGCCATCCATTCTGGATAGCCCACGACCGCAACTCGGCAATCGCTGCCTGCACTTTACCCGTCTCTACCTTAGCGCCCGTCATAACTCCTACCTCCTTTGTTGGTTAGGTCAAGTCCCTCCGCACGGCGCGGAAGTTCTGCACAAAGATCACCCTATCCTGTTCATCCGTTGCCAGTTTCATGATTTCATCAGTCTTGAACACGTTCAAGTACCGCGTGGAACCAGCGTAGAAACTACCGCAGCGGTTCAGTGCCGTCTCCACTGCCAGTGCCTTCGCGTAACCGGTGACATAGCTCTGGTGGCGTACGCGCACCTGAAAGGTAGGGTGCAGTAACCGCGTGGATTTCGCGCCGTTGGTGGAAGCGTCTTCCGCAGGTCCTCCAGTGTCGTACAGTGTAATGACACCATCCGGGCTATCCGGCTCCCGGCCGATGTATATACCCCACGTAGTCGTGCCGGCAAACGTGCCGAGTCCGCTGAGTTTCTGTTCAACCATATCTCGTGTAACCGGGTTCACACTATACCTCCCGAGCCACTTCCATCGCTACATCCGACAGAATTACGTCCTCCAGTTCTTCGAGTGCATGCTGAAGGAACTTGGCCTCCCCGATCTTGTGAGTTGCTTCCATGTCTTCATGGACATACACCGCATACTCGGCTGTATGACCTATTTCAACACGCGGGTCCTGAAACTTTGCCGGCATCTTTGCCCGGCGCTTGGCCAAGACCTGCTCGTGATTTGTCTTCATCTTTGCCGCATCGGGACCACGGAACTGGGCGGCAGTCTTGCCACCAGTCTTGTCCCATATTACGTAGGAACTGGATCTCAGGTTGCTTGTATCACGTGGACACCGCTCGATGGAACCGCGCATAACACGCAAGCCACCTTTGATGAGTCCCTCCCGTGAGCGGAACTTTATCTTGCGGACTTTACGGTTCATACGCTCCAGTACCTGCTCCAATCCCTGTAACCGCGATGACCGTCCCAGTGATGTAAATCGCTTTGCCATTACTTCAAGTATGCGATATGCAGTACTCTCCTGTTCCGGACATCCGGTATCCGCGCCGTTGCCACTATCTGCCGCGCACCTGAAATGCCAGTTGGCTCACTGTCCAGGTCATACGCGCTATCCAAGTCGTCCTCAGCTCCCTCCCAGAACCAACCACCGTTCGCAAGTGGTCTGTCCGGGTACACGGTAGCAGCGGACACTACTTCGTTGCCGCCTGCGTCCTTGACGACTTTGAGTTCCTCGTCGTATCTGCAGTCGATTTCCACACCGGTCCCGAAGGTATGATCACCGTAGCCATCCGGCGTACCGGGTGCCCAGTACAATCCCTTCTGTTTACGGCGTGGAACCCGCGTCAGTGTAGTAGCCGTACCCATCATGTACCTCCGTCAACTGCGTCGATACTCTGGACAATGGCTGTGCTTGCCGTGCCTTCACTCAACTGAGCGAGCGTTCCGCTGTTGTCCAGTAGTATGGCCTGCTGCCCATACACCGTGACCTGCAGGTTCAGTCCAACCTTGTATTGCTTCGCTTCGCTGACGGGACCTGCCTGTTCCCTTGCAACGCGCATGTCCTTGATGGCTGCGAAGTGTGCTGCTAACCAGCGTTCTATTTCCTTCAGCGTGTCGTCGTCGTGTCCGACGGAACTGTCCGTCAGGTTGTTCTCCACCACAAGGTATGCTGCCGTAATGAACGGAGTCAGGTCAGAGACGACCGACGAGTCCCGCTCCAGTATGGCATCAACTTCAGCTGCCGTAACTCTAGCCATTAGCCTTCCTCCTCAATTCACTCCACCAAGCCGGTTCGATGAACTGGCTCACTCCATGTTCATTCCACTTCAAACCCAAATCCTCAATGACGCTCTTGATTTCCTTCATGTCACCGCGTACAAACTTCTCAGGCCACACTTCCCGGATATCCAACCCGGCTCTGTGCATTTCAGCGAACCGTTTCTTGTGGACATTGATCCACTCCTGCCATGAATCAGCCGTATGGCGCTTGTGCATGAAGCCTGTCCGTATACACGAGTTGATGATGTCCTCGTCTGCCCGGCGCACAATCACCCACTTCGCACTCGGGAACGCGTAGTTCCACACCGGCCACATCAGGCACATCTTTGCTCCCTTGTAAAACCATGGCTGCTCAGCACCGAGTCCCTGAGCGCGAACAAGACCAAGCATCTCCTTACGTAACTCCGGATACGGCTTCAACTGACTCAGCTTCGGCAGCGGATCCTGTCCAAGCGGGTCACACCCGATACGCGTCAGGTACGGTTTCATGAGCCGCTCCCGCACATCTTGGTTCTCGAACATACCGCGTCGATTGTAGCGCGTAGGTCCGGACAGGTTGCCTCCCCAGCACCCGCACAGGTGCAGGATACCGGCGGTCATTGACGTGCCGCTACGGGCACAGCCAGTGATCAGGATCGGTGGTCGCGCTTCTTGCATACGAAGATAGTCTCCTGAGTTTTCTTACTGTATCTCGCCGATTCAATCACCCGGTTGTGTAACTCCAACTGCCCGTTGAGCCGAGTGTGTGAAATCGTCACGTGCGTGAACGGTTTGGTGTTGTCCTCCACACTGCGGGGAGCGTCCGTCATCGGCAACGTGAAGATCGCTACTGGCGCTGCTTCGATGAATATCCTGAACACTGTATTCCACTCGTGAAGCTGGAAATGCTTCAAGAACGCAAACGCACACACTATACTGGCACTCATGTACGGACATACGCGTATATCCGACCACAGGAACGTTCGACTGTGGTCGTTCTTTGCCCGGGCACGTTCAACGCACAGCTTGTTCTTGTCTACGCCTACGTACTGTACAGCCATTGGTAAGTGCAGTGGAACAAGTCCTGTGCCGCAGCCGAACTCCAGCACGGAGTGACACTCAGGGTGCTCTAAGAGATACGTGTTCACAGCACCGGCGTACCACAGCGAACTATACGGAGCGGACTCCTTCCACGCCTGCTCTTCAATCTTCAACTGAGCAGCGGTCAGGAACTCACTGTAGTCTTTTACTTCCATGCGTCGACCACCCATTTCTGTGTAACATTATGGATCCTGGGCTCACCGTGGAAACACACGATACGCGCTCCCTCCGGCAACCCTTCCCGACAATGGTTCTTGTAAGAGTATATCCCGGAACAGATGTCCTGCACCGCCAGCGGCTCACGCTTGTACTCACTAGCCAACGCCGACTTGATAGCCAACTGGTCACCGAAGGAACGGTTCTTGCCGGCACCAGCTAACATCATGTCGGAGTGCCGCACAAAGTGATTGTACAGCTTGTCCAGTTGTCCTTCCCAGACCATAACTCCAGACCCGCGTCGCGCCGGGTGACGGAAGCCTCGCAGCATGTACAGTTCACCTTTCGGCAGCGAGACGTTAGCCAAATGATCGATGTTCCCTACAATGAGTGTGTCCAAGTCAAAGTAGAGGACGCGTCCTTCCGCGAACAGCTTGGGACGGAACAGTTCCAGCTTACTCCACCATCCCGGCCATCCATGCACGAGCTCTACCTTTTCTTCCGGCGGGACCTCACCATCTAGCGTATCCGTCAGGATCCTGAAAGAGTAAGGACGGGTAAGGTTCCGGGCGACGGAATTACGGAGCCTCAGGACGTACTGAGCGTCGTAGAAGGATCCGCTGCGTAATACACAGGCGACCGTCAGCTCCCGTAAGCGCCGTCTCGGTGTTGCGCTACGTACTACGGGACGGGGACCTCCGGTCTTGTGTTTGCGCTTGGCAGACGCTGCTGCCTGTCCCGGTTGCGCTACGTCCTGACACGCGAGTAAGTCCCTACGGCTCACTGTCACACGGTTGTCGCGTGTGCGCTCGCGCTCCATCAGGCGCGTAGCTGCTTCTACCACCATGTTTGGTTCCAGCTTCTTGGTGTTCAACGCCTCATACCACGCACCACGCGAAGCCGGTGGACATGCTCTCCAGTGGAATCCCTCGTGGAAGTAGTCGTTCCAGAGCATCACGGTCGGTCGCTTGAAAACGGTTGCCATGATAGTCATACCGGAAGGATAGCCGATGACACCGGACGACGCACGCAGCAGGCCGAATGCTTGTGACAGGTTGGTCTGCCCCACCATGTTGATGAGGTGCCCGTTGCCGGCATCCAGCTTCAGTAGCCAGTTCTCCATGGAGTTGACGTCCCAGTCCGCACCGATGAGAACTATCTTGCGGTTGGTCTCCTTCGCCACACCAGCAAGCGCCTCATAGAGTTTCGCAATAGGGAACTCCCATACCCATCGCTTGTAGACCCCATGCGTGATGAAGTAACCGACGAGAAACTCGCCGTGCTTATGCTTGAACTCCTCACCGAACCGGCGCTCCTCCATAGGCACGAACATCGGGTAATGCCAGTTCACTTCGTAGGAATCTGCTTCCTCCAGAGCGTAGCCGTAGCGCAGCATACCATTGTACGCAAGGAAGTAATCGCACGAGCATATACGCTCGAATACCGTACGTCCCTTCTTCATGTAGGCTTCCGTCCACACCGGGTTGCGCTTCGTCGTGTACTGTCGGTAACCTTTCGCGTTCAGGAACGGTGCCCGTTGCACGAAATCGTAACTACGATCGCGGTCGGCGCGTGGTGAACTGATATACACGTCCGGCAGACCAAGACCGTTGCGTTCACAGAAGGACTGCAGCTTGGCGATTGACCAGTAAGCATCTCCAATACCCGGTGGAACAAGGATTCTTACGCGCTTTTGCTCTGGCTTGTTGAACAGGTAAACACGCTTGTGGGTGACCGGTTCGTAGTCGGAGTCCACAACAAAGCCGATGTCCTGTGCCATAGACGCGAACTGCTCGGGAGTCCAGTACCACAAGTGTTCAATTGGCTTCCAGTGCTTGCCGCCATCCACTCCGAAGAAGTTCGGCAACTCCACTACGAGCGTACCTTCCTGCTTGAGCACGCGGAACACTTCGCGCAATGTATCCGCCGGGTTCACGATATGCTCCAGCACGTCGTGTAGAGTTACAACGTCGAAGTAGTCCGTCGGAAAGTGGATGTCCTGTAATGGCTCTCGGTAAACGCGATTGCTAACACTGTCCAACTGGGCGATGTCGCAGCCATACGCGTCGTATCCCGCCAGACTAGCACGTTCTACGAAGGCACCTGTGCCACAACCAACATCCAACATCCGCGCACCGTCAGGGAGAAAGCGTGACCTGTACTCCTTCAGGCGCAATTCCGCGGTCTTGCAATCGTCCACGTATGCGTGGGTGTACACTTCCTTGAAGTAGCGCTGCTCATAATACAGGCTGATGTCCTCGGCTGTCATGTCCAATGACTGCCGGAGCGTTCCACAGCGAACGCACTTCACCAACGCTACCTTGTGCCGTGGCGGCACCGGCGTAGCTTCAACGCAGCTGCATACTGAGCATCTACGAAGCAATCGGTTCATACCCTAGTTCCCCTTGTAAGTAGTCGATGCGTTGACGAAACGGCGCAATCATGCCCAAGTCTTCCATACTGACGACGCGCACATCCTTTGACCACACGCTCACACTTACTGGGTCATGCGCAGCGAGCTTGACCGTGTGGTGTGACAGACCAAGCCATCGCAGCAGACGCTGTAGCGCTTTGCGGTCGTCCCGCAGATCCTCGTACTTCACTATACGGCAATTGTCTCTGTCTCTGCACTGGTGTGCTACAGTAGCCTGTGACTCCCAGAGTTCACAGAACTCCTGGACATCCGCTCCGCGGCTGAATCCCTGGATGTTCGTGTTGTACTTGAACCGGCTCTGGAACGCTTGCTCGAAGTTACGCACAAGAAACACGATCCGTGACTTTGGCCAAGCCTCACTCACAGCATTGACAGAGTGCATACCGTAGCGCGTTTGCTTGCATCCCCAACGTCGGTATCCCATAGCTTTACTGGGAACACCATACAGTCGTTCCAAGTATAGCTTGTTCGCTGCAATTGCATCCTTGAGCTCAGGGTTCAGCATAGCCATCCACATCGCAACGTCCTTCTCCAAGAAGGAGTGCAGATCGTGCGGGTTAGCGACGTCACCGGTTTCCAACGTCCATGCTGTAGTGTAATCAAAGAAGCCATGCGCTGCTTCACCCCAAATCATAGCGACGCCAGTGCCAGTGATCACACGCTGCAACCACGTGGAGCCACTGCGCGGGGAGCAAGCAAATATGAAGATAGGATTTTGACTTACCTTCATAGCACGGAGCTCGCTTTCACTCTTGGGAACGTATCCATCGCACTGTCCGGATTTGCGTTCAGTACTGTAATACCCAACCGGTCAGCGTCCTCCTTCACTTTGGGCATTGTTCCCATGAACTTGTGATACACGTTCTTGCCCGGAGGAGTTCTGTTCGGGTGGAAGTTGCTCTCTCCAACGATACCGTCTCCTTCACAGGCTGGACACTCCTGCGTGCGCCAGCGGCCACTGCCCTTGCACATCGCGCACGTTTCCTTCTTACCGCCCTCCTCCAACTTCATGTCGAATCCTAACAGGACAATGACACTAGCTCCGAGTCGCGCAGCGAGATTGATTGCCAGACCACCGGTGTTCAGGTTCCAACTGAGCTGACGCGGCCGCATGTTAATACCTAGTCCACGACGACGGCACACCAGTAAGCCGGGTATACGTGCGCACGACTCAAGGTTCGTCACGCGCAAGCCGGCAAACTTGGGCAGTCCTTCCTGTGCCGTTCCGTTCACTTTCACCTCATCCTTCCAGTGTAACATGAACCAGTCCCTATCCCCAAACACGCAAACGTCTACCCAGTCCCCAAGCAAGTAAGCATCGTTGCATCCAACGACATGCTTGTCATGGAGATGGCTCCAGTCGAATCCCTTCAGGCTAGGACCTCCACCTATGATGTAGGTGGTCTCCCCCGACCAAAGAGCCGGGGGATCCCAGAAGTCCTTGTCCTCCAATTTCCGTTCCTCAGCCACGCTTGCGCGTTGCCTTTCGCTTGGAGGCTGCTTTTCTCTTTGCTGCCTTCTTCTTGGTGCCTCGTTTCTTTGGCTTCGGTGCCGGCTCCTCCTCCTGCTCTTCCTCCACGTCAGCAGGCTCCGGCTCGTCCAACGGTGCGCCGATCAGGTTCTCCGCTTCCTCCTTCGTCAACGGTTGCCCGTTGATTACCTTCTTACTGCGGATGTTGATCACGTTCCACTGATTTGGACCGATGTTCTCCGCTTCCAATCCCTGTACGGGAGGGACAGTCTGCTCTTCGAACACGTCGGCTGCCTTTTCAGCCACTTCACTCAGCGACTCGAACTGGTCAGGGTAACGCTTGGCCAAGTCCTCGTCACTCACGACAACGCAAGGAGCCTTCCAGAACCGACGTTGCTTGTCGGTAAAGGTTCCCTGCTTCATACGGTATCTCTTCTGTTCGCTCATTCTCTCGCGTCTCCTTGGTTAGGATATCCTTACTTTGTATCAACCAAACACGAGACGTGGCTTGGTTAGCACACGTTTCGCGTCGCACTCAACCGTCGTAGTTACCTACGCCAGCTTCGTGATGCCGCTCCGGCTATTCTGGTCGTAGCGGATGTGCGGAATCAGGATGGTCATGACCTTGTAATGAAAGATCATGTTGCCTTCCGACTGCCACTCCACGGTCTGCAACGGCAAGCCTTCCACCATCCGAACGACGTCACTGGTCATCTGAACGAGGATGACGGTGTTGGCCGTCAGCTTGTCGCTCACTTTCACGGCAGTGATGCCGTCGATTTCCAGGATGCGCTGGCGGATCGTGTTGCCTCGCGTCGCATTGTAGTCGCTGTCCAGCACGGTCTCGTACGCCGTAGGCACGTACAGAACCCAGGGACCGTAGTGTCGCGCGTTGATCGAAGACTGCTTCATCGACTTGACGTCGTCGACGATTTGGGCACCGGTCTTCGCGGAAGCATCCCAGTTGGTGGACAGTGTGACCGTATTCTTGTTCGGTGCGTCTTCCAGTCCGTAGACCGTCCCGCCACCGAACGTATACGTGGACGAACCCGCGACGGTGATTTCCTCGACCTTTTCCGCGACCTTGAATGAAGCCAGTTCCGCGTTCGTGGTGTCCAGAGGATCACCGCGTTCACGAGAAGCAGCCAGGACGCGAGCCGTGATCTGGAAGCTCTTGTGAATGATCGGCAGGGGCAGATACTTGATGTCGAAGACGACGCGGTCGTTGTCGCCCCGAGTCACTCCGTCCATGCTGATCTCAGCTTCCGAGACATCCGACTGGTCTTCGTACTCCAGCACCGTCTTGCCAAGACCGTTGCCGATGCGGTAGACGAGTCCGGCACCCATGATGTCCTTGACCACGTTCAGCCGAAGCTGCGCAGCCTTCAGGATGGCCGTATCGTACTGCTTCCACTCATCCTTGCGGAGAGTAGCGGCATTGGTCGTCGGGACAGCGACCGGCTTCCAGAGACCGTCCTTGGCATCGCGCCGGTTGACCGTGATGTACGATCGCCCGTCGGTTCCAATATACGGCCGCATGGTGCCGACATCCATGCCTAAGCCAAGCAGACGCTGCGCCGCGTTCCCGTTCGCGACGAACCCGCCGTTCTGCAAGTCATAGTGCACGACATCAACAGCTGCCGGCGCTTCAGGATCAATCAGTATACCCTTCATGTAACTTGTCTCCTTCCTTTTACCGATGTCCTGGTTAGCGGACGAGCACGCGGCAGCGACCCGAGGGATCTGCGCCACTGGAACTGGACATGTCCACTGCGTCGAGAGCGATGCCCACGACTGCGAGAGGATATTCCACAGCACCAGCAGAACTTGCCGTATGCTTGCTGAGGGTACCGTCACCGGCACTCTGCAACTTGTCGCCCTTCGCGATGTTCTCTCCGTTCGCGATCAACCCGTAGAAGGTATCTCCCGATCGCTGAACGTTCGCTTGCACCCGCGCTGCGTCGGCGTACGCAGTGGTGATCGCCTTGCCTTGGATGTCGTCTTCCACGGCTACGATCACGGGTGCAACTACCTGACCGGCATTCGCGTGGACTTTGAACTTGTCGTTCGAGTCCAACTCAACGATGTGACCCGGCGTGATTGCGCCGTTGGCCACTCGCTCGTAACGAACACCGTCACCTTTGAGCTGAATCGTGTTGAAAGCCATATGGCTTATCTCCTTCCCTTGTCCTGTTCAGCTTACGCTTCAGCGCCGCACAGCGACGGAGCTACGAGAGGCTCTTCCGTGTGGGTAGCGACAGTGGGGGACTTGCCGGTTGCCCGGAGACTGTAATCCCTCTTGCCGCCAGCCAGTCTGGCGATACCTTCGAGTTCCTCCACAGTACGGGACTGCAGGTATTCCTCGGTGAACGGATTGCGAGCGTTGGCCGTGATCTGAGTAATCAGTTCGGCTTTCTTCTCGCGACGAACCGTAACCGACTCCTGCAAAGCGTCGCGTACCTCGGGAGGCATCTCCGCGTTCGCAAGGAAGTCTTCCACGGTCTTCGGCCGAGGCTCACCATCGGTGTCCTTCGTTGCCTTCGTTACCTTGGGCGCAGGCTCCGCGTTGGTCGTCGGCTCCTTTGCCTTCGGCTGCGCAGGCTTCGGAGGATCCTCCGGCTTGCTCAGCTTCTCGACGGTATCGAACTGCTTGTCGCTCATGTTAGTGAGCAACTCACGGTCTTCCTCCGTCCACTGCTCGCACTGCTCTATGAGTGCGTTGACTTTGTCCTCCCGGTCCATGTTACCTCCTTTGGTATTGGTTGAAGGACTTCTTCCGTCTGCCTGCACAGCACCGTTGCTGCCAGACCCATTGTGTTTTGTACGCATGGACTTGGTGTTCGTCGTCACCACGTACTCAGTCTTTGGCTTCACCTGTACGGCATCGCCAGTGAGTTCTACGGTATCATCCGCGTTGGTCGCGTATCCTTGCTTGTACAGCTTCACACCGGCGCTGGTTTCGTGTTCGTACACGACATACTTGTCGTACACGTCGCGAATGAACACGTACTCTCCCTCGCCGAGATTGTGCTTGCCGCGCAGGACTGCAATCAACTGCGAATGCGCATCCCCATGACTGAGTTCGTGAACAGCGAACCCCAGTTCCGACGCTTTCTCTCGGAGCTCAACTACTTCCTCATCCACTTCCTCTCCTTTCTGTTTACTGTTCACTCGTGGCATACCTGCTCCATCGCTCCACGAGCATGCTCCCTGTTCGCGCGGCAGTGCCGCTAGGTGATCAGGTCGAATGTTGCGGGCAATCCACGAGTAGGTCTTCCCGTTGAACTCTCCCGACGTCTTCTCCCTGTCGATGAACGCACCGATCGATACTTCCACGTCGCTGTTTGCTTCAAGCATGGACATGAGGTCCGGGTCCACCAGATCGGCTTTGTCCGGGTCAATCCACGCTTCCGCAGTGAGACGTTCCATGTCAACAAACTGTGCGTTGAAGATCTGTCCGATGGTGACTGCTTCATAGAGCTCCGGCGTTGCAGCAGCTGAGACGGGCACACCATCCTCCGTCTTGGGATGGTAGATCACAACCGGGCGACCGTTCCACGCTTCAGGGAACTTGGACAACTCCTCCAGCGTATACAGTCCGTCGTTCCTCACGCCTACAGTCATCATGGAGACGGGCACGACAAGGTAGTCCTTACCCTCCTTCGTCTTCCACGAGCACAGTGCGCTCATGTTCACACTGAAGCTGTGTGCGTCGTAGGATGGCTCGGCCATTCCCTTACTGACGTCTGCTGCTTTCTTCATGCACAACACAAGAGCCTGCGTAGTGAGCCCAGCGCCGGCAGCTACCATTGCGGCGATGGCCGCGTTGGCTCTGCGAATGGCGCCAGCGTCGTCGTCCGGGTGACCTTTCAGCCACGAGTTCGCGATCTTTGCCCACGCACGTTTCTTCTTCGGCGTGTTTGCCTTCTTCGTGTGCGACGTTGCGTCAGATGATTTCCACGGCATTACGCTGCCTCCTCTCTTCTTTCCTCCGTATCCCAGTCCACCCACGCACCGATCTCCGCGTACAGTGTGCACAGAGCCAATTCCATGTACATCAGGCTGTCCGTGGGTTTTGCTTTGTCCACTCGAAAATCGTCGATGTCGTCAGACTCCGGTATGCGGAATTCACGCTGCTTCGTGAGGTATCCTGCAACGTCCTGACTAACCTTGGCTGTAGGGTGTTCCACTTCGACTTCTTTCGTGTCCTCAAAGTACCTTACCGTTCCCGCAGCGCCGTCTGCCGCGAATTCCACTGACAGCGTGGGTTGCTTCTGCCAGTCGTCGGCTACTGCATGAGCTAGCAGTGACTCGAACGGCAGCGGTTCACCACCATCCACAGTCACGTAGATCAGCCCATCCTTCTCGCTAGCGAACAGTGCCTTCGCACCATCCGACCGTCGTACCGCTACTATTTCGCCCTTCTTCATTTTACGTACGTCACCTTTATCTTGGCTTCCCGGAGTGCCTTCGCCGTAGCCGGGTCAATCTTAGTTCCCTTCCCCACAACGACTTCCGCAATATCGTCCACGCTTACACCACGGTGTATCTGTGCCTCCAAGTATCGCTGTTCCGTATGGCGCAGAACGTCGTGGACTTTGAGTTTCTTGGCCGCTCCGAAGCGTCTTTCCAACGCAGCCTGCTGTCTCCACTGAATCATTGTTCCATACAAGTCATGAGAGTGCCACGCGGGAGTAGCCGAAACACTGTATTCACCACCCTTCCTCCCTCCTTGCACCAACTCCAAGAACGCTCTCCATTTCTCCTTCGACGCTAACGGTATCGCGTGGATGGTCTCGTCCAGCGAATCACCAGCCGTGAACGTAGTCCTGTTACGCACAGCCTCGTCTTTCAGCCGGATCGCGATATCACCGTACTGCTTGGTCTGGGACAGTGTCCTGTTCGTGTTTGCCTTTGCCTTACCCAACATCTTACGTACGGTAGCTGCGTCCTCAAGATAACCATACACCGGGCGTAGCTTCTTGTCCAACGCTCGCGTCTTGTAACCAAATATCACTGCTTCGTAATCAGCACGGACACCCGTGGTGGTGTATCCTCCCGTCGTCTGTGTTTCGAAGAACGACTTCATCCGACCGGACTGGAGTATGTCGTCCAGCACACTCCTCGGCACAGCGACATGAACACTGGTACCCTCCACCATAGCGTCCAGCTTAGCTGTCATCTTCTTGAAGAACGCGGCGTATGCCTCGGGATCGAACTTATCCCGGGTCGACTCCTTCAATACAGGCTCAATGAAACTGTTGCGTTTACCGCTTGTCCACGCGTCGATGAACTTGTCCACCAGCTGTTCGCGCTTGGCGAGCTTGTCCCGTACTTCCTTCGGCAACTTCGTTCCCGTGTAGCGCGTACGGAGTGCCACCCGCTTGTCCGGTTTGATCACCAGCGGTTTCTTGATCTTACTGCCGGCAATCGCGCGAGTAGTTCGCTTGGCTTTGGCCACACTCTCCACATGAATCAGCTTCGGTGTAGCAGCACCCGGCTTCGGGTTCTTGAGAACGAAGCGCACCACACGGTCGTGAAACTTATCAAAATCATCTTTACCAGCGAAGTACTCCTTGTATGCACGACGTATTGCCTGCGGTGACTTTCCTGCTCGCTGCATCCGCTTGAACCGGGTGAACAGTTGGTTACGTGTCAGTGTTTCCTTGGCTGCTGGCGCACTAGGCGCGGGAAGTGGAGGCATGTCCTCAAACATCATACCAGCCTCAAACGGGTTCTTCGCTACCTTCTTCGGCTTGTCCCA
>Ga0180432_10004365_pt1 | contig 19478 bp, 17 predicted proteins | sample SS_ome_10_FD_132414 | JGI IMG/M metagenome (GOLD analysis project Ga0180432, IMG submission 132414) | Hypersaline lake sediment archaeal communities from the Salton Sea, California, USA - SS_1_MS_2 metaG | ecosystem: Environmental > Aquatic > Non-marine Saline and Alkaline > Hypersaline >...
TCCGATTGAATTACAGAATCAGTTGACAGGTCAGATTTATCAACCTGTTTATATTTTCAGGAACAGCCCACTGATAAAAAATTCAACACTAGAACAAAAAGAACTTGTGCTGTTGGTTGAACCGTTGGAAATGTTCAAGCGCATTCAAACAATCGGTGGTTCAATGGTTGTGCGCATGTATATGACATTTATCCCTGATGTTTCAAACCCTTTGCAGCTTGCTTCATATACTTCAGACCTTTACAAAAACAGAAATATATTTTCACCGCGCCTGATGTTTGAAGGTGTTTATGATGTTGCGCGCGGAAACAGTTCTGATGGTGTGATTGAAGTTCATTTCAAAAGTTATGCAGAAACTATGCTTTCAAAACAATTGCTGAAAATGTCTATTCAGAATTACTGCAACAATGCACTGTTTGATGAACTGTGTTCATTAAGCCGTGCCGCTTATGAAGTAACCGCAACCATCAGTGCGGTTTCAGGCATGACTTTAGAGTCTGCAACCTTTGCAACTGTTCCTGATGGATATTGGTTTTTGGGTCAGGCAACTTTTACAAAGTCAGGTGAAACACAAGTTGCGTTGATTACAGCACATACAGGGAACACAATAACTTTGCAATATCGTTTCACAGATATTGAAGTCAGTGATGATGTGGTTGTTGTTCCGGGCTGTGACAAGAAAGCGTCAACCTGTCTTGACAAGTTCAGCAACATTATAAACCATACAGGGTTCCCATATCTTGTTGAGGAAGGTATCAGCTAATGTCAAACGCATTCACAGGTTTGCAGGGAACATCAAGCATCATCAGGCGTGTGGGAAATTCAAATCTGGATGTTGGTTTTAATAAAGCGCGCAAGGCTTGGGAATCTTTTGTGTATGGCAGCGGAAAGAAAAGCCGCCGTGCAAGTGCAACGCCTGCTGTTAAAACCGTGAAGAAAAGAAAAAAGACCCGGACAACAAACGATATCAAAGAACAAGATTTTGCAGTTGCAGAAAAGCCTGTGCGCAGTTACGCCTATATACCAAAAGTATATGGTTTCTGCACAGTCACAGGTAATGTTGTTTGGAGAACAGAACCAGTTCAGCACACCTTTATCAATTTTGGATTTCCGCTGACAGGAATGTTTTATGATATTGAAATTGTATATGCACAAGATTGCAGATGTGTTGAATTTTCACCAACAAGCCCATTCCCTGAAATACCAGAACTGACAAAGTTTGCAGGTTTATATGACCCGTGGGCTGATGTGCAGAATGATGCGCCAATGTTCAGACTTGGTGACATGTGGCACTTCTGGCAAAATTATGGTTCATTCGGTCTTGATGATATACAGCTTGAAATGACCTATGACCGCACGGTAAATTCACAGACAAACAAAACCATTGTTGCAAGCAACTTAGCAGACCCACCAGAAGGTGCATATAGAATTGACTTCACACACACATCATTTGATTCACAGCCTTTCTATATTGATTACATTAGATTTCTTTCAAGCGGCTGGTATTCAGGTGCAACACCAAATCCGTATAATCCAAATGTCGGAATATATTCAAGCAGACACCCTTCACTTGCAAAGGCTTGCTTGCTGGTGTTCAAGCGTGAAGGAAAGATTGATGATGCAATACCTGAATTCTATGCAAACATTGTTGTGAACAAAAAAAAATATTGGGGTGATGGTGAATGGTTAGAAAAAAATGGTTGCTGGTATAAAGAAGCTGTGCTTGATCTGCTGCGCATTGCAGGCTTTGACTGGACTGTATACCGGAAAAGTGAATTTGGAATTGAAAATGATTATGATGATGAAAGATTTTACATCAACAAAGCATTCACAGAACAAGTAACAATCAAAGATGCCATTGTTGAAATTTGCAATCAAGTCGGTGTGATTCTATATTATGACCTTGAAACACTGAAGTTCAATTTCAAGAAAGCTGTGAAAACAGAATATATTTCACAAGCATATTTTGATGAAGATGAATGTCAGATTGCAATTGATTCTGTTGAAGATGCAGATTTATTTTCAACATACAAAGGACACTATCACATCAATCAAGAATCAACTTATGTTTCAGCACTTGGAAAGACGCACTTGAACACAGACATGGTGCAGAAGGTCACAACAGTTGATAATGATGTGAATAGAAATTTATATGGTGTTTCATTTCAAGAAATTGAAATGGATATATACCGGTCTGAAGACCCTGCAAAGATACGCACAACAGAACTGATGAAACAGGAATCATGGAAGAAACATTTTGGTCAAATCGTTTGCAGTGCTGAGAACTTCATGCTTGAAGATGGTGATGCAATAACCATACACGCACCAAGTCAAGTTATAGGTGACTTCATTGCAGAAATCACAAACATACAACTTGGAACAGAAAACATGACCATTGACTGGGAACAAGTTGCACCGGTTTCTGAATATTACAGTGAAGGCGGTGGTGGTGAAACAGGTTTTGGTGTTGCAGAAATTCCTGTCATTGATGATGTGATTATTTATGAAATACCGCAGTCAACGCGATATGAAAAAACAACACAGCAGTTTTTTGCATTCAATCCATCAGGCATTTTGCAATCTTATCTGAACAGCAATCAACTTGAAAATTTCAGAATCATGTTGTTCAAGTCTGAAACCATTGATGGAACATATACTTTCTGGAAATACATTTCAGAATATTCAAGATACTGGAAACACTTCACATCACGCGGTCTGCTGATGAACACAGTTGATATTGATGGAAGATGGAAGACAGAAACAACTGAAAGCATCAGTATCAATGTGACTGGTCTTAATTATGAATTCACACAAAATTCAAGTGTGCTTCTGAAAATAAATGATGAATACATTTATGCAAAGACATTTACAAAAGCAGGAAGCAACTATTCATTCAAAGGCTTTGTGCGTGCGCAGCTTGGAACAGATAAAGCAACACACCTTGCAGGTGCTACAGTTGAAATAATAAGGCTGTGGACTTTGACAGGCGCATCAGATTCATGGTTTGGATATGATGCAAGCGGAAATGAAATTGATTATCACAACAGGCTTGAATCAGATGAAGAATGTTTTATAAAGCCAATTCTACTAATGGAAAGCGGTTTGAAAATATCAAGCATTGAAGTAACAGCACCGGTTTACTTAAATCCGCAGCAGACAGCAACAAAGCCGCATACAATAGGAACTTTGATTGCAGTGCGTTCAGGTTCAACCGTGAACATCAATTGGTTTGCGCGGTCACCTATTGCAGATTATGATGGTGCAGGTGTCAAGCGTGCCGGATATATGGCAGACCATGAACCGTCATTATATGAACCTGATTTCATGATATCAATAAATGCAGGCGCGTGGACAACACAAAGCGCAAATACTTATGTTGTCAATGATGCAAGTGCTTTCACAATAGCTGTGAAGCAGAAAGACACAGGCGTTGAAGGTGATGAAAGGCTGTTCACAATCGGCGCAACTGATGGAACATACATTGATGGAATATTGATTTAATAGGGGGGAACAATGGCGTTTGATTTTCTAAACATTAATACTGATGAAATGGCATGGTCTGGAAAGGTCAATGATAATTTTGACAAAGTTGTTGATAATGTGGGTGCGCTTGATGAATGTATGGATTCACCGGCATTGAACGATATTCTTGTCTATGATAACAGTTCTGAAAAGTATGAAAAATTTCAGCTTGCTTCAGGTTACTTTGATATCAACGGAACCAGCAAAATAATTACACCTATAATTCCAACAGGCGCAACAGGCAGCAGACCCGGAACACCTTTGACTGGTCAACAGTTCTATGACACAGCCATTGCAAAGTTGATAGTGTATGACGGTTTGAATTGGGTTGACGCAATGGGCGCAATTTCCTGAAACTGTCTTTGCTTCCTTCCCCTGACTGAATAAAAACAATAATATTTTTCTGAATGAAAGATATTCATAAGGGGGAATTATCCACATGGATTTTTCAGTAAAAGGAAAATACATTGAAGGCAGTGAAATCATTGTGCCTAATGAATCATTGCAGTTTGACATTGATGTCAGGCGCAGCAAAGAAGTTGTGTTTTATATCGACAATGTAAAGGGAACGGAAGCAGACAAGGTAATGATGTCAAGCGTTGCACCAACCGGCATTGATGCAGACAATGCTGGCTTTTATTTTCTTGCCGTTGGTTCAGGGAACCCAATGGTGGTGCAGCCATTCCTTTACAAGTTTGTTGAAACACAGGCTTCACGCATTGCGCTTCCGGTAGGCTTCAATGAACGCACACTGCGTATCAAAATACAGATTGAAACACCCGGTGCAACACCGGGCAACTTTGCAATTGGCGTTGCATTAAACAAACTGAGATAAGGGGGAAGCACAATGTCTTTGTGGTCATTTGTAATGTCTGGAACTGGTTCAACGGGGCAGTCACCAAAACCGAAAAAAGAATTGATTGGAACGGGTGACGGGATTGAAAAGGATTTCCCGTTTACAGAAGAACCGTATGGTGCTGTTACTATCCATGTTGGAAAAATTTACATGGAAGACAATTATCAGATTGTCAATGTTGCAGGCACCTACAAAGCGCGGTTTGATACAGCACCGCCTGAAAATGATGAAATTTGGGCTGATTACGATTATCTAGCATAACAAAAAAACAGGGGGAAGATAATGAAACACATTTTTGCAAAGGTTGCATGGCTTGCGTTCTTGCTGGTCATGGTTGTTTTTTTAACATTGCCGGTTGCCGCAGATGACCCGTTTGGTATCAACGGAAAAAAGATTGAAACAGACACGCTTGACCTTGACCGGGCTGCAAAGCTGAATGATGATAATGTCATTCTGTTTGACAAGACGGTTGAAATATCATCACTGATTTTGCATGACATTTCCGGTGAAGTCACCTTTGAAGTTGACCTGATGCAGTACACAAAGCGCGACGGGACACACGCACCTACTTCCGACTGGGATTTTGGCGCATACAATTTGACAAATGTTGGAAACCTTGAAGCAAGTTCTTTTGATGGTGATGGTTCCAGCATTGACAATGTTGACGCTGAAACGCTTGACGGGAATGATGCAACATACTTTGCACCTGCATCAACAACCTATTCAAAGACTGAAACAGACGCAACCATTGAAGCCTATACATACAGCAAAGCTGATGTGTATACACAGGCTGAAACAGATGCAACACTGGAAGCATACGCATATAGCAAAGCTGCGGCAGACGCGCTGCTTGACAACAAGGCTGACACAATCCCACTTGCAACGGAAGACAACTTTGCAGCCTTTGATTCAGAAGGAAACCTGAAAGATTCAGGCAATGCTGCCGCTGATTTTCTTGCAGTTGATGGAACAGACGCAATGGAAGGTGACCTTGACCTTGACGGTTATGACCTTATTGACGGTGGGCATGCGAACTTTTCAGGTACCGTTGAATGTCAGAACCTTCATGTTTATGGAACTGCTGAACTTGGTTCAACTTCCGGGCGCGCTTGGTATGATGAAGGAACAGGAAAACTTCATTTTTCTGATGACCATGTAAATATAAATATCACAGACCTTGAAGCAGCAATTTCAAACATGTATACAAAGCCTGAAACAGACGCAACAATAGAGGCATACAGCTACAGCAAAACTGAAACTGATGATTTGATTGATGCACTTGCAGCAAGTGACATTGAAAATGATTCAACTGTATCTGGTTTGACGGTTTCAGATGCGCTTGACAATCTTGAAACAGCAATTGCAGGTCAAGGTTCTGTTTTTGACCAAATGAAAGCATTTGCAGCAAACGCAATCAACAAAGCTGCTGATGTTGTTTTGACAACAGAAGGCGCAGGTGACCTTCAAACAGCGTTGAATGCATTATCTGAAGGTGAAGTTCTTGAAATCAAATCAAATGCAACATTCACACCTGTTGTTCTGAACACAAGTGAAATCACAATCAAAGTTGCTGATGGATACAACGCAAAAATCACAGGTGAGTATGGAATAACACTTGCAGACGGTCTTGAAAATGTTGTTGTGAGCGGAATAACTTTTGATAACTGTTCAACTGCTGCGCAGAATTACAAAGGTGCTTGTGTAACTTTTGGCGCACAGGGAAGCAAAATATCAAATGTAATATTTTCAAATGTAAACTTTTCAAATGTTGCAAGCGGTTCTGCTGTAATGTTGTCATATCATGGTTTTACAGATGCATATTATGCAGACATTTATGAATCTGAGTGTTCAAGCAAAGTTGGTTTTATTGATTGTAATTTCTGGAACGCTGGACAAGAACTGACAGAAGGCGCACAGCTTTGCATGCGTGCTATTGAAAAAACTTTGATTTCAGGTTGTAAGTTTAATGCTGACACCGGAACTGCGCGCGGCATAAACCTTCAAGGCGTTATTGACACTATGATTGAAAACAACTATGTTATCAACTCAACAGTGAATGGTGGTGAAGGAATTAAAATTGATTGCATTGGTGAGCCTCAATTCAGAAATACGGCAGTAATCAGAAACAATCAAGTGAAAAATTGCCTTGAAGGAATTGATGCAGATGATGCTGCTGATTGTTTAATTCACAATAACATTGTGTGGGATTGTATACAGGTTGGAATTTCTGTTGATGGTGGTTCTTCCCCAAAAAATAGCTTTTCAAGAATTATCGGAAATGAAGTTTTCAATAGTCTTGTTGGCGTTAGGCTTGAAAGCGGTTGTTCAGCAGAAGTCAGACAAAATATTGTTTATAATAATGGAACAGATTTTTCAATTTTGAATGGGTATGTTCTTCCTTCAGACAATTCTATTGATGCAACTGATAGTGTGCTTGGAAGAACTGCTTCAAATACAAGCTATACAGGAACAGTTGCAGGTGATAATGTCAAAGAAGCTATTGACCAGCTTGATACGGATAAGGCTGATACATCAAGCGTTCCTACAGTTTTGAATGACCTGAGCAATGTCAATGTATCGGCCCCCAGTGATGGAGAAAGCCTTGTCTGGAATGCTGCTCAGTCTGAATGGACAAGTGAAGCAGTGTCCATGGATACTAGTTTCTATCGGACTTATTATGTGGCTCCTGACGGGAATGATTCAACTGGTGATGGTAGCTTCTCTAATCCGTGGGCAACTCCGGGTAAACTCTGGACTGCTATCGGACAGCCCACAAGTGCTGCTGAATATCAGCAGAGGTTCCGGGCTTACTTTGCTCCGGGAGAATATACCCTTACTGGCACTGAGATAGTACCTTATCGTTCAATTCAGCATCTGGTTAGCGGTTGTACCTTTACAGGAAATATTACACAGGAGATAGCTGATGAATATGAATATGGTACTTCATCAAGTTTATTCCGTGCTGTAGCATCTTTTCATGGTCAGGCTTTTGGAAATAACAATCACCCAGCTAAGCAGACTGGCTTTATTATTACCGGAAATCTTCATCTGCAGATTGAGTCCGGAAAAACCGGCAACACCACACATGACAGAATTGTGACTAATACCTATATCACCGGGAATCTCTCTGAGGGCGCTTCAACCGGCACAAGCGTGACATACCTACATAATTGTCGGATAGGTGGGTCTGTAACAGGAACTTCTTATTACTTTCAGGAATTGGATAACTGTCGATTCATGGGAACAGACTTTGACGCAAACTACATTATCAGTATGAAAGATTGTCAGTTCAGTTCTGATGAGTGGGGCGCAAACAATACTGTTGAGGTTTCTTGCAACAATTTTGATGGGGCATCTGCTGCTAACTTTGTTGACTGCTATTTCAGGAAAACCGAGTTTAACCTTGCTGCCCCGAAAACGGCATACTTTGATGCTACCAGTTATCACAGCTACCTGAATGGAGCAGTTGTAACAGGTTCAGCATTGACCGCAGTTCAGAGAATATCACTTCCTCTGAATGATCTTAGCAATGTTGTGGCTCCATCACCTTCTGATGGACAGGCTTTAGTGTGGGATAATGGTAACTCATACTGGAAGCCCGGAACTCCTGCTGGTGGTGGTGATATGTTGAAATCGGTTTATGATGTAGACGACAACGGTATATCTGATTCTGCGGAGGTTGTGTATGATGGTGTTAATAACTCCACTGCTGCTGAAATCAGAACACACCTTGATACTGATATAATTCAGACGGTTGGGAATGTAGAAACGGTTATTGATGCCTATTCCTATAATTCAACCGAGGTCTACACAAAGACGGAAATTGATACAGCTTTCAGTAATCTTGTACTGGATGATATCTCCAATGTAAATGTCCCATCTCCATCTGATGGGCAGGTACTTTCGTGGAATGATGCCGAAGGAGAATGGACAAGTGAAACCATAGCTGCCGGAGTCTTTGAAAAGGTGTCTGATGTGATCCGGGAGTCTGATACGGGTTATGATGGCGATTTTGTCCTCGGATCAGGTCAGCTGGATGATGACGGTTCACATGATTCCCGGGTATTGTGGGATCAGTCTCTTGCTGCCTTCAGAGCGGGCCAGGTAGCAGGGACGCAGTGGGATGAGGCAAGTAGAGGAGCGAACTCCGCTGCCTTTGGTTATAACTGTACCGCTTCCGGTTTTGGTTCCTTTGCCGCTGGATCAATCGCTACAGCATCCAATTCAAGGGCGATTGCTTTAGGTAATCAGAATACAGCCTCCGGTGCTGATGCTGTTTCTATCGGTTATGGTCCTATAGCTTCTGGCGGTAAGGCTATTGCTATAGGTTGCGGAGCCGGAGCCAATGCTTCAGGTGATGGATCAATGGCCTTTGGAAATGGGCTGGCTGTTTCTGGTGATAACTCAATGGCGTTCGGTATGGCTAACTCTATTCTTGGAACTGTTACTCAGAATAATGCTGCGGCATTCATGGGCGGTAATGTCGGTATTGGAGTGCTGTCGCCTTCTAACCTTCTGGATGTCGGTGGAACTGTCGAATGTCTTGATATTGTTTGTCAGGATACAATAGAAGCAAATGTTTTCAAGATTGGTCATGCCTCTGGCTACATCAGTGAGTCAGGAGGAAACCTTCGGTTAAGGGATGGTTATGAAAACTTCACTCTCAGTGAAGCTATTGCAGCCATTGATGAAAAGACCACACCTACTGAAGTTGAAAACATTATAAGTGAATACTCTTATGACAGCACTGAGGTCTACACAAAATCTGAAACCTACGCAACCGCTGAAGCTGCAATTTCCGCTGCCAGTCTGAATGATCTCGATGATGTAGATGTTCCCAGCCCCACTGATGGCTATGTCCTTACATGGGATGAGGGAACATCGAAATGGACTGCCGAAGCAATAAGCAGTAGTCCAGTAACAGCCGGAACGGGTACAGGTTCTATTAAAAACAATAACTGTAATGCAGCAGGTGATTACTCAACAGCCCTTGGCAGCTCTTGCTCATCAGCAACAGAGGGCAGTGTGGCCCTTGGATACAGTGCCACTGCCACAAATACTGGTTATGGTTACTCAATGGGCTATATAACATCAGCAACAGGTGGATATGGTGCAACAGCAATAGGCTATAATAATACTGCCTCTGGAGTTGGTTCACTTGCTCTTGGTAACAATGCAACAGCATCAGGTAATAAATCTGTGCTGATAAATCTTGATTCAAATGCAAGGACAAATTCACAAGCTGAAAGCATGGCCATCATGGGTGGTAATGTTGGTGTTGGAACATTGACACCAAGCAAGGAGCTTGATGTAATAGGTAAAATCAGAGCCTCTCAATCTGTGGAGGTTGTTGATGCCAATACATACATTACCAAGGATGGCTCAAACAATCTGGTGCTGGCTGATTCATTAACAGGCAGAAAAACTCTTGCTGAACTTGCTGGTGGTGGCGGTACATCTTACTGGGAGAAGTCAGGAACTGTTATCAGGTCAAATTCTGCTGAGGTTACATACTCAACTGATGACTTTGTGTTTGGTAGTCCTCAGCTCGATGATGATTCAGAGCATATAGAGTGGAGAAACAGAATCTTTTTTGACAAGTCAAAAGGAGCCTTTAGAGCAGGATTTGGGGATTCCCAGTGGGATACAGCCAATGTAGGAAATTACTCTATAGGTATTGGTTATAGGCCAAAGGCCTCTGCTGAAAGTTCTACAGCAATTGGAAATGGTGCTGAGTCTACGGCATACGGTTCTGTTGCTATTGGGAGTTGTACTGTGAATGGTCAAAATTCTACAGCTATAGGAAGTAATTGTCATACTCACAGTCACGATTCATTTGCAATGGGTAGGTCTATCACAGTTGGAACAGATGCGGATGATGCTGCCTACTCAGTTGGTATTGGTTTGGATAATAATGGTAGAACCCTTACTCAGGCTAACACCCTTGCTATCATGGGCGGTAAGGTAGGCATTGCCGATCTTACACCTGAGTATGAACTTGATGTAACCGGTGATATAAACTTTACCGGCAATCTCAGGGAAGATGGTAATATCGTATCCATACCCACCATCAAAGCCGGAACAGTAGAGATTGAGATAGGCCCATTTGCATCAGATTATACAACAGGAGAAGTGGTATTTAATACTGCATTTAATTCCATTCCAAGTGTAGTGTGCAATGGATATCTCTTCGAGGACATAATGTTAGAAATCAGAGGTATGCTTGCATATGAAATTACAACAGCAGGATTCAAATACTTTATCAAGCAATCAATTACAGGAACTTCAGCAGAGGTCACTTGTAATTGGATGGCAACAGAAGCAAGTAACCCATAAATAAATTTAACATAGGGTGCGGTCTGAAAAGGCTGCACCCTTTTATCAATCAAAAGGGGGAATGCTAAAAAATGAATGAGCAAGAAATTAAAACACTTGCAGAATTGCTTGCTGAAAAAATAAGACCCCACAAGGCAGCAGAAACAAAGTGTGAAAAACATGATGACTTTGAAAGGGCTGTTCATCAAATAAGGGCAGAACAGAAGCGACAAAAAGAACAGATAAAATGGATGTGCAAGGGTTTCAAAAAACTGGAAACACAAACAGAATCTGGATTTGAAAAACTCGGTAACAAGCTGTCAGAACTTTCAGAATCAATATTGAAAGATAAAGTTGAACGGGCAAAGGCAAAGGCTGCTGAAGTAAAAGAAGAAAAAAAAGAAAAGCATGAAGTAATGAAAACAAAAATTGCACAAATGATTGCTGGTGCAAGCATTGTTGTTACAATTATTTTTCAGCTTTTGAATTGGTGGAAACCATGACTTTACCGATAGAAATAAAAGATGATAATTTCAAAGCTGCGCTTGAATGGCTGATACCGGTTGAAGGTGAAAGCCTGTGCCATGATTCAGGCGGCTGGACAAAATACGGCATCAGTCAGCGTGCATATTGCCCAAATGAAACAGAAGCAAAGGCAAAGGAAATAATTAATGCGCTGACTTTTAACAAGGCGGCTTTGTGGTATTTTGAAAATTATTGGACAAAAGGACAGCTTGAAATTTTCAAGCACCCACTTTCACTTTTGCATTTTGACTGTGTTGTAAATGCCGGAAAAGCAGGCGCAGTAAAACTTTTGCAAAAGGCTTTGAATGATTGCGGTCATCCATTAACAGTTGACGGCGTTTTGGGAAAGCGTGAAACAATTCCTGCGCTGCTGCGTGTTCAGCATGAATCAATACCTGTTCTGTTCAAGTATTGCATTAGTCAGTATCAGCACCACCGCCTGAATTTGTGGTTTTATCTTGTGTATGAAAAACAATACACCGTGGTTAATGGTAAGAAGGTTCTATATTCACAGTATTTGAAAGGGTGGATGAAACGCCATTACTGGCTTCATCAGCACATATCTAAAATACTTTCTGAAAACTGATTTCCATTTCATTGAATTTTGCGTTATAATGGCACTGAAAGAATAAAGATGAACAAAGGTTCATCTGATGTCATTTTATTTCAAGGGGGAATCAATGCGCAGTTCTACAAGGAAACAATTCATGGTGCTGCTTCTGTTTATTGTCATGGCATTCTTTCAGGTGCAGGCACTTGCTGACACCATTCCCGTGAAGACTGCAACAACAATGACCCTGTATGACAAGGACGGGAACCCGGTTGTGATGAACTATGTGCCGGGTTCTGAAAACACCGTGAATGTTCCAGCAAAAGCACCGCTTGCTGATAAGCTGCTTGAAAATCCTGAAAAGCTGGAAAAGAAAATGAACATTCTGATGGTGGTGTTCAAGTTCATCATGGACAACTGGACATTCTTTGCTGTGTTCTTTGCCGGTATCTTTGCCGCATCATACAAGTCAATCATTGCAGGCATTGGCAAGATTGCAGGTTTCTGGAATAAACATAGCAAGGAATGGCGCGAAAAATACGGCAATCTGAATGTGTTTGATGTGGCTGACTTCTGGGTTTCCAAAATTACCGGGCAGCTTCAGGACTATGTTGACAAGCTGAAAGCCGCATCAGCAGATGGACAGTTGTCACAGGAAGAAATCAAGTCAATCAATGAAATGTTCTTGCATGAATTTCAGAAGCAGGTGCCAGACATTGTGCAGGCAATGCTGAAGGCGTTTGTCAAAGATGTTCCATCATTCCTGTTGGGCAGGGTGAAAGATATCCTGAATGTAAAAAAAAAGACGGGTGCATCAGTGCTGATGTCAAGATTGGAAGGAATACGACACTGACAATGGGACAGATGAAGCGTGAATTCTACCATCACGAACTTGACAACCGCCCGGCACTTGAACCAGTTGTGCTTGATAAAGGCGCGCTGGCACTGACCTTTCATTTTTGATGAATACTTCTGAACACAAAGAATTCATTGATGAAAGTTATGTGCTTTACAAGCGCACGGGTGACCTGAAACCGTTGCTGCATGAACTGAAGATGCTTGCGTTGTCCATGTGCGCTGACATTGACAAGCGTTATAATTCACATCTGATGATGGACGCATTCAACAACGGTGAACTGTGGTCACAGATTTGTGAACGCATAACACGCGGCTTGAATCATTACAGAAAGGGGAAGGGCAGACCCTTCCCCTTTTTCTATGGTCTTGTAAAGAAGCACTGTGACTTGTATTTCTTCAACGCAGGCCGCGCATTGACATCAAAGAAAACACCGGTGCGGTTTGAAGAACAGATTTTTCACAATCACGATATTCCAAACCCTTGCAGTGAAATGACCGCACTGATTGATAAACTGATTAAAACTGCTACATACAAGCGCACTGTGTGGTTCTTGAAAGAAATCAAAATTGCAATACATGACGGAACCTGTGTCTTGAAAATCCGCGACCGATTCAGAAGCAGATACAAGATGACTGACAAGCAGGTGCAGGAACTTGATTTGATGATTGTGGTGGTGCGCAGAAGATGGCTGAACATATAACGCTGCTGTTACTTTGTAAATACTACCAGAACCGGATGTTCAATCAGGTGCTTGATATTTTTGGGCATGAACTTTGCATGCAGTTCATCCGGGTTTTTGGTGGAACCACTGTTGAAATTCCTTCACAGGAACAGCTTGAAAATTTCAGCAAAGAACTGCGCATTTATCAGGACTACAAAAAAGGAATCAAACTTTCAAAGCTGGCAACAAAGCATGGTGTGACAAGTTCAAAGATTCTTTTCATAGCAAAAAAAATTGGGAAGCTGATTGATGAAGCGGAAGAAAAAGAACATCATAAAAAGAAAAGATAAGACAACCGAACAGTTGCGCTTGTGGGATGAACTGCAAGACATAGGTGTGAACCAGTATCTTGAATTGGTTGCAATCATTGAACTTGTTGTTGACAACAAAAAAGAAATGTTCAACGCATTGCATAAGCAGATATCAACTGATGTGTTTGAACAGGCTGTGACGCTTGCAGGCTGCATGCGCAGCGAACTTGCGCAGTCAGTAAAAGTCAGCGTTGAAAGCAAAAAGAAATTCCGCACCATACTTGCAAAGCTGATTGCGCAAAACATCAAGGGGTGAATGATGAAGCTGAATGCAGAATCAAAATTCTGGACAGTAACGGCTGATAGATTAATGCCTGAAACTATCAAAGGGAAGCAGGTTGTGAAGCACAAAAGATTCACATTGATTGTCAGTGACTATGGAACAGACCTTGAAAGGATGGTGAAACGCCTGACCATTTCAAAGTTCTTCAACATCAGCATCAGCAAACGCAGGCGCAGACTGCCGCGCCTGAAAAGAGGTGACACAATTCTGTTTGATGGGACAGCGTATGAAATCAAAAGCATTGATGACTTGAAGCATCAACCCGTGAAGTCATGCGCCTATGATTCAACCTTTATTCTTGAACTGGAATCACCGCGATTCAAAACGCAGATATGTTCTGATGAAGCGTGTTTCATTGTCAAACAATCAACGCTTTAATTTTTTTATATAAAAGTTTATAAAACCGCCTGACCACCGGGCGGTTTTTTTGTTGTTTCTTTTGACCGCATCACCACAGAGCAGGGCTGAAACGCCCCGCCGTTCACACATAAAATAAATAATTTATTTTTGATAATTACTTGACTTTTGCCAAGATTATAGGTATACTATAATTAGAAGGGAAGAGAAAAAACAAAAATCTGGGAGGCGCAAAATGGCAAAATATTATGTAACTTGCGAAGAATGTGAAGGTGAATTCAGAGTCGATCTCATCGGGAAAGTGAAAGACCGTGAGTGGAAACTTGAGAACTTCACCTGGATTTGTGACGAATGTAAAGCAAAGAAAAGGCAAGAAGAGAACGAAAAAGCAGCTAACGAAGCTAAATCAAATGGCCTTCCAGAACTCCAGGGATCAGAAAAACAAGTCGCCTGGGCAAACACAATCAGGCGGAATCGTATTGAGTCACTGAAAAAAGCTGAGTTCCCAGGCGTATTCGGTGCAACAGACGAGAAGCAAGAACTTTTTGCAAAGAAAAAAGCCGGGTTAGCAGTTATATTTGAAACGCTCACAAGCGCAACAGCTTTCATCAACAGCAGATTTGAGTCTATTTACGACCTTATCAAGGATGTTGACCTGGACGAACTTGAAAATGTGAAAAAAGAGGACATAGTAGAAGAACAGAAACAGGCTACGGATGCTAAAACAGAAGCAACTATTAGCCCAACAGAACCCGTTACAAGCACGGTTGCCGAAATTCAAACAAGCGAAAAGACAATACACATAGATTTCCCTGAAAGAGACGATGATTTCAGGGAAATAGTAAAGAGCTGTGGTTTTTCGTGGAACAACGAAAAAAAAGCATGGATAAAAAAAATTGGGTTAACTACTGGATCGGCAGAAGACAGAACCGTTGAAATAGGGTGCAAACTTAACCAGGCGGGATTCAAAATTAGAATTTTCGATGAAAATCTTAGAAATAAAGTACTTGAAGGAAAGTATTCTAAAGAACATAGGAACTGGGTAACAAAGCTCACCACAAAGCCGGGATATTTTGCACTTCAGTTCCCCCGTGATTCAGGAATGTACGACAAGGCCAGAAAAATCAAAGGTTCAAAGTGGTCCCGGCCTTATGTGCTGGTTCCGGTCGAACAGTACGAAGCAATACTTGATTTCTCAGACCTATACGATTTCAGGCTTTCCGCAGGCGCCCAGAAACTTGTCGAGCAGCAGAAGGCGGTTGACGCAGCGTCTATCATTGCAGACATTACCATCTCTACAGAAACCGAAGAACAAAGCGTAAAAAAAGAAAATACTGACATTGACGAGAGTTTGATAGATGAAGAAGTTTAATACAACAACTCATCTATATCAGCATCAAGTTGATGCTTGCGACAAACTATATCGTTTTAAAATCGGCGGTCTATTCATGGAAATGGGAACAGGAAAAACAAGAACGGCCATCGAACTAATCAAGCGCAAACAAAGTCATATTGATAAGGTGGTATATTTCTGCCCTGTTTCGCTGAAATATACGGTAGAGAGCGAAATATTGAAGCACACAGATCTCGTACATGAGAACATTTACCTGTTTGATTCAAAGATTTCAATGAGAACAATGCCAAAGGGAAAATGTTTTTATGTTGTTGGGATAGAAAGCATGTCGAGCAGCAAAAAAATGAAACTATGTGCATACAATCTCATTACAGAAAACACGATGGTTATCCTTGACGAGTCAACATATATCAAGACACACAACTCCAAACGCACCCAGTTTATTACTTTTGCAGCCGAAAAATCCAAATACAGATTAATCCTTACCGGAACACCGCTTACACAAGGCGTGATTGATCTTTTTGCACAGATGAAATTTTTATCTCCGAAAATTCTTGGCTATCGTTCTTTCTATTCCTTTGCTGCAAATCATCTTGAATATTCAGAAAAGTTCAGAGGAATGATTATAGGAGCGCACGACACAGGTTTACTGGCATCGAAAATTAATCCTTTTGTGTACCAGGTCACGAAAAAGGAATGCCTTGATTTACCTGCGAAAATCTATGAAAGCTATGCTTATTCAATGACCTTGGATCAACGCGGAATATATGAACAAATCAAGGAAGACATGCTGCTGAAAATATCAGAAGAAGAGTATGAAGATTATTTTCCATCGCACCTTATTTTTCAGCTTTATACGGAGCTTCAGAAATGTCTTTCTGGTTTGTTCTGCAAACACGATAGAACTGAGTTGCTCAAAGGGATTGTTGCGGATATTCCAACTGATAAAAAAGTGATTGTCTGGGCAAAATACATACATGACATTGACGAGATTATAAATGCTCTGGGAAAAGAAAATTGTGTAGAGTACACAGGAAGATTGAGCGAAAAAGAAAGGCAACGCCAAGTTCAGGAATTCAAAAAGGAAAAGAGATTTTTCATTGCAACCCCTTCAAGCGGAGGGCATGGATTGACTTTGAACGAAGCATCGTTTGTAATTTTTTACAACAACACATTTAAGTATTCGGAGCGTATTCAGGCAGAGGACCGTTGCCACCGCATTGGGCAGGAAGAAAAAGTAACCTATGTTGACATTTGTTGCAGGGGCAGCCTGGATGAAAAAATTTTAAGCGCGTTGCGTGATAAAAAAAGTGTGGTTGAGGCATTCAAAGAAAAAATAGATAAGATCAAAAAAGATAAAAAGATCAGTAAAGAAAAACTCAAAGAATTAATAAAGGGGCTTTGATGAAAAAATACTTAGAACAAAATGTCTATGACGCTGCTGTAGAAAGAATCAATTTTATATTCGATCATTTTGAAAAAGTGTGTGTGTCCTTCTCAGGCGGGAAAGACTCTACCGTTTTGCTCCACTTAACGCACCAGATAGCAACAGAAAGAAACCGATTGCCTATTTATATTTTGTTTGTTGACCTTGAGGGGCAGTATAATTGCACGATTGAACACATACATGAAATGCTGGAGTTGCCCGGCATTATCCCGTACTGGATTTGTTTGCCCTTGAATTTGCGTAATGCGGTTTCAGTGTTCGAGCCACACTGGGTTTGCTGGGACGAAACGAAAAAAGACCTATGGGTCCGGGAACTTCCAGATCATCCCAGCGTTATTTCAGATCAGAACTATTTCCCATTTTTCAGATATAGAATGGAATTCGAAGACTTTGTTCCTGCCTTTCAAGAATGGCTCGCCGAAGACGACTCTACAGCGTGTCTTGTTGGCATCAGAGCTGACGAAAGTTTGAACCGCTACAGAGCTATCGTTCGATTACGAGAAAGCCGTTTTCAAGGGAAAGGGTGGACGAATACAAACTGCAAAGGAAGTGTAACAGCATGTTACCCGATCTACGACTGGAGAACAGAAGATATCTGGGCGTATATAGGAAAGGAAAAGCTGAAATATAATAGGCTCTATGACTTTATGTATCTGACTGGGAAATCAATTCATGAAATGCGAATCTGCCAGCCTTACGGAGACGATCAGCGCAAGGGCCTTGACCAGTTTCATCAGATTGAACCTGAAACATGGTTCAGAATCGTGCAGAGAGTTTCGGGCGCGAACATGGGGAATATTTATTGCGGTCAGAAAATGCTTGGCTATCATCGCGGTCTGGGTTTGCCAAAAGGGCACACCTGGGAAAGTTATACAAAACTATTGCTTTCAACCATGCCACCTAAAACCAGAAACCATTTTGAACAAAAATACGCTGTTTATATAGACTGGTGGAAAAAGCATGGATATGAAGAGAAGAAAATTCCTGATCATGCGAATAGGAAGGACGAGGCTGCTAAAAAGGTTCCTTCATGGCGTCGCATGTGCCTTTGCATTTTAAAAAATGACTTCTGGTGTAAGTCCCTGTCTTTTAGCATGACAAAAGAGTTATACGAAAAGTATTACAAAAAAGTTGAGTCCGGAGAATTTGTTTCAAAGCTTGATTTAATTAAGGAAAAGTACAAGGATATTTAAGGAGGAATTATGGATTTGTTTTCAGGAAAACTTGATGCAACAGTAGAACAAATGTTGTTGTTACTTCAAGGGTTGCCCGAAGAACAGCTTGTTGAAAAGCTGAACGAAATTAAAAAAAAGATTCACGAAATCAGTCCCTTTAAGGATGAACCGGTCGATTGCGTGATCTGGGTCAAAAACGATAGGGTGCGGGCGAACAATTACAATCCGAATAAAGTTGCACCGCCAGAAATGGCACTACTAAAACACAGTGTAAATAGCGACGGATACACTCAACCAATTGTAACTTTTGCAGATCAGGAAGAATTTGAAGTTGTTGACGGATTTCACCGGAAACGAGTAGGGACGGAATATAAAAGCGTCCGCGACCGAGTAAAAGGATATTTACCCATTACACTAATAAAGCAAGATCGTCTTGATATCAAAGATCGTATGGCCGCAACTATTCGACACAACAGGGCAAGAGGCGTGCACGGCGTGATTCCAATGATAGACATTGTAAAAGACTTAATTTTGCAAGGATGGGCAGATGACGAAATAGCTAAAGAGCTCGGAATGGACGCAGAGGAGGTGTTAAGGTTCAAACAAAACAGTGGTTTACCAGAGCTTTTCAAAGATCAGGAATATTCAAAATCATGGGAATGAGGAGGAGACAAATGAGCAACATTTCTACGACTATTTCACCAGCTACCGAAAAAGCGCTGGCCGAGTACATCAAACGCCTGAAAAAAGCCGGAGAACGCGCAATTAAGGCCGAAATCATCGACGCAGCAATCCGGTCATACGTCGAAACTAAAAGGAGGTAAAAATATTTTGACTTTGTTTCGGTGCGCAGGTAATCTTTGATGGAGTGTGTGTCACAAAAAAATGATTTTCGGGAATTTAACGGGCTTACGGCTGGCTTTGCGGGAAGTCTCACACACTCCGCCTGCGGAGTCAGCCTCGCCCGATCAAAAAAAGGAGTGTGAATGAAACAATCAACTACTGACATTTTTCTGCTGTTGCTAGCCCAAGGTTGCGCGTTTATTGCGTGTTCCGGGCTGCTGGCTGTGCTGGTGCTGTGGATATGAAATATCATTACGGCCAGAAAGTTGAGTACCTATCATACGAAACCCCTGACGGTGTCTGGAAGCCGGGTAAGTACGACTATTACAGGAATGGCCTGCACTATGTGCTGGCAGACAA
>Ga0180432_10004366_pt1 | contig 19474 bp, 30 predicted proteins | sample SS_ome_10_FD_132414 | JGI IMG/M metagenome (GOLD analysis project Ga0180432, IMG submission 132414) | Hypersaline lake sediment archaeal communities from the Salton Sea, California, USA - SS_1_MS_2 metaG | ecosystem: Environmental > Aquatic > Non-marine Saline and Alkaline > Hypersaline >...
CAACGTACTCGAACTCAGCCAGTTTGAACTCACCGAAGCCACCCCAGGCTCTGTCCGGAACGTAGCTCCCCCCGAACGCCAAGGCCAGCTGCTGATCGCCGTCATACCACAGGGACTGAAGCTGCACAGTCGGACCGGCGAAAGCGATCGCGGCCAGGCCGATGATGCAGACCAGTGAAAGTACTAGTGCTCTCTTCATGATATCCCCACCTCCATGGGGTTATTGGCAACCGTTGGGCATCGCGCAGAAAGTACTCACGTACGTCAGCACGTTGGTCCATTGGTTGCGAAGTTGAATCGTCATCTTCACCCATCGCCGCCCGCTTGTACACCCTTCCGTGCCTGGCTCAATCGGCTCAGGATCAGGTACAGGAGTAGGATTCGGGATCGGCGGACAACCCTTCGCTTCGATAGCGCTGGATGCGTCACCGAGCAAACCTCCTTCATCGTTGTCCAGTCCTGCGAGCGCAGAAGCCATGAGATCCTCGAACCAGTCGTAGCCAGTTGTACTGGCGGGAGCGTTCAGAGGATACCAAGGCTGGTCATTGCGGTTGCCGATGAGGCAATACAGGACTTCGGGTTCTTCGATCCATACCCCGGCGACATTCCTATATGTACGGGAGCCGTCGGAGTGCAGGTCGTATTCTCCAGTGTAGATCGCGAACGGACCGGTCGAATCTTCGATGGTGATACGGAGTTCCCATACACCCGGGTCCAGGTTCAGGACACCAGAGCTGTAGAGGGGTTCCCCGGTAGCGCCATCACATCCTCGATCCCGTAGACGGAAATCGATGGAAAGAAGATCGGTAGTTGAACTGCACCGGAGATAACCAAGCGCCTCGATACACGAGACCGCTAGCCTTGCAATGCACGGTCAGCTCGACCGGTGCATGCCCATTGCCGCTTGTAACCAAGATGTCGTAATCGCCCTCAACTGCATAGAGGTGCGACACGGCCGTGTATAGGGATTCATCCTGTGTGGGGATGTTGGCGGATTGCCCGTCACCCCATTGGATGGTGTATCCTGCTCGTTGATTGCCACCCCTGATGCGGATAGCGACGAGATAGCCCCCAGCTTCTACACTGGGCACCACTTCAACTTCCGTCACCAACGCCGCTCCGACACTGATGTGGGCCTCAAGGGCCATATCCGGTGTCAAGAAGTCGAAGAGTTCGCAGCCAGTAAGGCATACGAACATCCCCACGAAGAGGATGGCTAATGCGAGTCGTTGTTTCACGGTGTTTTCCACCTCCTACTGACTGTCTTTCTTCCGTGCCTTGACATCTCCGACCGATTCCCCAACCACGAATGTGGATGCGGTACCGATGCAGGCCAAGATGATGCCGTCGGATACGCCGGTCGCGTGCATACCCCACGCAACAGCGAGTAGTACAAGGACGAGCCAGACGCGCCGGCCGCCCACCTGTTCTTGCTGCTTCTTGGGACTGAGTAGTGTCCCAGCGAATGTTCCGAGTAGTTGAAGTGCTTTCTTCACGGGATTCACCTCCTACGCCCTACGAAGTTCGGGGGCTGTACAGAAGTTGGAACCCAGCAGGAGGCTGTACCTCGGCTGAGTCCGCCAGCCAGAACTCCACGTTCTGATCTTCGCGCTCGTGACCAGTCGTGAAGAACTTCCCTAGGTACTTCACGTAGACGTACTTCACCAGGTTGCCCTCGTCATCGAATGCTTCCGAAGGAACCTGCTTGAAGTGATTTCCATCGATCTGTGCCTTGCGAATTGCATGGGCAAATAGCCCTGCACGCGCTAGCTGTGAAATTGATGCAACCGTCCTCATGGCTCCTCCTTCCGTTCGAGGGCTATTATAGATATGAAGTTGCCGGTCTCAACTGCTCGGAGTTTTCTACGACGAAACAAAGAGGCGCCCCCGTTGCCGAAGCGCGGGGGGCGCGAACACAAGGAGAGAAACAGACGTGCTAGTTATTCATCTCTTGGCTCGAACGTGATTCCGTTGTCCCCATCCACAGGGACGCGGTGTAGGGTATCGCCGATGATGATGTCATCCGGGATCCCGGCAGGGAAGGCTTTGCAGGTCTCCTCCCCGTCGTCATTCGTCTCTTCGTTCAGGTGCTTGCACTTGTGGCACTCGGCTCCACCCAGTGAGATGAAGCTCAGGTCCGTGTCCACGAAGCGTTCCGCACGATCCGCATCTTTCGTCTTAGGCATCAGGGTCTCCCTTCCGTTGCTGCGCTAATGATACCCCCCAAGCCGCCGGAGATGTCCCCAACCCGAAGAATGAGAAGCGGCATGTAGAGGGCCATCACCTTCATCGAACAGCCCCCACTCACAAGCGGCCCTTCCAGATTCCCATCCACGAAGATGGTTCCTTCAAGAGTCTGCCTTGAAATCCACCACTCGCAGTCTTCTCCTCGGCATTGCCGTCCTACCCCCATCGGGCATACAGTTTGCTGCTCAGCCATTCTTCTCCTCCCTCGGCGCGTACGCCACTTCCCAGCCATCCGGTGCATCTACCGGGTCATCCCCATACCAGAACTCAGGATCGTGGGGGTTCTCAGGCTGGGTCTCCTTGAATACCCACTTCCCGTCGCGGATCGCTTGTACGATCTCAGGGGGCAGCTGGTTCTGTGTCATCGTTGTCCTCCGGTCGAATCCATTCTACGTAATCTCGGGGCGCTTCGTCCGGGTCGTCTCCGATCCAGTACTTGGGCAAGCGCTTCAATGGTCCTTCAGGGACGCGTTCTCGGAAGACCCACTTCCCAGCCTCTGCCGCCTTCATCACTTCTTCTGGAATCGCGAATGATGTCATCGTCGGAACAACCTCCCCATGCAAGCTTCGAGTTCTGCTCCCAGTGCGCCGCCTCGGCGATACCGCTTGTGTGTGAAGAGGGAGAACGCTTCCGCGAATCCTTCCTCCACGTTGGTTCCGCCGTAGTAGCCTAGCACACTGTTCACCTTCCTCTCATCCTCGAGCTTTCGGAATATTCTACGAAACTCCTGCTGCTTACCGGGAGACATGCTGAACCAGATGTGGTGGCCAAGCTCGTGCCTTGCCGTGCTGGCGCCGATCTCGGCGTATGTACCGTCCAGCCCTGAGCAAGCATGGTCACGCACGAAGGATCGTGTAGCTGGCGATCTCCCCACCTTCAGGTGCTTCTTGCTCCGCATAAGGCCCGTCTGGTAAGGCTTGTGGGATGCGGTAAGGGCCATCTCTTTCGGAACCTTCGGCCCCATCCAATCCCCCTGCTTCATGGTGTATGTGTATCGACCCCATGTGCCCTGGTAGATGCCGTCATCCTGGATCTCGTTCCGGAATCGGATACCGCGCATCTTCTTGGTGGGCACGTAATCCGGATCCAGCTGGTCCATGACCCGAGCCATGTCGTCGACCTGAGCCTGAACCATCTCCACATCGAACTTCTTCTTGGGAAGCTGCATGTCACGGAACGTGACTCTGTCAGTGACCTTCCGCAGTGAGCCCGGAGGATTGATGCCGCCCCGGACATCCTCGGTCAGCTTCTGTTTGACCTGGGTCTGAACACCAGTGTAGTTCCAGGCGCTGTCGATCGCTTCCTCTTCACCCCAGAGCAGGTCGCCATCCTTGACGGATTCCAACTTGCACTGCAGGTCTTCTCTTCTCGCGGTCGGCTTCGGAGCCTCGGGGGCCTGGGTCACGGTCGGTTTCTTTGTCGGTGTGGCCGTACCGCCGGCTCTCTTCAGCTTTCGAAGCTTACGCTTGATCTTCTTCTGTTGTTCGGGGTCTGTATAGTCCTTCAGCTGCTGCTCCAACTCCTCGATGGTTGTTCCCAACTTGAATGGCCCCGGAGCAGGTGCTGGAGTCGGGCTCGTTACCACTGGCGCCGGTTTGGGAGTGGGCACCGAAGGCGTTTCACGCTTCAGCTTCCTCAACTTGCGCTTGATCTTCTTCTGGTCATCCGGATCGGTGAAGGTTTCTAGCTGTCCCTCGAGTTCCTCAATCGTCTTGCCCAGCTTGAGCTTGCCTGGCGTAGTGACCGCCGGCGTATCAGGTACCTCTTCAAGCGCCTTCAGGTCTCGCTTGTATTTCCGGATCTTTCGCTTGATCTTCTTCTTCTCGTCAGGATCGGCGATCGACCCCGCGATCTCTTCAGCCTCCGCGATCTTCGCCTTCAATGCCGTGACCTTCGGGTTTTCGGCAATGATGGTTGGCGTTTCTGTGGGTGTAACCTGGGGTTGGGGCTTCGGAGCAGGAGTAGAAGGGGCGCTGGTTACAGGGCTGGCCGGCTGTTCTGCTGCGATCTCCCTCTTGTACTTGCGGATCCGGCGCTTCAGCTTCTTTTGCTCATCCGGGTCGGTCGACGCCTCCAAGGCCTCCTCTGCTGAGGACAGCTTCTTGCGAAGAGCCGTGAGCTTAGGATTCTCGGGGATGACCTCGATCGCCGGCGCTGGCTTCGGCGTCGTTGTGACGACTCGTTCTACTGCTTCCTCTACAGCTTCCCGTACTGCGGGCGGTGTACCGGGATCCCACGTCTTCAGGATCCGCTTGATGTCGTCATCTGCTGTTGCGACATCCTTGCGGGCTCTGGCGATTGCTTCATCTATCTGCTTCAAGTGTAGTTCGTACCGCTCAAGCTGCTTGGCGTGCCAACTGCCCGGTTCGGCAGCTCTTGCCTCTTCCAGAGCCTTCAGTGATCGCGGCCTCTGCGGTTCCAGTCGTTCAAGGGTATCCTGGGCATTGATGTAGCGGTACCGAGCGGAAGCCAGTTGGGTCTTACTGTCCATAGGGCTCTTCATCGCAGTGAGCTTCTTCCACTCGACCTCATCTGCTACCGGCTCAAACACCAGGCGGGTAATGGTCTTCGATGAAACCCCGTTCCTGGGCTTGTAGGTCTCGATGATGGGTTCCCCTACGCGTCTCAGCCTAGTGCCCTTAGGTAGAACGACCTCTGTCTCGCCGAGCTTCGCATACCAGCCGACCTTCGCGCCTTCAACTCCACGAATCTCCATAACCACAGACATCTCTCGGTCGAGGTCCTGGATGGATCGCTCAGTGGCGAACTTGAAGCCCATGAAGTCGTCCGGAGTAGTTGAGGCGTGAGCATCGAACTCCACCGCTGTCTGCCTGATCAGGTCATCATACCGCTTCTGGTCGATCTGTAGGCCGCGGTACACGGTGCCCTCATGGCGAGGGGCAGACTCCAGGGCCTCATCCAGTTGGCGGAGTGCTTTCTTCGTCTTCTCAACAACCTCGTCACTGACATCGGTTAGCCGCCCCTTCTGTAGCGAGCGGATCTCCATGTAGCCGATTCCCCTGGTGCCGTCACCCCTCGTATCCGAGAGCCATCCCTTCACAGCATCCTGGTGTGGCTTGTCAAGACTCTCCTTCCACTGCTTCCCGCCCTGGTTGTCCATGTAGTCCTTGAAATTCCGCTTCACAGCTGCCTGTGAGCTCTTCACCTTTGCCTTCGGCGGAGTAGCAATGGCTTCGTGGAATGTCATGGGCGGCTTAGTGCCCGTAGGACTTGGGGTTGTCGCAGTGGCCAGCTTCTGGCGGGCAGCCTTCTTGGCCCCTACCGCTGGATCGGAAGGATCGACTTCACGGAAGACGAACTCCGCAACCTGGCGCTTCTTGAACTTCTTCTGGTTGACCTCGACCAGTTGGTAGCGCCCGCCCTTCCTGATGATGGCATCAGTATCGCCTGTACCCAAGTCGATGCCGCTCTTCGTCTGGTAGCGGATGATGGCTGCTTTGTGGTTCGCATCTCCCGAGGGCAGATCCCCAATGTCGACGCTGCGGATGATTCCGCCCTTCGGTTGGTCGATGTCGATGAAGTCAGCTGCCTCTAGCCGAGCGAGCTTCTTCTTGCTGAGCAGGACTACCTCATTGACGTCTCCCTCGAAGGTGGGGGCTCGTTTGATCGCTGCCTCGTAGGCATCCTTCATATCGTCTGGTACTACCCGGCCTTCCTGGATCCTGCGGAGAGCCCCACGTTCTCGGGCATCGAGTGTAGACACCCAGGATCGTTGGCCCATCGGCGAATCTGCAGGCAGCTCCTTGAGTTTGACAACCCAGATATCGTCATGTCTCTGGAGCTTGGGCACGTAGATCGTTTCTTTCTTCGGCTTGCCAACGACTTGGTACTTGACGCCCCGCTTCATCAGGACTTCAGCTTCGTCTAGAGCAGTTAGCCCCTTGAGCCCGGGGTTGATATCCACACCAGAGACCTGATCAATCTCGAACAGGATCTGCCTCTTCTTCAGGCCCCACTGGGAGGTGAACTCGATTCCATCCATCCTGGACTTCGACGCACTGGTCAGCGCATCCCACTCCAACACCTTCCCATTGGTGAGTCGCTGTAGCATCTTGGGGTCATCAGTGCCGATCCCCCGGTATACCTTGCCCTTCCAGGGTTCACACCTATCGACTGCCGCTTCCAGCATGTCGGATACTTCTTCTATCTCCCAGGTCTTCCCCGCAATGTGGGGCTTCACTCCAGGCCGTATCCCCTTGGCCTGCCATCGGCGAATCTCCCTGTAGTCATTCCTAGACCAGGCCCGGATTACAGCCTGTTCATCATCACTCAGGGATGCGGCCCACTCAGCAGGCGGCTTCTTGGCGAAGGACATGTAGTTCGAGGTATCGGTGACTTCCTCCACTTTCAGGTATGGCACCTGTTGGCCCCACAGCTCCTTGTGGCCTCGCTCCACTACACGGTACTTGGCTCCGGGCCTCAACAGGATTTCCTCTTGATTCAATGTGTGGGGGCCGGGGTCGAAGTCGGGGATGCGGGTACCGTGCTTCGTCTTCATCTCCATAATGATCGAGGTCGGAGAGTGCTCGTCGATGAAGCGATCCGCGACCTCCAGGTTGAGGGTGGAGGACGTGGGGGCATCCAGCTCGAACACGTCTGAGTTGTACAGCTTCTGGAAGACGTCTTCGGGCAGGTCATCCCAACCTCTCCATACAGTGCCCTCGAATTCGGGGGAGTTATCCATCAGCTTCTCGAGTTCATCCAGCTGCTCTTTCAGTAGAGCCCGCCTGGCGTTATCCGTCTCCACTCGGAGGCCCCGGTACGTCTTCCTCATGTCCTGACCGTCTACAACCCAGTGCCGCAGGGTCTTCTCCTGGGCCTTAGTGAGATCGCCCTGGATGTACATCTTCTGGAAGTCCAGTGTGGGCTTCTTCTTGGCCTTCTTCGGCGTCTTCGCCTTACGGAGAATGTCTTCTAGTGAGTCGGGCAGCATCCCCTTCTTGTATCGGGGGTGCGTGAAGAGTGAGAAGGCCTCGGCCATACACTCATTGTCGTTGGTAGCGGCGTAGTGCCCGATGTTGCGCTGAACCCATGTTCGGATCTTGTCCTCGTCAGGGCCAGCGAGCTCAATGATCGCATCTCTCCACGCCATCTTGATTTGCGGATCGTGCGTGATGTGGTGGCCCATCTCATGGCGGAGAATCGACCGCATGTGGTCAACCGAGTTCTTGTCGAGCTTCGAACTGGCGTTCCACCAGCGGTTGTTCGTTGCGATCTCGTGCACCTCTGATTTGAACATCGCCTTCGCCGATTCTCTCTGGGCCCTGCCCAGGGATAGCGAGAGCATGCGGGTCTTTCCGTCGTTGTAGTAGAAACCCCACTGTTCAACAGCCTTCTCGGGCTGGAACAGCTTGAAGATGACGTCCTTGTCGGTATTCGAGTACCCCTGCTTCTTCAGGTCTCGTAAGACTTCCAGGAAGAGCTGTGTATCCTTCCGCCCCTGCAGTGAATCGGGGAACGCTGGACTGAAGCCCATTGCCTCCAGCTCGTTGACGAGTGTTCCCTTCTGCGGCACGGGTTTCTTCTTCCGCTTCTTGCCGCCCGGGATCGGCACCTTCTTGCCGTCCTTACTTCGCCCGAAGTCGGCAATCTCGTCCGGATTCGGCTCCGCTACACAGCGGCATCTGTAGTCCCGACCGGGGTGGAGGCCGTTCAGCGCCCCCTTCTCCCATGTGAATACTCGGCCATCCAACGCTTTGTGCTTATTTCGGACTCTACCATCGCCGGCATCACTCCAGACGTACGTCTTCAAGCCGGCGTCGGTTTGCCGGATCTTGTTCACATCGCCGTATATCTTGCCTGTCTGGTCTACCGCGATTCGCTCGATGTCCTTTCCCAGCAATTCTTCCACACCCGAAAGCTGGGCTTCAATCTCCTTGGTGCTTTCGCCCGAAGCGAAGCCTTTCATCACAATGTCTGTGACTTTCTTCTGGCCCCGCACCGGTAGATCCCTGATCAGGCTTACGTTTGTACCCACTGCAGCAGAGAGGGTGGACTGTGTAAGCTCCCGACCCGTTGCGGTGCTGAGTCCAAGGACGTCGATGCCCTGCATGAACTTTCGCTTGGTGAGAGCACTCAGATCTTGGTTGACGCGTTGATTCACGAGCCCCACGAAGCTCTTGGCCATCCGGTCAGCTTCCGCGTTGGAGATGGCCTGTGTGGTAACATCGAGCTTCATTCCCTCAAGCACCTTCTGGATCTCTTTGCTGAGATCCAGGTCAAGGCGGGGAGCGGATTCGTCGGTCACGGCCTCAGAGGATAGTCCTTCGTGTAGTTGGTGATTCTGTTCAAGTAGTTTGGCTACTTGAGGCCAGTGCTTTCGAACCCGCTCCATCACTCTCGGGATTACAGAGCCCTTCAGGAGTAGCTCGTAGTCGTGTGAGACTGCGGATGGGAACTTCATTCGTCTTCTTCCCGCTCTTCCTCATTCTCGCCGATGACATCCTCGTCCTCAGGCTCTTCAACCGGGAACTCGTCGTCATCATCATCTTCCTCCACAGGAGGCAAGGCAGCCATTGGCTTGAGCCCGAATCTCTGCTCTCGAACCTCATTGCCGCTAACGACATTGCGGTCGATGTAGAGCCCGTCGGTCTCAGCTCGCTGCTTGTCAACTTCAGCCTGTGTCTTCTCATCCAACTGGAACAGCGGATTGAACTTGACCTCGTAGTCAACCTCTTCCGGATCCTTGCCCTCGATCCGTAGGAGATGGTCCACGATGTCTTCAATCTTCGGCAGCAAGTGCTCTTCCTGCAAACCGGAGACCCGAGCGTAGTAGGTCCTCGTATCCCACTCTGCACCGGTCAGCTTGCCTTGCTCGTTACCGATGAGGTGTGATCGGGGCATCCGCGTCGCAGCCGAAGCCAATTGCCAGACGAACTCGATGAGATCTTTCACTGAGCCGAGTGAACCGGACATCGAAGGGAACTCGATCGTGTCAGGCGGTTCGCCCTCGTCACCGTCTCCCTTGTCCATCACGTAGACGGTCAGTGCATTGATGTCGTCAGCCAACGCGTTCATGAGCTCACGTTCGGAAACACCCTTCTCCAGGGCCTTTGCGGTGAATCGGTCCATGTCGACCTTGAGCACTTTGAACACGAGCTGATACACGACCTGTCCGAAACTCCACTGCGCGTTGTCCACGATCTGAATGATGGGGAGCAACCACTTGTACATGGAGCTGCCGTGTACAAAGCCGTGTCGGGGGAACGGGCGGAAGAGCATGACTCGGTCGCCATGCACCTTATTAGTTGTATCGCCTGAGCCCGTGTATACGTGGTAGTACTGGATCTCTCCGAAGTCCGTGCTGAACGGGTCCTCGTTGAGCTCGATCTCGTCTACATCGTCGTCAGTGAAGGCGTGGATGTACTGGATGTCCTCCACTTTGTCCGGCTCTCTCCACAACTGCATGGACCGGCCTTCTTTGAATCCGATCGACAGGTAACCCATCCCATCAATCAGGCCATTCACGATCATATCGCGTAGACGCAACTTCAGCTTCAGCTTGCGCAGCTTCTTGTTGACCAAGTCGGCTAACTTCTGGTTGGAAGAGATCTCGACGGTGAACCCTGCACGAGTCATATCGCCCGCCAGGATGTCGACCGAGTTTCGCCCGAGCCAAGTGCCCTCGTAGATGTCTCGAGCTTCCTTCTGCTCGATCTCCCGCGCACTTACTGCTCGCTGTCCTGCGAGTGCGTCGCCGAGACCGCCCTTGGTTAGACCGCTTGACTTCAAAGTAGGCTGCTGCATACCGCCCGCTGCGTCTAGGATAATGTCAACAGAACTTCTGGCTTCTCCCATGTCGGGGGCACCTCCTTGTAGTCCAGGGGATTGTAACTAGTCGGTCAGAGCTTCCCAACCGCCGCGCTTTTTCTTCTTCTTCGAGCGCTGTAGTTTCTTGAGCAAACCCTTCGCGACCATAGCATTGGCCCAGAATGAATCAGCGTGGCCGAGCTTGGTTGCCGAGGCTTGGAGTGATGAGTTGACCGCGAGCATCTGTTCACGTTGGCGGTCTTGCTTGTCGAATTTCGGCCAGATGTCCTTCCTCAACTCGATCTGACCATTCGTGAGGACAATGTCCAGTGCCGTAGCCATTGCTCGATTCTTCGAACCGCTGAACACAACCGGGGAAGCGTGCGGTGGCAGATCTCCTGCCTCAAGGAAACTCTCGAAAGCACGGTCGGTGTTATCGAACCAGAACTTCTTCCAACGCCCCTTGTGATGGGCTGCTCGCTCCTTCGCGTACTCCTTCTGGCGATTGTAGTCCCACCCGTCGAACCAGCGCTTGTGAATCTGGATCATACGCCGGCCTTCCAGGTCGAGTGCGAACTCAGTGTAGAAGCTCGGGTGTCGTTTCTTCCCGATGTCAATCGCTGCATAGACCGGCCACATCGGATCCACACCTTCGGGGAGCTGAGGACCGATTGCCTCGTCTACCATATCGACGTCCAGATAGGTGTCTGCGGTCTGAACTGGAACGGCTTCCCATTCCTTAGCAAAGGCGAACCGACCGAGCGTGCGTCGCTTCTTCCGTAGGAACTTCGTGCTGTACCTCTCCGGCCAAAGCGGGTTCTGCTCTGCATCCCAGCAAGGGTAGATCTGCCAGTCGAATTCTTCCAGCTCTTTCAGGTCCCAGAACACGTCGTTCTTCGACATCGACGTACCCATCAGGTGGAAGACTCCGGTCTCCGGTCGGATGATACCCCCCAAGATCTCTTCTCGTACGACACGCGTTACCTTAGTGATCTGGGTCATGTCCAGCTCGTGGGCGGGATCGCGGAGGATGTCGTCGCAGATGATTACGTCTCCGTGAAGTCCTCGTTTGAAGGTAGCAATCCCGTGCGGTGTAGCAGTGAAGCGCAAACCAGTCTTCTTGTCCTTGAAGTCGAGCACTGAAGCTGCGTCCGATAGTGACTCGAATCGAGCCATCATAATAGGATTGGACTCGATGTATCTCTTCGCTTTGATCAGGTGTTCGCGAGCACCGCCGACCGTGTACGAGAAGTAGAACAGCTCCAGGTTCCGCTCGAACTCTTCCAGTTGATGCAGGCGCCACCCGATGTAGGCCCTGAGGGTTGTAGATTTCGAGTGGTCACGAGCCGAGATGGTGGAAGTGAAATCCGAGTGCTCTAGGCGGTTGGTCCATTCTCGGATGTGGGCGCCCATCAGGAACTGGCCTTCCACAAGCTCGTACCCGAACACGAAGATGTGCTCGAAGTAGTCCTCGAAGGATAGCCCTCGAGCGTTAGCTAGGATCTTCAGCGGGTTCTTCATTGTCATCCAGACTCTTGATCTGCTTCGCGAGGATCTTCTTCGCTGATCTCAGCGCGGTTCGCTTGTCAGCTTTCGACATCGCTTCATACACGCCATCAAGCCCATCACCATCGCCGGCAGATCCGGAATTCGAAGCCAATGCCCCAATCTTCACAGCAGCATCGAGCATCTGCTGGTCTAGACTGGCTTTGGCCATGATACACTCTAGAGCGAAAGCAAGCTTCGGCTTCTCGTCATCATCGAGTGCCATGTCGATCAAGTGCTGGATCTCTTCTCGGCGGACGTGCTTCGAGAGCAGGTACTCAAGCCAGATGCTGTGACCGGTCGGAGCGTGGAGTGCTTTGTTGATCCATTTCTCTCGCTGGTCCCACTGCGAGATCATTCGCTCCTTGGTTACGTTCTCTGAATCGACCTCGTTGGCCACTCGTTCTGCGGCGGCTTCCGGAGTCATGCCCCCAAGCACGTACTTCAGAAGGGCTACCCTCTCTGCCATTCGTACGTTACGTGCCATAGTGGTATCATCCTATCTTCAAGTCAACCCGATCCCAACTTGTACGTGCCGCGCGTACGATTTCCGATCCCGTACAGGGCACCTTAGCCCTGCCCTGGGCATAGGTACTTACATAAGCCCTGCCCTCCCCGAGATGGTGTATAATTGAGTATCATGAACAAGCTATCACAGCACTTGCCCCCAACAACCGTCAGAGCACGGATCCCCGGGATCAATCGGAAAGGTCCGCTTCGCAGATTACTCCGAAATGCCACATGGGATGACACCCCGAATTACGTCCACCACCCACGTCTCATTTGTCCGGGCAAACAGTTCGTTTCAAGAGCCTCCAACAGGGACAACTGAGGGCCCTATATCACTGTAGGTAGACAGGTATGTATATCTATAGTAGAGACCTGGCCTGACGGCCTGTCTACCTGCAGTATGGGATAGGCCCGCCTGTTGTCTCTGAATCTTCAAACACTTCCCGATATGGTATAATGGCCGTGACGCGGGGCGGTCCCGTGTCCTTGAGTAATAAGGAGGAAGTCGTGAAGAACCTAGAGGTCACCCTAACTTTGCTGGTGCCTGCTGTAGAAGTCGACGAGAACAACGAGCCCACCGATCTGGACCAATTCGCGGAGGCGACGCGTACTGCCTTCAATGAGTTGACCGCGGACGAGCTCTGGGAAGCTGTCGACCAGGTTGACGACTATGATGCCTCCGAAGAGCAGGAGGGTGAGGAGGAGTCCGAGGATAACTCGGACGGATAGCAGGGGGTACGGGCGCACACCCTACTAACTAAGGAGGGCCCATGGGCCAATACAGAGAAGCACTGGAGAAGGCGGGCGGGGTCAAAGCCCAGGCAGCACGGGAACTTGGCCTACATGTCTCGACCTTCAACGACCGCTTGAAACTGGAGGACGCCGGCGGATCGCCACCGCCTCCCGGTCAAGTGCAGACGAAGACGAAGCGCAACCAGCCCGGCCTCTCGAAGGCCGAGTTCATGCGTCGACACGATCCGATCGCGAGAGCCCAAGATCGAATGAGCCGGATCCCTGAGGTCATCACCAAGGGCCGGTTCTACTCTGATTGGGAGGTCTGCAAGTCGATCGGCCTGTCCGGCGCTCGGAAGGACTTCCAACATCTAGCGCGCGATCCCGATGAGGGCTGGCTCAAGTACCAGTTCCGCATCGGCAAGGATATCTGGTGGACTGATCCCGAATCTCGCGACGAGATCCTAGCGGAGAACCCCAACGCGTACAAGTTAGACGAGGAGGAGTAATGTTGGATGAGGGCACGGTCTGGGTACTGGTCATCCTCAGTATCCTGTTAGCTCCAGTTGCACTGATAGGTGCAGGTCTGGCCTGTCTTTCCTGGAGTACATCCTAAGGGGGAACCCCCGTGACTGAAGGTAAGTCCAAACAGGAGATGCTCGAGAAATCGGATCCGGAGCCACAACTAGTAGCTCTGGGGAAGCGCCTCAATGAGGCACAGAACGAGATCAAACGACTGAAGGACCGAGTCGGGACGGACGAGCGCTTGTTCGAGCTCATTCAATCATCCATCCCCCAGCTCCCGGTCTACGAGCCACAGCCAATCACCATCGCTGAACGCCCGATCACGGAACTCCAGCCGAGCATCGTCGTGTGTGATGCGCACGCGGATGAGGTTGTGGATGCTGAAGAGCTTGAAGGCATGGCGGCCTACAGCCCCGAAGTATTCGAGGCACGTATGGAGTTGCTGGCCAAGAAGGTTCTTCAGCTCACCGACATCATGCGCATGAACCACGAGATCCACACTCTACATGTGTGGTCGCTCGGTGACTGGTTCATGGGAGAGATCCACCCAGATGAGTCATCCTGGGGATCTTCGATGCCGCTACCGATGGCCCTGCCGTGGGTCTCGCGGGTCTTCTCCAAGTTCCTGCTTCAGCTATCCGCACACTTCGAAGAGGTCCGCGTTGTTGGAATGGCAGGCAACCACGGTCGCAACACGAACAAGCCCGTCAGCAAGATGACCGCGGATCGCAACTGGGACACATCCATGCACTACATCGCTAAGGAGATGACCGCGGACGACGCCCGGATCCAGTGGGATATCCCGCGCTCCAAAGTGCGAGTGGTCGATGTCCTCGGCTGGCGGAACGCGCTGACTCATGGCGACATGTGTAGGCGGACGCACTCGATCCCGTACTTCGGAATCATCAGCGCCGTCAACAAGGAGATCCGAACGCGCCATCGCACGACCGAGTCCTTCGACTTCATGCAGATGGGCCACTGGCATCACTGGGGGATCCTCGAAGGGGAAACCGTCATCAACCCCCCGCTGGTTGGGCACTCTCAGTACGCCCAGTACGGTCTGCACCAGCGATCGCTCGCTCAGCAGATGATGACGTTCTGGAGCAAGGGCCAGGGTCGTGCCTCGGTATGGCCGATCAATCTCGAAGACGTTACGGAAATCCGCGGCAGGGAGTTACTCGAGTCCGAGTAGCCTATAGTATTGGTGGAGGGATAACACCATGAAAGAGCTATTGGCACTGATCATACTCGCAGCTTCACTCGCGATGTGTGTGGCACTTGAAGTGACTCCCGTCCTGTCGGTTTCGGTGGAGGCGCCCGGTACAGTTACGTACTGGGTGCCCCCCGCCCCTTGCCCGCCAGGACAAGTCTACTGTTACCGCCCGCCGTGGCGACCGTACCCATACAGCTGTCATCCATACAACCCGTTCTACCCATACTATCAACAGCATCCGGGGGTCGTCTGGTGAACGAACAACGCACGCCCCAACAGGAAATGGCCGACTTGATGTCGCTTGTTGAGGATCGCACCACGCACTCCAACATGCGCCGATCCGGGCTAAGCCTTGCCCTCGGTCTCGGGATGGGGCCAAACGCCTTCGCCGAGCCGCGCGTCAAGCGCCAGCCCCAGCGCAATTACTTCCCGCAATCCAATCCCAATCACAGAGCAAACAAGTCGAAGAAGAAGCGGAAGGCTGCTCAGGCATCTAAGCGACGAAATCGCCGCTAGTTGGGAAGACTACCCGACCTCCGATATGATGGTTCGACAGCCCTCCAGTCAGTGGGTCGGCCATGCCCACTACTACCGCGCCGGAAGCAGCCCCCTCGATGATTAGGGGGCTGGCTTCTGTAACGCCTTCCGGGGCATATATAATGTACGTACCAACCTTTCAAAGGAGGAGCTGTCAATGGCAGAAGTACAACTACGGGCCGTAGAACGGAAGATCCTGTTAGACCTATCAACAGGTCAAAGAGTCATCGAGCGCCGGCGGAAAGATTACTTCGCGTGTCTCCCCGGCACGGGCGCACCCATCCAGCGAATCAAGAAGGCCACCATCCTCAAACTCAAGCACCACCAGTTGATTGATGATGCCTTCCGGTTGACCAGCAAAGGGAGGAAGTATGCGAGTACGAATCATAGCTGAGCACGGCCTAGTGCCCGCCCTGTTTGGGCTTTCGCTCAGTCATGGCCAACACAAGAAACTCAGCAGCGACGAGGAACTCCTCGCGAAGATGAGACCCGTCGCCGACCGCCTCGCCTACAAGGGTGATGGCCACAACAAGTTCCTGGAGAGCATCGTCGTGTGGGTCGATATCAAAGCGCCCCGCTACTGGTGGCAGGAGTTCGACACCTACCGAGTCGGAGTCACCAAGCAGAGCGAGTCGACAATGCACACGATCACCGATGAAGAAATCACGAACAGCATGTTCGAGTACTCCTTGCCCCTCAGTTACATCGCTCATCTCGAGCGCTTGCGGCAAGAGGGAGATTGGGAAAGACTGAAGGTCGCGTTGCCGGAGTCCTTCCTCCAGCGGCGTATCGTGTGCACGAACTACATGGCCCTTCAGCGAATGATCAGGCAGCGCCTGACTCACAGGCTTCCGCAATGGCGGCTGTTCTGCGACTCCATCCTTCACGATGCAGAGCACCCCGAGTGGCTACTTTCCAAACCGCCGGTGCAAGATGCCTCGGAAAGATAGGAAGCCAGCACCACCGATTCTCTGGGAGCGGATCGGTAAGTACACGAACCGCATGAAGGTTCCCGGAGGCTGGCTGGTCAAGACGACGCAGATGTTCCGCAACACGGTTCCCACCACATCGCTGATCTTCGTCGAGGATCCGGAACACGAGTGGGTACCCGAAGCACCGGAGAAGGGCGAGATGGCCCCAGTAGAGGAGGACTACGACACATGAGGTTGATCACTGTACTCACGAATCTACACACGAAGAAGCGGGCGTTCTACGTGAACGGTCGTCTGAAGCGCACGAAGAAGATGGTGAAGGGCGAAGACTGGGATACGATCCTCGAGCACATGGAGATCGCAGCCTCCGGCAAGGTCGGCATTGGGTTCTGGGATGATGGCGAGTTCCCGAAGAGCTTACCGCGCCGGGGATACTCACGTGCCACAGGCAGGGAAGTCATGGCCGAGTTCGAGAAGCACCTGGCTCACGTGTTCGCAGTCTGCAAGATCAAGAAGATCGACAAGCGGAAGGGAGGGCGCAATGCCAAGCATCGTCGCAAGGATGATTCCGACTAGTCAACGACTACCTGAAGACGACCGGCGCGTGTGGGTGCTCTTGCCCAACATGGTCGTCCCGGGAGACAACCCCGAAGATACGCTGACGACCCCGATCGTAGCGAGGTACACCGCAGATCACGGCGGCTACTGGCGATGGGCGTCTTCACATAAGATCATTGAATCCAACATCGAGTGGTGGTGCGATATCCCCAAAGTTCAGGTGGAGCCTGACTACATCGGCCATACCGTGAAACGTGAACGAGTCGTGGAGTTGCTCGAAGCACTGGCTGAAGAACTGAGGGTGCCGGAACTTGGCCCACAGCTCGAGCTTGTCTGGATGCTGCCTGGGGATCAGCTCTGTGAGAGGTTCCAACTCAATCTCCAGCAACCGACGCTGTTCAGCCCGAATCCGAAGCTCGAAATCGACCTCACCATACAAGGAGTTCCCCATGTCTGACCTGACCCGTTTTGAATCTGTACTAGGAGAATCACAAGTCCTGCTCTGCGACGGTTGGAGTGGCAAACCCATAGCGTGGGGCCGCCCGATCACCGAACACCTGGGAGACCAACGCTTTGCCGAGTTGCGCGCAGAGGTGGGTGCCGACCTGGTCTGCATCCGCATGGGGTCTTGGGGCGTTGTCGAACGCCGACTGACACGCGAGGAGGCCATCGCTCAGTACGGCGAGATCACTGACGAAGAGTTCGGACCCCGGGGCGGATGGAAATCTGTGACCTTCGGGGAAACCAAGTTCATCCACAAGAGCATGAAGGCTGCTTGATGCCTGGGCTCTACGCGATAATTAGCCCCGGCGAGATCAAGAGGGGCATCGACACCTTCGAGGGGCGAGTCGGTCACTTGATGCTTCTTCATCGCCCAGGTGAAGGCGTGCAACCTATACTGGGCCTGGAGGGGGACGACCGGTTGGACATCGACCCGTTGGCCCTGATTGTGGATCTGCAGGCTGGGCAACTAGTCTACACCCCTCGCCAGATGCCGATCCAGTTCTTCACGTACGAGCATCGGCGATGGCTGGAAGAGCACATCATGTGGGGGTACCCAGATCAGTTCCCGATGTTGAAGCTCGCAGCGAAGTGGAAGGTAGGTGGAGTGGCTGCAATGAAGGAAGGACTCGTTCAAGGGTTCGAGATCGGCATGCGCTTGATCGACCAACTCATGCACGTCCACAAGCAAACGAGGAAGAACGCGTTGAAGATCGCGGCTTGGTACCTGGAACACAAGCTCAAGCCGTGGCAGATGACGGTCGAAGAGCGCGGGCCCGATCTTGACATCAACGAATACCGCGAGTATGAAAGGAGGCAGCAATGTTCAGACGGCGCAAGCGGAAACGCGGACGGTTAGTTGGAATCAGCGTAGAGCTCCGTGACATGCAGGCGATGCGGAACTACAAGGACCAGACGGTCTGGATTGAGATCGGGGAGGACCAGGGCTGGGTTGCAGATTACCGGGGGATCCAAGTGATCGACAAACACACTCGGCAGATCCTGGCGAAGTATCACTGGCCCGCGGGGATGGAATGGAAGATGCACTACGTGTACGAGAACGACCTGGAGGCGCCATGTTCCTGATCGCGCTTCTCGTCGGATTCTACTTCATCGGCGCCTGGGTTGAGGGCACCTGGCTCAGTTGGAGCCTGATACAATTCACCGTTGGCTTCTACGTCCTGAGCATCGCGCTCTGGGGCATGGTCATCCACGCACTAAGAGGAGGATGGAAATGAAAGATGCACCTGGCGGAGGGATGGACACGGTCCTGCTGAACACCGGCGAGCTCCGTGGATTCCACCAGTCATTGACGATTCGGCGTGCAACGATCGGCGACTACGTGTTGCTTCGCGTAGCTCGTGACGACGTTGCTGAGGGCTACGATCCAAACAACGTTCCCGACATGCTCTTGGGTTTCGCGCAAGACGATTCCGCGAGCTTCATCACGGCCGGCGTTTTCACGGTCGCGGTCGTTGAGGATCTTGGCGAGGACGGCTACATCTTGGAGGGCTTCATGACTCAGGTCTACAGGCACGGCCTGGCGTTCCCGCGTCCGCATGACAAGCTGTTGTTCAACGCGGACATCGACCCGAGCTCGCTCCACCAGTCGTTCCACAACTTGATGGGAGGTACACAGTGAGCAGGACACCCGGCGGGGCCATCCCGCATCCGGCAGGCCCGGAGAAGCAGATGAAGATCGACGATGTCAAGTTGCTCAACGGCGATGGCTCGGTCGTCGCGGAGGTCAAGGGCGAGGAGCTGGAAAGCATCTTCAACCAAGGCCCGTTCTTGAACATCCTCCGGTCTGACGGCACGATGCTGATGACGTTCGGTGTCGCCCTTGTGGCGAACGCGCATGAAGAGATGGCGCCGCCGCCGATCGAGACTCCGGATACGAAGTTGGTGAAACCGTGAGCTTGACGCGTAAGCAGTTCGATGAGCAGGTCTGGCCTGCAATCACAGAACACATCGAGTTCCCGGAAGAGTCGAAGACGAGGGAGATGGCTTGGTTGTTCATTGAGCAGCTCGAGCTATTCTCCAGGAAGCAACACGACTACAGCTCGCTGAACATCCTGATCGGCGGTGAGGAAGGAATCTTCGTCCGACTCGCCGACAAGTTCTCGCGCTTGGTCTCGCACTTCCGGCAGGGCCGGGAGCTCAAGTGCGAGAACGTGGAAGACACGTGGGCGGATATCGCCATCTACTGTACAATGGCTCGCCTTCTCCGGGCGGGGAAATGGCAGGCCACAGAGGGGGAGCTCCAGGCCTGGGGAATCAAGCAGAAGGAGGCCGAATGATCGGTGATGTGAACATTCAACCGTTGGCCGTCGAGAACCTGCTGGAGGACTCACACGAGAACATCAGCCGAATGATCGGCGACATGACTCGTGTGGGCGCCTA
>Ga0180432_10004367_pt1 | contig 19473 bp, 19 predicted proteins | sample SS_ome_10_FD_132414 | JGI IMG/M metagenome (GOLD analysis project Ga0180432, IMG submission 132414) | Hypersaline lake sediment archaeal communities from the Salton Sea, California, USA - SS_1_MS_2 metaG | ecosystem: Environmental > Aquatic > Non-marine Saline and Alkaline > Hypersaline >...
ACCCGGAGCGGATCAGCCTCACCGAGGTCGACGGGACCCACAACGAGTTCCGCGTCGACCTCGAGGCGCTCATTCTCGGGGCGTGTTCGTAATCGATGACACGTCAAAATAAAATCTGGGCGCGGCCCCTCTTCAAAAAGGCGCGCCCATGCTTGCTTCAAAATCAGCGCGTCGGCGCGAGCAAACCATCAAGAATGTGGCGGGTGGCGTTCGCACGGTCGAGCAGCTCCGCGACGTGCTCGCCGGAACCAAGATGAGCTGTGACATGCAGAGCATTTTCTGGGGGGCCCTCCCCGACCGGATCGCGGTCGACGACGTCTTGGACGCCGCCGCGGTGAGCCAGCTCATCCCGCACGACCCGGACATGCAAGTGTGGGATGTGGCGCAGATGATGCTCCGGGTCAACCCGGACGCCGCCAACAAGATCCTCGACACGTTCGAGTCGCACAAGCTCCCCGTCGGCCGGGGGATGGCCGAGGTGTTGATCGAGACCCGGAACTACGAGCGGCTCGCGAAGACCCCCGAGTGGGTGTGGGAGCAGGACGCCGACAAGGTGGTCCGGTGGATCGTGCAAGACCCCGAGCTTTGGAAGCTGATCGACAAGGGCAACTGCGCGCTGTCGACGGGCGCGCTCCGCGGCCTCGCCCCGTTCTACCCGCGCCACGTTGCCAGCCACGTGTCCACGTTCAAGAGGGACATTCCGATCGGGAACGTGGTTGCGGCGCTCGCGCCGCACCTCCAAGCGCACGAGATCCTGGTGGACATGTTGTGCGCCGAGCCCTCCGAGTACTTCGCCTCGATGAACATCACGGCGCTCCGCCCCACCGTGAACCAACTCCGCCGGCTCCTCACGGCGCACCCGACGCAGTGGAAGCGGTTGGTGACGGGCATCGCCTCGCTCACCCCGGACACGATCGAGAAGGCGGTGGCGCTGATCGACCCCACCACGGTGCACCCGGGGGTCGCCGAGCTCGCCCCGCAGCGGTGGCTCCCGTCCAGCGCCGCGGTCGCCAAGTACCTCCGCCTGTTCGAGCGCACCATGGACCAGACGCCGACGCTCCGCCCACTCGAAGAGCTGATCCACAAGGCCAAGATGACCGAGACCGGGGGGCCCATCAATGCCCTCAAGCACGTGGTCGAGCATTGCGTGACCGAGGCGAAGGAGACGATCCAGGACTACCTCCTCGCGCTGTGCGCGCTCGTCTCGGAAGACGACGTCGACTGCACCGTCCGGGCGGTGGTCGAGCACATCATCGCGCTCGACGAGCCGACGACCAACGCCCGGGTGGCAGCGGTGGTCACCACGCTGTTTGGCACGTTCGGGTTCTTCGTCACCGACCTGACCGTGTGGACGCGGCTGGCGGTCCGGTCCGCGCAGCTGTTTGATGTGATTGGATTGGATCTGTGCCGCATCGCGCGCGCGACCAAGCACCCCGAGACCGCGCACATGGAGTCACTGTACATTCGGCGGATCCTGTGCATCAAGCCGACGTGCGTGCGCGACGAGCTCGCACCGTGCACCCGGCGGTTCGACATCGAGCGCGACGACGTCCCAGATCCAATCTGGTCGCAGACGGTCGCCGAGCTCGTGCGGTCGCCGCACTGCCTCGCGATTCTCCAGGACATGATCGCGGCGGACGCACCCCGCATCGCGGGAGCGATCCTGAGCGTGATGAACCACGGGGTTCACCCCGCGATCGAGGTCGCCGTCCAGTACCTGGTGACGCTGGGCGACCGCGACCGCACCGACGACGACGCGAGGCTGCTCGAGGGGGTTATCGACGTTTTGGAGCGCCGGTACGCGTGCGACTACGAGACGGACCCGTTCTTGATCTTCGAGCGGTGGTGGGGCCGGCTGTGGCTCCCGAAGGTGGACTGGGAGACCGTGTTGCAGCGGATTTACAACGGGCAAAAGACCGCGCCCGCCCGACTGGTCGAGTTTGCGCAGCGCGTCCCGTCGGTGTACCAGACGAGCATGTTCGGGAGCGTGTTCGACACCGTCGCGCCGTGGGAAAACTACTACCGGCTCAGGGAGTGGTGGTACGGCGAGTTCGACGGGCGCGCGCTGGCCGAGCTCGCGCGGTTCGTGCCCTCGGGGACAGAGGTCACGTGGGCCCAGTACGTCCAGCTGCTCCGCTACCTGAAATTCGGGTCGCCGTCCCAGGCGGTGGGGATGTCGGTCGCGCGGGTCCTGTTGAGCTGCCCGTCGAGCTTCACCTGGAACGTGTTGCCCGAGCTGCTCGCCACGTGGACGTGGAACAAGGAGCTGCTTTGCAGTATCGCGGTCACGAGCATCGACGACGACGGCGACCTGATCGAGGTGATTCACGCGATGTGTGGGGCGTGCGAGATGACGTTGGTGTTTGACCGCCTCATGTTTGACAACGCCGCGCTCCTGGTCGAGACCGTCCGGGACGCGGGCCTCCTGATCGACTTTACCAAATCGTACCACGAGGCGCTGGTGGCCGCCAAGGTCCGCGAGTGGCTCGTCACCAAGAAGCACTCGAGCGAGTGGCGGGAGGCCGTGCTCAAGCACGCCGTCACCTTTGGCATCACCGTGACCCCCGATCTCCCCGCGGGGTCGCTGAGCCCCGAGGACGTCCCGACCGGGCTCGACAAACCGTGGCCCGAGTGCTTTGCGACCGCTGTGGCGTACACCGAGGCGGAGGTCGAGTTTGTCGAAGAGGAGCCCAAAGCGTCGAGCTGGTTCTGAGCTCACCAAAGCGTGTACACGCGGTCGTAGAAATCCACCGAATCCAGCTGCACAGTATACTACTTGCTTAGAAACGATGCGACGTCCTTTTTGCCACACCACGCCGCGCTGGTGATCACTACAACGAACGAGCGGCGGTCCGTGTCGACCAACACGAGGTCGACGTCGCTGTCCACGAGGAGCAGCTGCTCGCACAGCGTGATCCCCCGAGCCGAGTCGACGTCGTCGTGGTTGCGGATCCGCCAGATTTCCTCCCGGACCTGCGTTGCCAAAAAGTCCTTGAGCTTGCTTGGCCGTGTTGTCGTACTGCTCCCTCCGTCAGCCGATCGAGCATGCCCCCCCCCCCGATTAATTAATGGCCTGAGCTTGCGGGGTTGCCCACCGCCCGCAGAGACTCGGGCTCGACCCGTTGAGCACAGACCATGTCGTCCAAGGATGCGCCGCCGCCGTACGAGCCGACCCCACCCGCTCCGACCCCGGTCCACCCAGGCCCACCCGCTCCGGCCCCGGTCTATCCAGGCCCACCCGCTCCGACCCCGGTCCACCCAGGCCCACCCGCTCCGACCCCGGGGGCGATCATCGTTCCCGTCGACCACGAAGAGCGGGGGCTCAGTGATGGTCGCAAGTCGATGTTCTTGTTCATGGTGTTCTACGCCGTCGTGTTTGTGACCCTCGAGTTCGTGTTTTCGCTTGTGACATACCCCGGGTTCGCGGACGACCCCCGTTTCGAGAACAACCCGTTTGCGGCGCTGATGATCTCGGCCGGCTGCGGGATCGTCACGATCTTGGGTTTTATCTACCGACTCGTCAACAACCTCGGCGACAATGATTTGCCCTGGTGGTTCCAGACGGTCATCGGGACCGTCACACTGATGGCGCTGGGCGTTTGGATGTGGGAGATTGCGATTCTCGACTCGGCCGACGCCAACATCCTCAAGGACGACTACGTGAAGATCTACAAGCTGCTTCTGGCGATGGTGTGCATCTTCGGGATCATCTTTTGCTTTCTCTTTTGCGCGTGATGCATTAAAGAAGACCTTCCGCGCGTCAACCCGGTTTTTGAGTTTGTTGTGGGTTGTGGTTCCGGTATACGCGATGCAGCGAAGGCTCACCGACATGTTCCCGAGCGCCGTGGGGGGCGTCGAACCCCCCTCCCCCGCGTGCGAGCGGATCGACGTGCCCGACGCCGACATCCGGCTGTACACCGGGGTGTGGACCCCCGCCGAGTGTCGCGTCGTCCTCGCGGAGCTCGCCGTCCTCCCCGGCTGGGAGAAGCGCGCGATCAGGGTGGCGGGGCGCGACTGCATGCAAAACCGCAAAACGTGCTTCTTTGCGCTCCACAAAGGGCTCAACTACCGGTACTCGGGGACCGACAACGCCGACGCCCCACCGTTTCCCCCGGTGGTCCAGCGCGTAGGCGACCGGGCGACCGAGGTGGTCGGCGGCGCGTTTGTCCCCAACTACTGCCTGTTGAACTGGTACGACGACGGCCGCGAGAACATTGGGTGGCACGCCGACGACGAGCGGGACCTGGCTGAAGAGATGATCGTGTCGTGCTCGTTCGGGGCGGCGCGGTTCTTCGACTTGCGTCGGCGCGACGACCACAAAGCCAAGATCCGGCTCGAGCTCCCGAGCGGGAGCATCGTGGTGATGGGACCGGGCACCCAAAAGCACTACCACCACCAAGTCCCGACCCAGGCCCGAATCAAGGACCCCCGGTTCAACCTCACGTACCGCTGCGTTCGGGAGCGGCCCCCTTAGAGCGAGCGACTTTTTCCGCGCCACTCGTGAAACGTAAATGTCGCTTCCGTTCATCCGCGAGCGCGGGCCCACGCTGGAAGAACTCGGTCACATGCAAAACGGCGGACACGTCCCCGGCGGATGGTCGGTCGAGGTCACCGAGTTAAACGACGACAACGGCGCCGGAATCGTCGTCTTCAAGGTGCACGACGAAGCGGGCAACTTTCGCGGCGAGGTCGTCGAGAGCTGGAACCCGGCGGGGACCCGCGTCACCTTCACGCCACACGCGCGCCCCGATGACAACTACCGCTCCTGGGTGAGCAACATCGGAACCAAGCTCCACGACACCGCGACCGAGGCGATCGACCACGTGCTTGCGCAGGTCAAATTCATTGCGACCCCGAGGGCCGATCTGGAGGAAATGCTCGCGGACGAGGGGGAGCTCGCCGTGAACAACGGAATTGTCGAGGGGACCGTCACCAAACTGCTCTAAGGGGGGCTCAGGAGCGGGACGACGCGATCCGCCGCCTCTTCCGGGGTGGGGCACTCGATCGTCTCGTGCGCAAACTCCTCCGCGATGCCCTTGAGCTTGGCGTCCCACTTGGTCCACCACTCGGCGGTCTTGGCCGGGATCTTGGTGAACGTGGGGTAGTCCTTGTCCTCGAGCATGGCCTGGTTGCGCTTGCGCCACCGCGCCTCGCACACGCCGAGCGGGGTGTTGATCCGCACCATCGTCACCCGCGCCACCCCGCGAACCGTCTCGAGGAACGGGCGGTTGAGCAGCGTCAGCCCCTCGAACCACACCAACCCTCCGGGGTGGCGGTGATAGAACTCGCGCACCACCGCCTTGAGCCGAGTCCGCCGCACGCACGTGTACAGGTCGGTGCCCTCGACGGCCTTGCGCGGACCGGTGTCCCCAAACACTCCGAGCTCCGCAAACCCGCCGTCGCCCATCTCAAACGTCAGCTTCTGGCGCCCCATGATGTCGGCGAGCTCCTGCGTGCTCATGTCCGAGTAGTCCCACGTCACCTGCTCGGTGGTGCGGCCGTGGCGCTTCCGGATCATCGCCGACGCCGTGGTCTTGCCACCGCCCGGCGGCGCCACCACAATCACCATCCGGTTGGTCGCGCGGCGCTTTCCCGCGGTCGTCCGCGCGCTGCGGCGCTTCATCGCTGGCCGGGGTGTGCGGTTGGATTGCATTAAAGGGTTAACCGAGACTAGCCGTTAACGAGCACAGGGCTGTATCTTAATCGGGTCGGGGTGTCCCCGGTCAGACTCCCGATGCACAAGGAGTTCCACAAGGCCCACCGCAATGGCAAGAAAACGGGGTACCTCCGGCGCGCTACCCCGGCGTGCGTGCGCCAGGAGCTGTCGTGCGAGATGGCCACCATGATCCGGCGGGCCTCCCCCGAGTCCATCTTCAACAACGTGGGGCACATCCTCCGCCACCACGGCCGGACGGTGGCGGCGATGTGGAACAAGCTCATGACCATCGACGAGTCGCGGCTCATGAAGATCCAGCTGATGGTGGCGAGGCGGGCCGAGAAGATCCCGGGCGCGACGCCGCACACGGTCGACGTCGCGGTGAAGGAGGCCTTTTACGTCATGTTGGTCAACGCGATGGTGCACACGTACACGGCGGGGCTGATCAACCCGGGGGAGACGGCGTTTCGGATGGACCAGGGGATCGGCCGAAGCTCGAAGGAGACGGTGTGGTTCATGTCGGCCGCGGTGATGGGGCGGATGCTCGCGCCGTCGCGGACCGGGGTGGTGTTTGGGCACGTGTTGCGGTACGTCTACACGGCTGCGACGCTCTTGGTCGGCCACCGGGCGCTCAAGGTGCATGTCGAGCGGTGCCTCACCCTCCGGAATGTGGTCGGCTCCGCCACGGAGCGGTTCGTCCCCAACGACGTCGCGATTCGGGCCCGGCGGGTCGCCATGATCGACCGGGCGCTAATCGATTGCCAGCGGATCGTTCACGACGACCCCGAGCGCGCGGACGACGTGCTCCGCGAGATGCGCGCGCCGCAGAAGCTGCGGTACTACCAGGCGGTCGTCCCGGTCAATACGCGTCCCGAGTGCGCCAAGCTGGTGGCCAGCTGGATCGCGTCGAAAGAACCCGTCTGCCCCACGCTGTACTCGGACGCCAACCCGGCCACGTCGATGGCGCAGACGTCGCCCGCGGCCAAGGCGGTCCACGAGTCGCCGCTCCCGCCGGTCCTCGGCGCGGGGGCGGTCACCGAGGCCGCCGGCGAGTTCATCCTGTGCGTCGGGCACAACAAGGTCGAGGCGGGGCGGGGCTGGCCGGCGGCGATCCCCAAGTTCGACCGTGAGACGATGGCGGTGGCCCCCGACTCGATGATCATGACGCTCCGGAACGCCAACCCGCCCACCGGCCGGATCGACTCGGCCGCGGAACCCTCGAAGCTCGAGCGGCTGTTGGCGGGCGCGCTCCGGGCGCACATCGAGACGGGCCCGCTCAAGGACATGTTTGTGCGCATCGGCGACAAGCCGGCGTACAGGTCGGTCCGCAACATCGAGACCCAGGTCGACGCGCTCCGGGTCGGCGACGGCGTGTCCGCCCCCGAGTTCAGGATCGACGCGGAGTACGCCAACGTCGCCGAGGAGAAGCGGGCGCACCTCAAGAAGTTGCACAAGGCGGCGGTGCGGGAGGCGTTGGCCGACGCCGGGACGGTGATGAAGATGCCCCAGTACGTCCGCAAGGACCTGGCCTCGGGCCGCCAGCGCAAGTCCAAGAAGATCAAGCTGGAGGAGGAGACGCAGCGGGCAGCGGACGAGTTCGAGGACGCCATGCCCACGTTTCCGCAGGACGACCTTCTGGGCGGCGAAGACTTCGGCGACCTGATGATGCTCGGGGAAGAGCTCGACGTGGACGCCGGCGAGGGCGAGTGGGCCTCTGAGGGTGTCATCGCCGCGGCGGCCGCGGCGGCGGCCGCGCCGCCGACCATCGACGAGATGTTTGCGATCCTGCCCCCGTACCAGCCCGACCCGGTGTCGCCCGCGGTGGTGCACGCCAAACCCGAGCTCGACGACGCGACCCGACCGCTGACCCAGCTCGACGGGGTCACGGCGATTGAGGCGCGCAAGCACGGGCTGACCGCGTCGTCGGGGCCGGTCGGGATGATGGACACGCGGGAGCTAGTCAAAGTGATTGCGCGGTGCGAGGGCACGTGCAAGCTGTTTCGAGGCGGGTACGTGCACGCCGCGGTGTGCGTCGACAACCACGTCGTGCGAGCGTACCACCTCGAGCGGGCGGCGACGCAGCTTCGGATCGTGTACGACCGCAACATCCAGGTGAACCACGCCGACGGATCCGCGGGCCTCGCCGGCGACATGGCGGCCAACATCTTTGCGACCATGGCCACCACCGAGGTCTCGCTGGCGGACCAGATCACGCTGATCCAGACGCTGATCCAGACGTACCCGTCGGTGTTCATCGCCCCGGCCACCCTCGAGATCGCCCCGGCCAAGATGGACGACGTGAGCCGGGCCACCACGAGCACCCCCGAGACCGTCCGGGCGGTCGCGGCGGCGCGCCAGGTGGTGCACGAGTTTATGTTTTCGACGTCCATCCCCAACGGGGCGGCGTTTGAGCTCGACGCTGGCGACGACTTTGGCGGGATCGGGGCGCGGGTCGCCCGGGCGTGCCAACACGCCGTCATGCTTTTGTCGGTCGGGACGGTCGGGGGCGTCCAGCGCACCAACGTGCTCGGCGGGGTGCTCACCATGGGCAAGGTGCACCCGTCGGCCTTTCTCAACCGCCGGCTCTTCGAGATTGTGAACAACCCGGGGGCCGCGACAGTCACCGGTCCGGTCAAGGTCCCGGTGGACATTCCGCACCACCCCATCGCCACCGACCCGATGGTCGAGGCCGTCAACATGATCTCGCAGCCCGCGCTGTCCATGCTTGGGGACGTCGACGCGGTGACGCGGTACTTTGGCGGCCAGGCCAAGATGGTGATCGACCGCGGGGTGGTCAGCGACGGGGTCGTGTACGACGCCGTGCACCGGCTCTTGCTCGAGTCGGAGGTTCCGTCGGTCCGGTTCGTCGGCGGCGACCCGGCCGACCCGGCGGCGTGGGGGTTGGAGGGCGACGCGGCGCCGATCTCGCTTCTGGGGAAGGAGGCTCGGGTGCGGTGGATCTACGTGTGCATCGAGCACCCCGTCGGGGGCTGGCTCGCGCACACGGTGGGCGAGATCCGGCTCACCGTCACCCTCGCCGACGGCGAGCCGCTCCGGTACATTCGGCGGGTGTTTGACCTCGATTTCGCCGGGGGCAAGGGCCACAAGACGCTGTACCGCGACATCTTCGGGATTGTCGTGGCCATGGCCGGCGGCGAGGCGTGGGACCCCAGCTCGCACACCTCCTACGCCGAGACGCTGGCCAAGGCGAGCGACACGACCCTCATCGACCCCGCGCCCGAACTCGTCGACGGAACGTTCATGGCGGCGCTGCGGCTGAGCGGGGTTCCCATCGTCTGATACACTACATGTACACTGGATGTCCCCCCGCGTAGTAGGTGCGCGCGGAACGCCTCGGACCAGCGCACGATGTTTACTATGTACAGCGCAGTTCCCAAGAAACACAAGCTGGCGGCGGCGGCGCTCCTCAGCTAAACAGGTCGTCGTCTGCGTCGTCGGCCGATGGAGGCCCGCCCGGGCTGTGCGGCCGCATGACCGGGATGGTGGTGACCCCGGACGACCACGAGGCGGCCGGCGGCGATAAGAGCTCGGGCATGATCTCGGCGAACCCCCCCTCGTAGATCCCAAAGACCATCCGCTTCATGTCCTCCGGCGTTGGGCACTCGTCGGGAACCTGACGCTTGATCTCGTTGGCGACGCGCGACACCTTCTCGAGGTCGGCCTTGCGATGGGTCAGCTCCGCAAACAGCTCCTTGAACATCCGGACCAGCTCGATCCCGGTGTGCCCCGCCCACTGCTCGTCCCGGAGCTTCTTGCTCCCGACGGCGATGATCCGCTCCACCGTCGGCGGCGCGGGCTCCTTGGCGGCCACGGTCACCCACCCCTGGCCTTCGGCGGTCATCGTGTGGTGCGGTTGTGAGGGGTCGGGTTAACCGCCGTTGTTAATCCGCTGGACGTGCTCACCCGGATCCATGACGCATCATTAACATTTTGGTTGAGGTCAGTCATGGATCCGGGTGAGCGTCTGGCCCGCGGCGTTGAATCCTTCCTCAGATCCGCCCCCCACACGATGGAGCTGGACCCAACGCTCGCCGACATCCTTGCGCTGAACTCGGGGGGCGTCCCCTTCAACTTTGCGCCCGTTGCATCCGCTTCGCTGCCTCCGGTGCCCAAGGCGGGCGCAGATTTCCGCAAGCCCGAGCGCCGCCGGTCGACGCGCGCGCCCAAGGCGGCCGAAAGCAAGAGGTCCAAGGCGGCCAAGAGGTCCAAGGCGACCGCAAGCAAGAGGCCGCAGAACGAGCTCATGGTGGCCGAGAGGCGCATCATCGACAAGTTTGGGGAGGACGTTCTCGCCCTCGGCCGGGACGACTTCAAACCCCACCGCGAACGACATGCGCTCACGGCCGCCGAGAACCGAGCGCTCAGGTCGGTCCGGCGGCGCATCCTGGGGCGCACCTACGCTCAGCGCAGCCGAACCAAGGGGGCCGCTGCCTACGAAACCCTGAAGAGTGAGTGCACAAGGCTGCGCGCAGAGAACGACGCCATTCGGGCAAGGATGACGTGGCTTTCGACGCAGATGCAGATGTAGTTTTGGGCGGTCCCTCTCTTTGCATTAACAAAATTATAACCAAGTGTGTACGCTCACCAAAGCGGCGTGCTTTATTGCTGTAGTTCGGGCCCCCTTCTGTGTGGTGTGTCGTTTAATCTCAGTTTGTCCGTCGTGCATTCACAAATCCAACGAACAGCGGTTCACGGTGGCGGTGTTGACGGTGTGCATAGAAAGGTCGCTGTCGGGGCCGCTGGTTCTCGTGTATGGCTAACGCGATGAACCCCGTCAGCCTGCTCAACGAGACGTGCCAGCGCGTCGCCGCGCCACCCCCCGTGTACGCGCCCGCCCGCACGGGCGGGGAGGACCACACCCCCATCTTCACCTGCGAGGTTACGGCCCTGAACAAGAAGGTCAAGAGCGGCCCCAAGCGGAGCAAGAAGGATGCAAAGGAGGACGCGGCGCGCAAGTGGCTTCAGCTCTCGGAGGACGACACCCCCCCTCCGAGGGCTGAAGCCAGCCACGGGACCGTGCACCTCGACGTCGAGAACTGCCCGGGCGAGCTCGAGCGGCTGTTGGACATGAAGCGGCGCGGGCAGATCAAGACGCTGCGGGTGTACGCCGCGGCGGCGTGGCCCGGGCTGAAGCAGGTCCGGGAAAAGTGCGCGGGGCTGGCAGCGCTCCACACCGTCGACAGCGGGAACAAGAACGTCGCCGACGTGTACATCATTATGGGGGTCACGCACTACCTGGCCAAACACCCGCCCCCTTACGAAGAGCACACGATCGTGAGCAAGGACAAGCTCTTTTACGCGTTCATCGACGTGATTAACGGGGCGTTTCCCAACAACAACGTCCTCTTGACACAAACACTCTGATGGCTCGGGGTGGCGGCGGGAATGATCGCGGGGGCCACAGTGGCGGATCGCCCCCGCACGTAAACCTCACTGCTTCTTGTCGGCGTACGGAGGGGGCGCGCGGTCGCGCCCCCTCCGCACAAAACAACAGGTCCACGCCCGCCGTTCCCGGAGCTCTTCGAGGTCGGCCTCGGCCTGAAGAAGCTGGCGTCGCGCCTCGTCGCGCTCCTCCTCGGCGACGCGGAGTTCCTCGGCGCGTCGCGCGCCCGCCTCCCGCTCTTTGGCCACCTCCTCCCCCAGGGCCTGCTCCTTGAGCAGCGCAATCTCCCGGAGCTGGCGTTCGTCCTCGGCGCGGCGGCGGTAGTACCGGGCCGTTTCCTCGGCCTGCCTCGCCTGATCCAGCTCGCCGCTGTGCGCGGACCCCCTGGTCAGCGCGCCGATGACCACCGAGTTCCCGGGGGCCAGATGGCGCCAGTCCCCGGGGTCCTCGCCATCGTAGTAACTGCGATACCTCCCCCACACGCGAGACGACAACGGGATCAGGGGTTCGCGGTTCAGGTTCATCGTGGTGGAAATGAACGACGGTGGGTTCGGGCGGTTAACTGCCCCCGTCAATTCCAAAAAAATTAACCTATTGCCCATGTGTAAACAATGGGGTGTTGTCCAGCGTTTTGGCAGGCGGTGTGGGAATGGCTCGGGTGGAAGAAAAAGACAAACAAAGAGGTTGACCAGCCCCCCAGAGCGTTTGTTGTCGTTCAGGAGCAGCCCATTCATCGCATCAACGATCAGGCCTGGCGCACGACGTCGATGTATTCGTCGGGCCCCGTGGCCGAATCCTCGCCACCCCCGACCCAAGGAAACTACTACGACGCCGACGCCCTGGCGTTTCGTGACCCTCGGGGGCTGGTCGAGTACTCGCTGTCACCCGACATCATGGGCCCCGAGCACTCGCCTTCGCCCGAGGGGGGCTACTACGAGGTCGAAGGATCGTGCGCGACGCCATCCCCCGGCCCGGACCACAAGCCGTCGCCGTCCAGCGTGTACATTGACATTCCGCCGTCGTTGGTGCTCCCGCCCACCCCGGTCGCCATTCTGCCCCCGGACTCGGACGGCCGGGGGTGGGTCGACGTCGGTGGGTGGTGGGAGGACGAAGACGACGCGCCGTCTCCGCTCGAGGTGTAGATCGGCTCACCGGGCGATGGTCAGGTGCTTGACGGTGGCGAGCGGGTACACGTGTTTTTTGAGGAGCTCGCCGCACGCGACCGACCGGTGGTGGCCCGCCCGACAGTAAATACCAATGCTCGCCAGATTGTCGCGCTCGGTGGTCCGCACGATGGCGGTCATAACCTCCTCGAACCGCTTCCCCGCCGCCACCACCTTTTGGATCTCGGGATCGGTTCCGCGGCCGTGGCGCAGGTCGATGTGCTTGGGCTTTTGCGACGAAATTACCAGTGCGTTGAATGTTTTGTCCACCCCGGTGTAGTGCTTGTACTGCTTGAACTTGTTGCCAAACGTCTCGATGCGCAGCGGGCGGTCGTTGGTGGCCCGCGCCGCCAAAAATTTCCAGAAGGTGGTCAGGTTCTCCTCCGCGGCGGCGGCGCCCCCATCAAACCCGGCGGCCACGGCCGTCTCCTGCTCAAAGAACAGCCGGGTTGCCCTCTCCACGTCGCGCCCCGTTTCGTCGAGGTAGGTCTCGGCGTCGTACTCGACGCCGTCCGAGTCGCTCAGGTAAAGCTCGCCCGCAATCACCTCGGCGCGCAGCGTGCGATCGCCGCCGGGCACCACGTGGGTCCAGAACATGCGTTTGGTTTATTCAGAGAGTCCGCACGGAATTACGCCTCCTTGGACAAGTCCACGAACGCGGCGTCCGAGTTGACCACCGTGCATTTGACCACCATCTTGCCAACCACGTCGGTCTCGGCGTCAAAGTTGAGCATGAACCCCTTCTTCCAGGACTCGGCCTGGAGCTCGGCCAGGATCTCGCGGGGCACCTTGGGCGACGGCCCTCGCCACAACACAAACGTGTGGCTGCTCCCGGCGGTCCGGAGTTTTTGCACAATTCTAGCGTCGGTGAGTTCAATCACGCTGAAGAACATGGCGATGTAGGCGTCGGTGTCCCGAAACGCCAGCGCGGTCGGCTCGCCGGTGGCGTTTTCGACCTGCTCGAGCACCCCGCGGTTTTTGGATTCCGAGAACGTCGCCATGGCGGGATTTGCACTACCGGGCGCGTAATATTTGGTGCTTGCCCCCCCTAACAACAAAATACGGACAAGATGGCCGCCGCGGCCGGGCCCGCCGTCGAGACCGTCGTTCTGGACGATGACGACAGCGACCTCGAGTGCGTCGCGGAGACGACCGCCGACGAAACGCTGTACAAAGAGTACGAGAGCGCGTTCAAGACCGCGGGCGTGACCCAGCTCCAGGTGAAAATGTACCTCGTCGCGCACAGGATCGCGGACATTCGCCGCAAAAAAGACACCCCCAAGGTTCTCGCCGAAAAGATCCGGTACTACCTGAGCAGCCAGGCCGAGGCGTACAAGGCGTTCGAGGCTGCTCTCCAGGCGCTTGCCAAAGCGGCGCACCACGTTGACAACGTTGAGTTTGTGACCGACGAAAAGCACCGAATGTACGTGGCCACCGAGCAGGACCCCCCGCTGACTGCGCCGACACCAAAAGAAAAAGGGGCGCTTCCGTTCAGCGAGATCTTCCTCGGAGCCACCCGCGAGGACAACGGAACCAAGTACGCCCTCATGTACCACGGAACCAACGGCCAGTACTACGCGAACATCGCCGAGGCTATTGATTTCACCCGGGGGGGTGGGTACTTGGGCCAGGGGTTTTACTTGACCGCAGACCCGGACGAAGCCAAGTGCTACGCGTGCAGCCGCGGCCAACCCCCCCAGGGGGGTGGCGGGTTGAGCAGGTGGCGCATGGTCATCGAGGTCGGCGTGGCCGTCGCCGGTCCCAATGTTGCCCCGCTCCAGGTGCGCTACCGTGGCGATGACAACGATCTTGACATCCGGCGCGACGACCGTCGGCGCAACCAATTTTGCTTCACCCCGACAACACTGCCCAACCTGAAGATTTTCAAGTGGTATTTTGTACCACCCCGTGGGCTGTCGTACATTCACGATGGGTGCCCGTCGTTCCAGTGCAACGCACACGGCGCAAACAAGAAGGCGCAGTGCCCAGCGTATGGGGGGGGTGTTTCGATGGCCGAGGCCGAGGAGGAGGCCAAAAAGGCCATGGTCCTCATCAAGCAGGCCACCAAAAAGTAAACAGTGAGTTCACCACGACGTGGGCGTGTACCGCTTGCAGTCTTCTATTTGGCGCTCAACATCGCCAAACTTGTCGTCGAGCCAAAACTCAAACCCCTCCCACCACTCGCACGTGGTGGTCCACGCGTGAAACTTTTCGAGCGCCTCGGCCCGCTGTCGTTGGTACGCTTTGGTCTCGGCCTCGCGCTTCTCGAGCTCCTGTCGCCGATGCTCTTCCATCTGTTCCGCGGTCACGATCTTGTTGTGGCAGGCCCGACACCACGGGATGTCGGGTGACAGGCGCTTCTTTGTGCACCGCGCGTACTCGTACCCATCCCCCTTGCACTTGGTCTCGCAGTGCGTGTCGTACTCGGCCCGGCGCCGCTCCTCTTCCTCCTGCTTGGCCCGGAGCGTGTAGTGGTGCTCGCACATGGCGGCCCCCGGGACCACAATCCGCTTGCACGGCTTGCCCTTGGCGGTCTTTCCGGGGCACTGCACCATCTTTGGACCGGCGACGACCAAAAAAAGAACATTAAGGACAATACATCACTCCCGAACCCCCTTGAAGAAAAACAAACACGTTCTTGGTTTTTGCGACCACGGTGGCGACGCTGCCCGCTGGCAGATCCGTCCACAACAGGACGCGATCGTTGCGGGAAAAATTGACGTTGAGCGGGATCCGGACCACCCCGTCGGCGTCGACGGCGCGCCCCCGAATCACGTTTGTTAGCGGTGGGTACGATGCTTGGGTGTGGACAAACTGGTCGGTCATGTTGGGAATCCACACCGACGCCGCGCCGAGCCCGGACCCCCGGACTTCAAGCTCGGTCACCACAAGATTGAAATGGAGGTCGATTCCCTCGCCCGGTTTGGCCACGTAACGTGTCAGATGATTCTGTTCAATCTCAAATTCCTCGTCGAGATGAGACACGGCCCTGACGCTGGCGTCACGGGACGGGTCTGATGTTGACCACACCATGATCGGAGACGTCGCCTGGTAGAACACATTAAGATACCCCCCCACCCCCGCAAATCCGTTGAGCGGGTCGAGCTCGACCGTCACCGCTTGCCCCGGCCTCCCAAACACGACCCGACTCTGGATGAGGCGTCCCCCTCGGATGTGCGTGATGACCTCGGGCCCCTTCGATACGATGATCGTTGCCCACACCCGCGTGGTGAAGTGCGGGAACGGGGGACTGGCCCGGAGACCCCAGGTGTCGGTCCATCTGATGGCGTCCGACGGAATAGGGGCGATCTTCGGCCGGTCCCTCTGACGGCGCTTGAAGGCCGTGTCGAGTGGAAGAACGGCGGGGGGGTGTAAAAGAAAGTTCCCAGACTCTCTGTACTGGATCTCGATTCGCGGGACGGCGAGGGCGGTAGGAATCTTGTCCCGATGGACCCCGTGGATCGTGACGCTTTCGAGCAGCGGAGTCAAGCTCTTCTCGAGCGGGGTGAGGTCGATCAAAGAGGCATCGTCGACGATCAGCTCGACCAGCCACGACAGGTCAAGCGCCGCCAGACTCAGGGTGGACCCCGCCAACAGCCGAAGGTGGGTTGGCCGTCGCCGCAGCTCGTTAGCGTGGTGGTGGTGGTACACCCCGGCGTACCGCGCGGGAAGCGCGCCCGCCATGGGGTCGCACATCAGGGCGTGCCAGTCCTTGCACACCAGCGCGGCGTTGGCGACGGTGGCGACATGGCCCGTGTCGTGCATGATCTTCCCGAAAAGCTCCGGCGGGAGCGTGTTCATGGCGGCGGTAGTTTCTTGGGCGCGGGGGCGCATTTTTGGGCCTCGGCGGCCACCCGGTACATACGATCCACCGCCTCGCCCAGCTGCCCCGTCAGGCAGGCCCACGTGTCGTCGTCAAAGTCGAGGTGGTGCACGTTCTGGGCGTCGCGGAACGTCTCGATCTGGCGGGCCTTGGCGCTGTCGGTCAAGGCCATATATACGTACAGCTGCGCGAGCTCGTACCCCGGGATCATTCCAAACAGCCGCCGCTTCCGGTTCTTGAACTCCTCGACGCACCCTTCGGCCTCCGAGTACCCGTCGAGCTTGCCCCGCAGCGTGTATGAGTTGCCACCCGGGGTCGGGAGCGTTCTGGACACCCGCAGCTGCCTGCGCGCCACCTTGACCCTGCGCGTCGCCTCGTACGTCGCCACGTTGGGGGCCTCGAGCCGCGTGCCCACGGTCTGGGTCACCCGCGACGTGATCTCGCGGTGGACCTGCTCGGCCTGCTCGAGGGTCGCCCCGGTCCCGAGCACCTTGTGCACCCGCTCGACGGGGGGCACCGCCTTGCACGCCTCCTCCCCGGTGGCCGCGGCCGCCGCCGCCCGCTTCAGGTCTTTGGACACCAGCGACATGACGAACGACGCCTGTGACCGGGTCGCTTCTTCGCGGGTCGTGTCCTGAAAACGGACGCCGTGGCGCCGCAACACCATCCGCCGGGCGTCACTCTCGTCGACAAACGGGTTGGCCCCGATCACCTTGGCCACCTCGCTCGCGTTGATCTCGAGGTGCAACATTCTGTTTGCACCCATCGTGCGGTTTTTATTTTCGAGGCTCGTGATACAGCGACACACACACGGGATGGTATTTGGACGCACGGCCATGTCTGTTGCCACGGGGGCTTGTGGTGTACATCTTCGCGTCGCTGTGGCACTAGCTCTTCAAACCCAAGTAGTCACGCGGCGGGGATTGACGTCGTGTTCATCCGCGCCACCCAAGCCCCGTAATCGCGCAGGTGAGTAGGCATCGCCATGAGCTTCTTCACGGGCGGGGGGCGGTGCATCGCCGACGCGACCCCGCGGATCCATAGCGACGACAGACGATTCTTCTTGGGGACCAGGCCCTCGCCGAGCTGAAGCCGCCGGAACAGCTCCCACGCGGCGCCGTCGCGGGGGCTGGGGCACCGAGCGTTGCTCGGGACCTTGGCCGCGGTCGCACCGCACTGAGGGCAGCGACGCGGCGCAATAAAGTACCACACGCCGGCCTTGTCGGTCGGCGCGCCCTTGCGCATCTCCTGGTTCGTCGGGTGCGTGTCTCTGGCCTTCCACCCCAGCCGACACCCGAAGCAGGCGTACTTTTGGCGGTAGGCCGACCCGTGGTGCGCGCCCCCGCACCGCCGACCCTGCCCGGGCCGCTGCTTGCACAGCGCGCACCCCGGGTCCCGACACGTGCAACAACAGTTGTAGTTGCAGTTTCCGCACTCGGGGGGCATGGCGCGCTCGTGTTGTGGGGGAGGGCGTGTCGGAAAAAAATTCGCCAACGCGAAGCAAAACCGAATCGCGATGCCCGTGGTGTTGCTCGAGCAGCGCGACGAACCGGAACCCCAGGACATGGTCATGGATCAGGGCAAGCTCGACCGAATGCTCACGTCGATGCACGACCGGATCGACACGTCGCAGGTCCCGCTCGAGGTCCAGGACCAGACCTTCTTCGTCGAGCGGTGGTGCGCCGACGCCATCGACACGCTCCAACAGCTGTACACGTCGGCGGCCACCTCCCGCGAGCTGGTGACCGCCCCGCGCGCGCAGGGCGAGCGGCCGGCGACGCCGTTCAACAACCCGCCCGGAGTCGACATCCAGATGGACAACACGGTCGTCACCAACATCCACACGTGGGACGCCATCCTCAAGCAGACCAAGACCGAGCTCGACGCCATCCAAAAGCCGGGGGCCTCGGCGGAGGAGGGGCAGGCCCGGATCGCCGAGCTGCTCCACAAGGCCGAGACCCGAGGGTTCGAGACGCACCGCGTCCGGCTCACCGTCAACCTGATGCGGCTGTTGGTCGACTCGCACCGGGAGCGGTTGGACCTCCACCGGGCGCACGACGACACGGCGCTGGCCGAGCGGATCCGGGTGATTGGCCGGGCGGCGGCCACGTTCTCCAAGTTCCACGCCGAGTTTGTGGCGATGGTGGAGCAGATCGACGCCGAGTACGCCGGGGTGGAGCGGGTGGTCGCGGGCAAGGTGGACGCCATCGTGCGGCGCGGAAAGGAGGCGTCGGCCGAGTGCTACCGCCTGTGGATGGAGCGGGTGGTGCGGCCGGTGCGCGAGCTGTTGCCCCGGTCGGCCGACGCCGACCCGCTGTTCGCGGACGACGGGATCGGCGCGCTCGGCGACGACAACGACCCGTTCTACGAACGCCGCACCCGGATGGTGTGCGACGCGCTCGAGGGGTGGCTCCAGACGGCGTCAACGGCGTCGGCGCCGGCCGACGGCGACCAAGGGATCACGCTCGCGCGGGAGAGCGACGCCGAGGCCCGCCGTCTCGACGAGCTCAAGCGGCTGCTCGCCGACCGCCGGACCGAGCACAAGTCGATCGTGCGGGCGGTGCGCGAGGTCAAGGAGGCGGTGCGACGCGAGCGCATCGACGCGGTCCAGATCGCCGAGCAACAGCCCGACCACACCCGGGCCGCGGTGGTGTTGCACCAGATGCAAACCCGCCAACAACAGCTGCTCGAGCACCTGGGCAAGCTCGAGCGACGGCGGCGCCACCTCGAGGCCGAGGTGGCGCAGTTCCACACCAACGTCACCAGGCAGATCGGGGCGATCGACACCCGCACCACGCTGAGGCTGGTGCGGACCACGCTCCGCGAGCTCACGGCGGTGCGCCGCCACCTGTCGCGCATGACGGCGGCGGGCAACATGATGGCGCAGCTGCTCAAGGTGCAGCGGGCGGACGAGGTGCGGGCGGCGGTGTGGACCCAGATCGACATTGTCAACTCGGTGGCCGAGCTGTGTCGGGCCAACCAGCGGGTGATTGACGGAAAAATCGAGGTGCACGCCGCCAAGATCAAGGCGCTCGACCACAAAATCGACAACCTGACCGAGGCGCGGGTGACCCAACAGACGGTGTTGCTCGGGATCGACGCCATCATCTACGATTCGATCGAGACGGTGGTCAACGAGCTCGACAAGGCGTCCGCCATCGGCGACCGCGAGGCCCGGCTCGACCGGATTAACGCCGCGGCCAAAATGGCGAGGAAGTTGGACCATGCTCTTTTGACACTTCCGTCAAAAATCAAGACGACTCCTGGTTAAAAACCACCAACCATGTCGGGCCGAGGCAAGGGAGGCAAGGGGCTCGGGAAGGGCGGCGCCAAGCGCCACCGCAAGATTCTTCGGGACAACATCCAGGGCATCACCAAGCCCGCGATCCGCCGGCTGGCGCGGCGGGGCGGCGTCAAGCGCATCTCG
>Ga0180432_10004370_pt1 | contig 19471 bp, 19 predicted proteins | sample SS_ome_10_FD_132414 | JGI IMG/M metagenome (GOLD analysis project Ga0180432, IMG submission 132414) | Hypersaline lake sediment archaeal communities from the Salton Sea, California, USA - SS_1_MS_2 metaG | ecosystem: Environmental > Aquatic > Non-marine Saline and Alkaline > Hypersaline >...
AGAAAAACGCGGAACACCAAAAGATGTGTACCGTGGCGTTTCATGATTCCCGCCGGCCCTGAGCCGGAAAAAAAGGGAGGAAGATATGGCAATTTTAAAACCAAAGTGGCTTGAAGCCCTTTTTTCCGGCGGGCCCTGCTACTGGGGATTTCTACCATCTTTGGTAAGCCACGGCCTTTTGTCGGGGCCGACGACTTTTATTATTCTTTCAGCAATCCAGTCAAAGGGAAGGTCTGCCCGGGGAGGAAATTTCTCAAGGTATTCTATATACGGACCTCCCCCCCGGTCCTTTTCAGGGAGGATGGCGTCGTGGTGGCCGTCAAAGTCCACCCAGGGCAACCCGTTTTTTTCACACAGGGCCTTATCAAAGGTGGCGGCGGCGCTGATCCATCGATCGTCCAAAAAGAACTGGTTGTACCCGTGCCTGGGGAAAGTGGTTGTGCCGAGCTGCTCGGCGATATGGGTGGGAACCCGATAGTTCCGTATCTTTGCAAAGGCAAGCCGGCTGGGAATCCCGGCCGCCCTTCCGAGAGCGGTTAAAAGAACCGCTTTTTGTACACAATAGCCTTTGCTCCATCTTAGTATACGGGAGGCGATGAAATCCTCCTGGAAGACGGAGATCATAAATACACTATAACGAATGCAATCCCTTACAAAATAGAATAACTTCACTGCCTTTTCCGGGTCACTGGTACAGCCCTTTGTGAGGCGATGGGCTGTTTCTCGAATTTCTTCGTGGTCCGAGTCAATGGCGGGTGTGGGGCTTAAATAAGCTTCTCTGTCTCCTATCAAATCATTTTGCACTTTTATGTCTCCTTGGATCCTTTTTGCCGCCTCTTGCATACCGGCATTTTTCGGATTAGTACGGGGACCGGGTGGCGCCCTCTATTTGAACAAACTGGCACAACTCACCCCACCGTCCACCACGATGCTGGTGCCGGTCACATAGTCGGACTCATCAGAGGCCAAAAAAACCGCTGGCCCGGCCACATCTTCGGGGGCGCCGTAACGACCGGCGGGGATAATAGCCTCTCTGGCCTGTCGATCCTCTTCGGTGAGAATCCTTTGGACAAGGGGTGTTAGGATAAAGCCGGGGTTGATGCAATTGACCTGGATGTTGTAAGGGGCCAGTTCGATGGCCATAACCCGGGTCAGGGCCAGGACGCCCCCCTTGGAGGCCGTGTAGGGTGTTGTTCGGTGTACGCCCGTTTGACTGGCAATGGAGCAGATATGGATGATCTTGCCGCGGTTCCGGGTCTGCATGTGCCGGGCTGCTGCTTGAGCACAGAGAAAGTAGGCGGTCAGGGTTATATCCAGTGTTTTCTGCCAGTTTTCAAGGGTTATGTCGGTAAAGGGTCCATAGGAGGCCCAAGCAGCGTTATTCACCAGGATATCCAATTTCCCGAAGCGATCGAGTGTTTCAGAGATAAGACGCTCCACATTATCCGGTTGTGAGATGTCCAACTCCAGAGGCAAGATTTGGCCCCCCAGGCCGGTGATTTCCTGTTCCTTGTTTATTAAGGCCTCCTTGTCGATATCGGGGATCACCAACAGGGCGCCTTCCCTTTGATAGGTGGTAGCAATGGTTCCCCCAATTCCCTTGGCGCCGCCTGTAATAATGGCCACCCGATCTTTTAACCTCATGGCATCCTCCCCTTAGCCCGGTTTCTGTGCAAGGCTGCTGCTGGATTTATGAAACCAAAACCCCCCTTCACCCTATGCGGATAAGGAGTCTTCTATTGGAGCAGGCTATACCAATGTATAGGCAATGGGTTCTTATGTGTCAAGGCTCGAAACCGATGCCTCCGGGAGGGAGGCTTTGCAGCCAGTCTCCCGGCTTTAGGGTGTATCCAGGGCCTCCCTTACTTTCAGGGAGAGTTCTCTGAGGTTGAAGGGCTTCTGAACACAGCCGCTTCTCCGGTCCTTAAGACCTCAGCCGGTTTTTGATTGAACAGTTCCGTCTCGCTTGGCGAATGAAACTCCCCATATTTGTGGCCGGCGACCCTTTTCATGGTCAGGCCGAATCGGGAGAGGTGTTTCTGATTCATGAACAGAGAGCGCCCCTCCCTGTCCAGCAGGTAGATGGAATCATCGGTGGACTCCACCAGAGAACGATATTTTTCCTCACTTGCCTGCAAGGCCGCCTCGGCCCGCTTCCTGTCGGATATGTCCTGCACAAGGGCAAGAAAATGGCGCTTTTTGTGCCCTGATTCAAGGACCGAGGTCGAAATCCTCACCACCCGCTTTTCACCGCCCGCCCGGGTGATGGTCGTTTCCTCGGCCGTAAGATCGTCGCCGTGCCGTATGCGGCTCACCCGTTTCATGGCCTGATCCCGGGCTGCCGGATCGGGAAACATGGTCTGATACCAGCCCTTACGGTTGATTTCCTCCATGGTATAACCGGTGATCTCCTCCATCCGGTCACATTCCACACGGTGAACTGAATATAAGGGAAGGCAGCAATCTCATGGAAGACGCAGAGCCCTTCCGCAGCCCGCTCAATGACAGCCGTGCGAAAGGAATGCTCTTCACGGAGGTCCTCCTCGGTCTTCTTCAGGATTTGAACTTCCCTTTCCAGGTCCTTGATTCGCTGTTCCAGTTCCGCATAGGTTGATTTGACATCCATTACAGAATCCTCCATCCTATCTAAAAAGGCCCATCCGGGCAGGGCTACCCCGGATATAGGTCTTTGTTCCTCTTATATAATTATCTCATATATTGAAGGAGTTGTAAAAGGCCGGTCACCTTTGGCCCGGGGGAATTCGGAGATTCTGACCCAAAATTGGAGGCTGTATAATTGGCGGAAAATCGGCCCGGCACAAAAATGAAGGGCTGACCCCGCTAGGGGATCGCGTTGGTGCCGGATCCTCTCTCAGGGAAGACAGCCCTTTCAGCCGACTTCATGAAAAGTGGTGCGGAGAAACCGCTCTTAGTTGCGGGTTACTACGAATTCTGCATAATCATCCCCGATCTCGATACCCTTCGTCTGTTCGCATTTAAAGGTTCGGATTCCGGTGTTTCCCTCAGGACCGTAATCCCCCCCATAGGCCAGGTCCATAAAGGCCGCGGCGACGCCACGGATCATATAAGCAGAGGGCCTTTCAGCCTTCCCATAGAGCATGACATCGCTCTCATAGTAGTCATAGGCACGAACCACCATCTTTTCGTTAGCAACGATCTCGATAACCTCGGATTGTGCCCATCCCCAGGCGGTGAAGATTGCAAAGGCCGCATGGAGCACGTCTTCGGGTTCGCTTTCTATCATGGGTCCCACCACTTTTTTGAACTCATCCGAGGTGATGATCCCGTAACCCGTGTGATAGCCGCATTCATGGGCTGCGTTGACCAAAAGGGCCTCGGCCGCCTCCACAAGGTCCTCTGGGACGGAATTGACAATACGCCGGGCAAATCCATTCCAGAACTCGGCGGGGAGCTGCTGGACATATACGCCGAAGACTGGGATAAGGCCTTCCTCATTACCAAGGACTTTTACCTTTGACATCTCTTCAATGATTTTTTTCCTGTCAATAGCCATTATTTCCCTCCTTACTTGACTACAGCTTTGAATTCCGATTTTTCATCGCCACAAACCAGTCCTCGGGTTTCTCTGGCCTGAAAGCTCCGGGTTGGCCTGTCATTGACCAAAGCAGCCACGGCAGCGACAAAACCGACGGTAAAGAAATTCACTGGTTTGTCATTTCCACCCCATTTTTTGAGCCAGCCTTCATCGAGGTGGCTGTATTCCATTTCAGCAACCACCTCGTATTTACCGATCCCTGTGAAACGGATCAGGCCCATACCCAGGGCCTGCCAGTACTGCTGGGCGATCTCAATCTTTTCCTCTATCGCCTCAACGCCTTTTTCTTTGAAATACCGATCAAGGGTCTCGTAAAAGACATCCTCGGAAGTTTCCACAAGGTGCCTTAAACCTTCGAAATCAACAGCATCAACAGCCAGTTGGGTGTAAAGGGTGGCATAGTGGTGGCAGTGAAGAACACTACACACCCCATTGATGTAATGGCGGTTTTTGACCGGATCAAACCTGTGATCAATTTCGAATTGTGTCCTTTTTTCTATAGCCATGTTCATCCCTCCTGAATGGATTAAAGTTTGACATCCTTGCCCGTGACCTGTTTGAGGGCCGCTTCCATCTTTTGGATGTTGGCCGGGCTGTCCTCTTCCGCAGCGGCTTTATCAGCGCTCATCCCCGATTTCATGGCCAATCTCATCTGGGCCTGCATCCCCCCGGCCTCCTTGGCAATATCGAATGCCTTTTTCAGTTTTGCACCCATAGACTCATTCCTCCTTCCCTGTTTGAGATTTGGATTGAAAGATCCTTAGCCAGGTAATAATCCCCGGCCTCTTCCCTTTTTTTTCAACGCAAGCTTGAAAAGCCCGCGTAAGCGTTACCTTTACCCCGTTATTGCAAACGCATTCAGTTTCTAGACATATAAATTCATTAAAAACAGAAACTTATGTCATTTTATATCCAGGGTCTGGATACCACTATCGGTGCATTCCAGATTTAAAGCGTTAAAAGCGGCCTTTGAAGTCATAGAAGGCAGGATGCAGAATGCTTAAGCGCCTTTTATGCAATAACGGGGTTTAGAGTAAAGTCATTTTTACCTCACGCAAGTACGGTTTTCGATCAACCACTTTCGCTCTTTGAATATCCTTGCCGAATGAATGCCGCTTGAGAGTTGAAGTACAACATCATTTTTATCAATCCTTAAGATACTGCCTTCAACGCTTAAAGATTCGCCGTCATGAAATATGATCTGTGCCCTTATGAAGTCCCCCCGGCTCAGATGAAGACGGTCGTAAGGCCGTTGATGGAATTTGATCGCCTTCACAGAAATGTCAGCGAGGAAGCATTCTCTGCCGCTGATAATGACTTTGGGACTTTCAGCGGGAGGATAGGCAATTCTGACATGCCTTCTTTTTTCACCGGTCGTTGTGTATTGACGATGCCTTTCCCCAGAAGCCGCCCTGTCCTGCATAAGTTCTTCCTCTTTTTCCCTGTCGGTTTCAGATCGCATATCCTTGAGCCTATAACGTTTTATGGTTGGAAAGGTCTCATGTTCAGAATTCCTTGAATCCATCATCATCCATGGGAATCACCTGATCCGGCGATACCTCAAGAGATTTTTGGAGGAGCGCATTTTCGGCATTTGGTTCCCTTTGCGGCATCGCTTCATTCCGCTCCTGCTTCTTGGAAGGACCCTGATTCTCAATACTCCGGCCTTTAGCACTGCTACCAGCCAAGACCAGCAATTCATCCACCATGGCCCTCATCTGGGCAACCTGGGCGTTTAGCTCTTCGGATGAACTGGCGGATTCCTCGGCATTGGCCGCGTTCTGCTGGACTACCTTATCCATCTCGGCAACAGCCGTGTTCACTTGCTCGATGCCCTGAGCCTGCTCATTGGAAGCGGCGGCAATCTCAGCCACCAGACCACTCACTTTGCCGGTGTTATCATCCACCTTGGCAAACTCATCGATGGTCTTGAATACCATATCCATGGCACCGTCAATCTTTTTGCCAATATCTTCAATCTGGTCGGTGGTATTTCGCGCAGCCTCTGCAGCACGCATAGCCAGGTTTCTCACCTCGTCGGCTACCACTGCAAATCCGGCCCCTGCTTCACCGGCCCTGGCCGCCTCAACCGCGGCATTAAGGGCCAAAAGATTGGTTTGAAAGGCTATCTCGTCTATGGTCTTGACGATTTTCTGGGTCTCCTGACTGGATTCGTTGACCTGTCCGATGGCAGCGGCCATCTCCTGCATGATATTCGAACAGGACTCGGTGGTTGTCTTGGTCTCAGCGGAAAGTGAATTGGCCTGATTGGCATTGTCCGCATTCTGTTTGGTCATAGAGGACATCTCCTCCAGTGAGGATGAAGTCTCTTCAATGGATGCAGCCTGCTCGGATGCACCTTCAGCTAGGTTTTGGCTGGAAGAAGAGAGGTGCCCGGACGCGGATGCCACCTCTTCCACACTTTCCCACAACCCTTCTGCGGACCTGGAGATGATGCGGCTGACGGAGATGAGCAGCAGTACGCAAATGGCGATGGTAAGAATGAGTGCCGCAACGAGCAGGATTGCCAGGTTTCGTTTTGCTTTCGCTCCCTTCTCCAGGGAGCCTTGGGTGGCATTATCGAGCCTCTTGGCGCCCGCCTCAGCAAGCAGGTCTATGTCGCTTTCCAGATGGTGGATGTATTCCTTAAAGGGGGTCATAAGTTTGTTGGCCTTGACCGCCTGGATGCTGGAATCGACCTGGATCTGCCCCACGACATTATAAAATCCATTAAGATATTCCTCGAAATTGGTTAGGAGGGAGGCGGCCTTTTGTTTGACCGCTGTCGGGAGGTGGGTGTCGGCCTGCGCCAGGTCCTGGATGTGTTTCAATTTGAGCTTCATGGATGACGACTTTTTTTCAAATTTTTGAAGATACTTTTCCTGTTTTGCGGGATTTCCAATATTGAGGAAAAAATCTTTTTCATACCGTCTGTGCTGGAGCATCTCCACTTTGACGGAAAGGGCCTTTTGGGCATAGGGGATATCCTCCTCAATCATTTTTTCGATGGTGCTGTTGCTCCCGGATATGCCCCAGTACCCTATCCCGCCCACAAGGGCCGTCAATAGAAACACCAGGCCGAAGCCTACCCACATTTTTTTAGAAATGGTCATTTTTGTCTCCTCAAATGATAGTTTTTCCCTCCCATAAAAGACCTCCAACATCCCTTAGGATGTCTAATTTGCTCAACAGTGAATCACTCGGCAGCATTTCTATATTGGGTATTTGGGTATAATGGATCAGATCTATAGAAAAAAATTCGTATGCATCCAGTACAGCAACTTCTGTACCAAAAAAAGGAAATGAGCAGAGAGTCCAGGATTATGAAGGAAATAAACTGAAATATTAGAAAAAAAGGCACTGGTCGGGGTGGGTAACTCGAGGAGTTCAGCAGGTGTACCCTGGAAAAGGTGTCAAGAAATTGACATGAGGGAAGGGGATATGTCGCCGGAGAAACGGCAAGTTTAATGCATAGTGGGACTAACAACGATAGGGGCTGTTATGCCGCAGAACCCCCTCTGTAATCGGCGATGGCCTCACGAAGGGCCTGTATGACCAGCAGGACACAGGGCTCTTTGTCCCCGGGCAGACCTTGGAGGTCCTCTGCCAGCTCTTTCAAAGAGACCTGCACGGCGTCCTCCGGGGTCATGCCTTTAATCATCTCCGTCACCAAGGATCCGGCCCCTATGGCGGCCCAGCATCCAAAGGTCTTGAATCGGGCCTCTATAATACGCCCCTCAGCCACTTGGATGAAGAGGGTCATTTTGTCGCCGCACTCAGGTCCTGTCACTTCCCCGATGCCGTGTGCCCCTGGCAACTCACCCATGTTGCGGGGGCGAACCATGTGATCCTTGAAGGGATGTCTCAACAAAGCGCTTACAGGATCCCTTGATGAGGCTAATCGGGTTCAAACCCTTTGTAAACTTCGCGCTGGATGACCAACTTCATGATTTCGTTGGTGCCCACCGCCACCATGCCCACGCGCAGGTCCCGGAAGTGACGTTCGATCTCGGTCTTGGTGGTGGCACCGATCCCGCCCATCACCTGCAGGGCCTCATTGGCGACCCAGAAAGCGTTTTCTGCAGCCAGCACTTTGGCCATGGCCGCCTCTTTGGTTACATCTCGTCCCGCGTCCATCATTCGGGCCGCCTTGATCCTCATGAGCCTGGCCGACTCGATCCGGGTGGCCATTTCAGCTACTTTAAAGCTTACGGCCTCAAAGCCGCGGATGGGACGATGAAAGGCCTCCCGTTCCATGGAATAGCGGGCCGAGATCTCAAAACAGGTCCGGGCTCCACCGATCAAAGAGGCGGCCACGATGATCCGCTCGCTGTTGAGCATGTCCATGAGCATGGGAAAGCCCTTGTTTTCCTCTCCGATCAGGTTGGCTTCGGGCACTGTGACATCATTAAAAACAAGCTCCGATACGATCCTCAAACCGCGCCAGCCCATGGTGTCAAACTCCTCCAGGGCCACGATATTGGGGTCCCCTGTGTCCACGACAAAGAGGCTCATCCCCTGACTTGGGTGCACCTCCGGATTGGTGATAGCAAAGACCAGCAGGAGGTGGGCCACGGCCCCGCTGGCCTGAAAACGTTTTTCTCCATTCAGAATATAGTGGTCCCCCTCTTTAACGGCCCTGCTCTTAAGACGCGCCGCATCAGAACCCGCTGTGGGTTCTGTGATGGCCTCGGCCACAATGGTCTCTCCCTTGAATATCCCCGGCAGATATTTCCTTTTCTGTTCCTCACTGCCATATCGGTGGATGAGATAGGCGCAGTGATGAGGCACGCTTCGCGCGCAGGAAAGACTGTAGGACTGGGCTCCTGCCTCCTCATTGACCAAGGCCTCGTGGATCATGTCCTTTCCGCCCCCGCCGTATTCCGATGGAAAACGGACCCCGATATAGTGTCTGTCTCCCATTTTTTTCAACATCTCAAAGGGATATTTGTTTTCCCGGTCCATGGCAAGGACGCAAGGGGGGGCCTCTTTCCTAAAAAAGTCCTCAGCCTCCTTTTGGTATGCCAGCTCTTCGTCGGTGTAAAAAATGGATTCCATAGATCACCTTTTATGCAGGCCCTGCTGCAGTTGAAGCAGGGCGGTTATCCTTAATGCCGTTGCAATTGAGATCCAGATTGTGAACAATCTACCTTACCACCCCTATCCTTGTGAAGTCTTTTTTTGATCTCTTCCCCCCTCCCAGCCGTCCCTTGAATTTGGAGCGGTTCCTGGTATAATATTTTTATATTAAACACCCCTTCAGGAAGCCCGTGTGCAGACGCCGTTGTCCTGAGGGGGCCTTTTGATTTAAGAACCTTTGGAGGTCTTCTTCATGGCCAAGCCGACCTATGAAACCCTTAAACAGCGTGTGAAATGGCTGGAGCAAGACCTGGATCGATTTAGGAGTACAGAAAGACTTGGAATGGGTCGGGATATCTCCCAAATCCTGGACATGGCCCCTTACGGACTGTTTATGATCGATCTAACCGGAAAAATCCTGGCCGCAAACAAGAGCGGTGCAAAGAGACTGGGAAAAACCGTGCAAGAGATTATAGGGACCACTCTGCGTGAATATTTCCCTCCCCACGTCTCTGAGAACAGACGCCTTAAAGGGATTGAAGCCGTCAAATGGGGTAAACCGGTAAGCTTTGAGGACCACTTTGAAGGGCGATGGTACCACAACACCATCCTGCCCCTTTTTGATGACAAGGGTACGGTAAAGGGGCTGGGCATCTTAGGCTCGGACGTAACCGCGTTCAGGCTCGCAGAGGAGGCGTTGCGGGAGAGTGAGGAGAAGTATCGTAACCTCATTGAAAGCCTTCAAGAGGGTATTTGGGTGATTGATGAGGGAGGCAAGACGGTCTTTGTCAATGCTCCCATGGCGGAAATGCTGGGGTACACCAGGGCGGAGATGCTGGGGAGACACCTTTTTGAATTTATGGATGAAGAAAACGTGGAGAGGGCCAAGGAAAATCTGAAGCGAGGTGAAGAGGGACTCAAGGAACAGTATGATTTTGAATTCATTCGAAAGGATGGTTCAAAGATCTATACCATTTTAGAGACGAGCCCCCTCATGGACAAGGACGGGAATTATCAAGGGGCCATTGCCGGTGTTGTAAATGTCACCGAGCGTAAGCAGACGGAGGAGGCGTTGCGAAAAGAAAGGGATGTGGCTCAAAAATACCTTGATACCGCCGGTTCTTTGATCATGGTCCTCAGCGCCAGCGGAGACATGGCCCTTATGAACAGGATGGGATGCAAAATCCTGGGATACGAGGAAGAGCAACTGCTGGGCAAGAACTTTGTGGATCATTTCGTCCCGCATAAGTTTAGAAGTGAAATCAGGAGAAAGTTTCAGGGATTGGCGAATGCACAAATTGAGGAGTTGGATTACGAAAACCCGGTTTTGACCAGGGACGGACAGGAAAGGACCATCTTATGGCGAAACAGGCTCCTATACGACGAGACAGGGGCCTATACAGGCACCATTTCCTCGGGGGTGGACATTACAGAGCGCAAGCGGGCGGAAGAGGCATTGAAAGAGAGTGAGGAAAAATATCGAGAGATGGTGGAGAATATAAACGATGCCATCTATGCCACCGATGAAAAAGGCCGCATAACCTACATAAGCCCACAGATCGAGTCCGGTTCAGGCTTCCATAAAGAGGATCTCGTGGGCAAACCCTTTTCCGAGTTCATCCATCCCGAGGACCTGCCATGGATCATGGAACAGCTCCAGGAAAGGCTTGCAGGTGTTATGGATCCCAGTGAATATCGGCTGGTGGCGAAGACCGGAGAAGTGCGGTGGGTGAGATCTTCAAGCCGTCCCATCTACAAGGAGGATCGTGTTATCGGGCTGAGGGGGGTGCTCACAGACATTATCGAGAAAAAGCGGCTCGAGGCCCAACTCATGCAGGCCCAAAAGATGGAGGCGGTCGGGACCCTTGCCGGCGGTATTGCCCACGATTTCAATAATCTTCTTATGGGCATCCAGGGAAACGCCTCCTTGATGCTTCTGGAGGTTGACTCTCGCCATCCCTATTATGAGAATCTCAAAAATATTGAGCGCTATGTTCAAAGCGGTGCGGAACTGACCAAACAACTCCTGGCCTTCGGCCGGGGCGGGAGGTATGAGGCCAAGCCGACTCAAATAAACGAAATGATTCAAGAAAGTGCCGGGATGTTCGGCGGGCCAAGAAGGACCTGAAGATCCACAGAAAACTGCAGCAGGACCTTTGGCCGGCGGAAGTGGATCGGGGTCAGATAGAGCAGATGCTCCTGAACCTCTACGTGAATGCCTGGCAGGCTATGCCCGGGGGCGGACAGCTCTTTCTTCAAACAGAGAATGTGGTTCTTGACGAGGACTATGTCAGGCCCTTTGGTGTGAGACATGGAAAATACGTTAAGATCTCTGTTACGGACACGGGTGTGGGCATGGACGAGCAAACGCAGCAGAGAATCTTTGATCCTTTCTTTACCACAAAAGAAATGGGAAGGGGTACGGGACTGGGCCTGGCTTCCGTATATGGGATTGTTAAAAACCATGGCGGGTTCATTAATGTTTACAGCGAAAAGGGGGAGGGAACCACGTTCAACATTTATCTACCCTCTTGTGAAAAGGAAATCGAGGAACCAAAGGTGGGAGACGAAAGGATTCATAAAGGACGTGAGACCGTCCTTTTCGTGGACGATGAAGCCATGGTGATTGATGTGGCCAAACAGCTATTGGAAAGGCTGGGATACACGGCCATGGTTGCGAGCAGTGGGAGAGAGGCCCTGGATATATACGAGAAAAATAGGGACAGCATTGATTTGGTGATCCTGGATATGATTATGCCCTCTATGAGCGGGGGAGATGTCTATGATCACTTAAAGGCGTTGAACCCGTCCGTAAAAGTCCTGCTGGCGAGTGGGTATAGCATTAACGGACAGGCCCAGGCCATCTTGGAGCGGGGGTGTGACGCCTTTATACAAAAGCCCTTCAAGATCATGGAGCTTTCCCAAAAGATCAGGACGGTGTTGGATAAAAATTAGCAGTTTCCGGATAGAATTTCTGTTAATATCCTTTCAGGAACTGAACTTAGGGAAGGCATTTAAAGCAAATTGCTTATGAGAAGAGGTAAGCCATGGGAAATGACCAGCCTATATCCCGCAGGGAAGCGCTCCGGCGAATGGCCCGCATTTCCAGCGGTGTAGCCTTTGCCGGGCTCGCCCCCGTTACACTCCCATCCTGGGCCGGCCAGGAATCAGAGAAGTTCCTCATTAAAGGTGTCGGCCGTGAGGAGAACTACTCCCTCAAGACCCTAATCCAGAAGGTATTTGATTCGGCCGGGGGCCTTCAAAGGTTTATCTCCAAGGGCGATGTGGTGGTTATTAAACCCAACATCTCCTGGGCCAGAGCCCCGGAGCTGGCCGCTACCACGAACCCGGAGGTCCTCCGGGCGCTCATTGAACTATGCCAGGAGGGGGGCGCCAAGAAGGTACGCATCGCCGATCACACCATCCATGACGCCAGACGATGCTTCGCCATTACCGGCGTGGGCAGCGTCGCAAAGAAAACCGGGGCGGACCTGGTGTTTCCCCGGTCTTCTTTGATGAAAGACATGAAACTGCGGGGAAGCCGGCTGGACATCTGGCCGGTGTTTGTTCCGCTCGTGGAGGCGGATAAGGTGATCAACCTCCCTGTGGCCAAGCACCACTCACTCAGTTCCCTTACCCTGGGCATGAAGAATTGGATCGGGGGGGTGGGCGGAAGCCGATGGTCCCTCCATCAGGACATCCACCAGAGCATTGTGGATCTGGCCCGGTTTTTTCGGCCCACCATCACCCTCATCGACGCCACACGGATCCTGGTCAGAAACGGTCCCTCCGGTGGAAGCCCATCCGATGTTGAGACCAAGAACACGCTGATTCTAACCGACGATCCTGTTGCAGGCGATGCGGAGGCGGCCAGACTTTTCAACCTGGACCCCAAAAAGATCGGCTTTATCCGCCTGGCAGAGAAGTGGAACCTGGGCACGGCGGATCCACTTGCCCTGGAAAGGAAACAGGTGGTCCTGTGAAGGGACATCACTTGATCTGGATTCGGCGGATCTCGCAGGCCTTTTTTCTGGGACTTTTCCTCTTTCTTTTGGTGGAGACCCGTCTTGCCCATGATGTCTACCAAGACTATTCCATGGCCGTTTCTACCGGGGAAGAGATCGTGCTGGAAAAACCCGTGGGTTTCTTCTTTGAACTGGATCCCTTGGTGTGGCTCAGCTCTTTGATCAGCGGCCATCAATGGAATGCAGGCGCGCTCTGGGCCGTCCTTGTGCTGGTTCTTACCCTGTTTCTGGGGAGGGTCTTTTGCGGATTCATATGCCCTCTTGGGACCATGCATCACCTCGCAGGGGCCCTCCGGCCCGCCCTTAAAGGGAGTGAACGAATCAAGGCCAACAAAAAGGCCCCGAGCCAAAAGGTGAAGTATTTTATTCTTATAGCCGCCGTGGTATCCGCTTTGTTGGGGCTTAACTGGGTGGGCCTTTTCGATCCCATGGCCTTCCTTTTTCGCGGCATGGCCCTGGCGATTTTGCCGGGTATAGGGGACGCCCTCCGTGAGGTATTCCACGCCATGGCCCAAAGTGACGTAAAGATCTTCAACCTCCTCAGCTATGGTGCCGAGGTTCTGGTGGCCCCCGTGTTCGGCTATGAGGGTAAGGCCTATCAGACCGCCTGGTTCATGGGCATATTGTTCCTGGTGGTGCTTTTCCTAAACCGGATCCGGCCCAGGTTCTGGTGCCGGACCCTGTGCCCTCTTGGGGCGCTTCTGGGCGTTTGCTCCCGCTTCAGCATACTGCGGCTGGAAAAAGATGCGGACAAATGCACGGAATGCAAAGGGTGTCAAAAAACATGCCAGGGGGCGGCTTCTCCCATGCCGGGTAATTCCTGGGAGAGTGCAGAGTGTCTCATGTGTTTCAACTGCTTTGGGAACTGCCCGGAAGATGCCCTTTCCTTTCGCCTAGCCCTCCGGTGGCCGCCGGCTGCCAACCCAGGCCCCGACATGGGGCGCCGGGCCGTACTGGGGGGACTCCTGGCCGGCGTGAGCTTGCCCTTTCTGGCAAGGCTGGACGGCCGGATCCATAAGGCCACCGACCCCCGCCTTATCCGGCCTCCGGGCTCCCTGCCTGAGGAAGATTTCCTGACCCTGTGCCAGCGTTGCGGCCTGTGCATGAAGGTATGTCCCACCAACGTCATCAATCCCACCCTGGGTGAGGCAGGTATGGCCGGTTTTTGGACCCCCCGGTTGATCATGACCCAGGGCTACTGTGAATACACGTGCACCCTGTGCAGCCATGTTTGCCCCACAGGGGCTATTGCAAGAATCACGGCCCGGGAAAAGACTCAAAAGCCCATCAAGATTGGGTCCGCTTACGTGGACCGGGGCCGCTGTCTGCCCTGGTCCGGCAATGCACCGTGCATTGTGTGCGAGGAACACTGTCCCACATCACCCAAGGCCATCTATCTCAAAAAGGCCGGGGTCCCCGCACCCCAGGGAAAAACCCTCCAGGTTCAACTGCCCTATGTGGATCTGCGGCGCTGCGTGGGATGCGGTATCTGCGAGAACAAGTGTCCGGTGAGAGGAAAGCCCGCCATTCGCACCATTGCAGCCGGCGAGAGCCGGTCCCTCAAAAACCAGATCCTGCTGGGTGGGCCTTCCGCGTTCGGCTCCTGATAGGGGCCGGGGAAAGTATGGAACATGGACCTGTTGCACCAGTTTGTAACCATTCTGATTCCCCTCTTGATCATTATGGATCCCCTGGGGAACCTCCCCTTTTATCTGCTTTTTACCAGGGAGAACACACCCCAGGAAAGGGAACGCATGGCCGTTGTGGCCGCAACGGCGGCGGGGATCATCCTCGTGTTCTTTGGACTTACCGGTGACCTGGTCCTGCGTTTTTTCAATATCGGTCTGCCAGCCTTTCAACTGGCCGGGGGGTTTATTTTTTTCATCTACTCTTTGCAGATGCTCCGTCTTATACCCTCGGGTATCAAGAGCACCGATGAGGAAGAACAAGAAGGGGTGTCTAAAGAAAACGTGGCCCTGGTTCCTCTGGCAACGCCGCTCCTCGCCGGTCCCGGGGCCATTACCGCTGTGTTGGTATGGCAAAGGGAACCCGCTACGGCCATGGGCCTTCTGCTGCTGTTGATCGCCATTGTTGTCGCTTGTTTCATCGTTTATTCTGTTTTTCATTTTGGGGAAGTCATCCTCCGTTTGTTGGGAGTGGGGGGGATTCGAGTGGTTACCCGGCTGATGGGGTTGCTTCTTTCGGTGATCGCCGTGGAATTCATGGTGGAAGGATTCCAACAACTCCTTGGGTGAGTGGAGAGGCATCCGGATGAAGGGCGGCTTCCAGGCCGGGGCTATCCTGTAACTCTTTTTTGAGGCATGAAGATGCATGATCCATTTTTTTCCATTTATGCCCATGGCTTCCTTCGGACCGCGGTGGGTATCCCCTTCCTGAGAGTGGCGGACCCCGCCTACAACGCAGAGCGCATCTTGGGTTTAGCCCGACGGGCATCGGAGATCCATGCCGGCGTCATCCTTTTCCCGGAACTGGGTGTCTCCGCCTATTCCAACGAGGATCTTTTCCACCAGGATGCCTTGCTGGAGGGGACCAAATCGGCCCTGGCCTCCCTGGTCGATGCAAGCCGCGATCTCTCACCCGTCCTGCTGGTGGGGGCACCCATCCGCTCCGAGGAAAAGCTCTTCAATTGTGCCGTGGTGATTTACAGGGGGAGAGTGCTCGGGATCGTGCCCAAGACATTCATTCCCAACTACAGGGAATTTTATGAGAAGCGCCAATTTACATCCGCCCGAGGTGCCTTCAAGGCGGAGACGCCTTTCTTGGATCAAAGGGTGCCTTTCGGAAACGATCTGATCTTCGAAGCAACCAATATAGAGGGTTTCACCTTCTTCGTGGAGATCTGTGAGGACCTCTGGTCACCCATACCTCCAAGCACATACGGGGCCTTGGCAGGAGCCACCATACTGGCCAACCTCTCGGCAAGTAACATAACGGTGGGTAAGACAGACTATCGCCGCCTTCTCTGTGCCGCTCAATCAGCCAAATGCATTTCCGCATACATGTACTCCGCTGCGGGGCCAGGGGAATCGACCACGGACCTGGCCTGGGATGGATATGCCGTGGTTTACGAAAATAATGATCTGGCGGCCGAGTCCAAGCGCTTTTCTGGAGAGGAGCAATTGGTGGTTGCGGATATTGATCTCGACCGGTTGATACAAGACCGTATGCGGATGACGAGTTTCAACGACACCGTTGGTGAATACCGCGAACGATGCAACAGGATGCGGCGGATTTCCTTTGAATTCGCCATTCCCAAGGGAGGAATGGATTTGACCCGCAAGGTGCCGCGCTTTCCCTACGTGCCCAGTGATCCCAGCGTATTGGACAAGCGTTGCTTCGAAATTTATAATATCCAGGTCCAGAGCCTTATGAAGCGGTTGACCGCCGCCGGAATCCATAAAGGGGTTATCGGCGTATCGGGTGGGCTCGATTCAACCCAGACGCTCATTGTAGCCGCTCGGACCATGGACCTCATGGGTTTGGATCGCTCCAATATCCTGGGGGTGACTATGCCGGGGTTCGCCACCAGTGCTACCACCAAAACCAATGCCCTGAGACTCATGAAGGCCCTGGGAGTCAGCCTGGATGAAATGGACATAAAACCTTCTTGTATGCAAATGTTTCGTGATATTGATCATCCCTATGCACGGGGCGAGGCCTGCTATGACATCACCTTTGAAAATGTCCAGGCAGGCGAGAGAACGTCGCATCTTTTTCGACTGGCAAACCTCCACAAGGCCATCGTTTTGGGGACCGGGGATCTCAGTGAACTGGCCTTGGGTTGGACGACTTACGGGGTGGGGGATCACATGTCGCATTACAATGTCAATGCCTCCGTACCGAAGACCCTGATTCAGCATTTGATCCGCTGGATTAGAAAAGGGCGGTTTTTCGACTCCGAGACCAACGCCGTTCTTCAGGCTATTCTTGAGACTGAAATATCTCCCGAATTGGTGCCGGGTGAAGATGAGTGCGGTGACAGCCCCTCACAGAAGACAGAGTCCATTATCGGGCCCTATGAACTGCATGATTTTTACCTGTATTATGTTTCTCGCTTCGGCTTCAGACCGAGCAAGGTGGGCTATCTGGCCTATCATGCATGGCACGACGGAACCAAGGGCTTCTGGCCGGAGTTTTTCCCCGAGGACAAAAGAAACGAATATGATCTCTCCTCAATCAAACACTGGCTGGAGGTTTTTCTCTACCGGTTTTTCAAAATCAGCCAATTTAAACGCTCCGCACTGCCCAATGCCCCCAAGGTGGGATCAGGGGGTTCATTGTCACCGCGCAGTGATTGGCGGGCCCCCAGTGATTCAGAAGTGACGGCCTGGCTCCATGAACTGAGCCAGAACATGCCCGGGTAATTGCCCATTTCGACGGGGTCGTCCCGGCATTCACCGCCAGACCCGCTTTCACCCTGCGAGGGATTGATCATAAAGGGGGTCATATAGCCGTGGTGCTTGAGCGTTTCCATGACTTCATGATCATGTATCTCCTCCATGTGATTTTCCCCTCAGCTCCTTTCAGGGTGTCCGATTCAAGGGGCGTAACGGGCCGTGTAATTCTTCACTCCCATCTTCCTAGCCGTATTCTTGGAGCTCATATAGCGGACCTTGCCGAACACCGCTCTTTCCGGGCCCCAGCCCCTGTCGTATCTTCCCAGGGTCCAGAAGATGCCGCTGTAGGAGTTCGGATCCCTTCCGTCCAGGGCGTATTTGTTGTTCAGCTCGATCATCACCTCTAGGGCGTCCCTGGGTGAGGGGGTCCACTGGAGGATCTTCTTCCCCCAGAGCATCCGCAAGTAACCGTGTATTCTGCCTTCTCTTACAAGCTGCATCTGGGCGGCGTTCCACAGGGGGTCATGGGTGGCGCCCTGTTCAAATTGATCCATAGAGTAAATATATTCCCTCTCGTCCATTTCATGGGTAGAGAGGGTCTCGATGGCCCATTCAGGAAGGGATTCGTATTGATCATAGTCGTCTCTTAGGTGACACATGTTGAACCCCAGCTCCCTCCAGGTGACGAGCTCGTCCAGAAAGGCTTCCGCCCCTTGGCTCATCCCCCACCATCCCTCGCGTTTTCCCGAGGCCTTCAACCCCAGCCTGTCAAAAAACCATGATTCCCTTTCCACGATCCCCTGGAAGATTTCATGCGCGGAGATATGACCAAAATGCAGATAGGGGGATAGGCCGCTTGTGCCTTCCATCTCGGGCTGGTTTCGTGTTTCTGGATACAGGACCAGGCCCTTGTCCAGGAAATCCTTCATCCTTTTGAGGCCTTCTTCCCTTCCCCCCTTAAAAGACCCGCCGCCCACCGTGTGATCCAGAGGGAGGGAAGAAAGGTCCTTGGAAAAACTTAAAAGCCTTTTTTTCGATAAGGGAGGCCAGCGGGTCAGCACCTTTTTGGTCAAAGATGGGACCGATAAATCGGGCATATGGCCCACGGGGTCCTCCAGGGGAATATCATGAAGATGGGTGGGAAGCGCCTTCTGTAAGAAGCGCCTGAAGGAGTAGGCGGTCTTGAATTCTTTTCCCCCTGCAGCCATGGGAAGCAGACCGTTTGAGTCCACGACCTCCAGGGGGGCCTTGATCTTTTGCGATGCCGCCTTGATCATCTTCGGGATAAAGAAGCTGGGAAAATCATCGGTGACAATGATACAGGCCTTTTGAGAGAGGGTGGTCAGGAGCCCCTTACCGACACCTCCCCAGGGCTCGAGATAGGGATAGTAGAAGACCGCTGGCCTTTGGAGATGAGAGGCATTGTCCACCATGCCCTCTATGATGAAACGGTGGAGGCGGTCGTTGGCCCATGGGTATCCGCGGCGCAGGGCCTCCAGTATGATCAGAGGCCTTTTGAGTTCACCACACCATTCCACGGCCCTCTGGAGACTCAAGTTATACCCGCTCCTTCTGAAGGCAGTCATCCAATAAAGGACGTAATCACCCTCTCGGTTCAATCTTGATTTATGGGCCTTCTTTATCCTTACTGAGGGGACAGGAAGGGGGTTCTGCATCAAGGCTCAGAGCTCCTCGTAGTAGGACTCACTCACCCCTTTAAGGAGGAGAAAAGATTCTGCCTCCACACAGAGGACGGCCGTGTCATCCTTGTCTAATAGCTCCTTGAGATGGGGATTTTTTTCAAGCAGAACAAGGCCGATTTCTTGCTGCTTTTCCCTGTTTACAATCTCCCGGGCACGGCCTGAAACCGTGAGGGCCCATGCCCGGTTCCGGTCAGGGGCCTTGTCATCCTCCCTGGAATCGATGAGGAGGCTGACATTCGGATTGTCTATGAGATTCCTGAACTTGCTGGTTTCTCTGGAGGTGACCATGTAAAACTCCTTGCCCTCGGAATCCGTGGTATAGGCCATAAGGCTGCAGCGGGGCTTGTTATGGGAGACCGTCGCGAGAACACAAATAGCTTTTTCCCTTGCGCGTTGCTTCATCTGATCCAGCATGTCAAAAGACCTCTCAAAAAAAGTGGGATAAAATCTATTCCTTTCAAACTCTATAGATACCATACTTGCCGCAGGATGAAAAACGAAATAGGCGTTGCCCAACAGGTGGGGAAGCTGTTATAAGTCAGGCAGGCAGTTTTGCTGGCTGTGTGCGGGCCAACCGTGAAAGGGGAGTGAACCCCATTATTGCAAAAGCATTCAGTTCCTAGACGTATAAATGCAGTAAAAACAGAAACTTATGTCATTTTATATCCAGGGTCTGGATACCACTATCGGTGCATTCCAGATTTAAAGCGTTAAAAGCGGCCTTTGAAG
>Ga0180432_10004372_pt1 | contig 19466 bp, 18 predicted proteins | sample SS_ome_10_FD_132414 | JGI IMG/M metagenome (GOLD analysis project Ga0180432, IMG submission 132414) | Hypersaline lake sediment archaeal communities from the Salton Sea, California, USA - SS_1_MS_2 metaG | ecosystem: Environmental > Aquatic > Non-marine Saline and Alkaline > Hypersaline >...
AGGTGACGGCTTACAGACAATGCGAAAATCTGCAGCCCCCTTGCACTCCTGCCATGGGTCGGGGGTGAAATTTCCCGAAAAAACCCGTGCACCCCCGTGAGGACCTGGAATTCGAGGGTCACCCTGGGGTATTTTCATGAAGGGGAGCTACGAAAAGGAAGGGAGTGCCATGACCTACGTACACCGCGAATGGCTCCCCCTCGCCCCCTCTTCGCGCCCTCCCCCCTTCGTGCTATAATGCAACGCTGTCATCCGGGACATCGGGACACGGTTCAGGGAGCCGGCGAAACGCGCCGGCGGAGGAGGACCCATGGACGGCATGGCCGAGGCGCCGCGCGGATCGGGACCGAGGAGACGTTCGGAGGGAACGGGCGCCCGCATGGGTCGTTCCGACTCCAAGTATTCGCACCGCTACCTGTACGCGTATTCCTATTCCTACGAATACGCCTATTTCTATCCCCCCTCCTTCATGATGCTGGGACCGGCCTTCGTCTCCCCCACCGGCCACATCACGGGTTCGCGACATCACCGGCGCCGGCGCCGGCGCCGGTGAGCGGAGGGATCCAATCGTCCGTATCGCGGCTTTCCGCCTGCCTGCCCGGGGGGGGGGCCGCGCCGGCCGCTACCATGTTTCCCACTGCTCCACCGGCGCGAAGTCGTCGGTGAGGACGTAGAGATCTTCGGTGCGGATGTCGACGATCAGGGAGGAGGCGTGGGAGACGAGCCGGAAGCGCTCGGGCACGGCGCCCGACGCCACGAGGCGCTTCGCCCGCGCCTTCGAGGTCTCCGCGTCGATGGACGCCTCGTCGAGCGTGGCCGCGATGAAGATGTTCCGGACCCGCTCCACCTCCTTGCGGCTCTCGGCGTCCAGGGACGCCGGGGCGCGCCGGTAGGCCTCGAAATCCGCCCGGAAGGCGTCCGCGGCCTCCCCGCCCTCGCCGGAGGGGCGGACCCGCGGAAAGGCGTAGACCCTCGGGAACACCGCTTCCATGGTCTTGAAGGCGCTCCGGAAGACCTTCGACTTGGGGCCCTCCAGCGCGCCGATGATGTTGAGCAGGCACACCCCCTCCGGGGACAGGCGGTCGCGCACCTTCTCGAAGAACTGCCGGGTCAGCAGGTGGAAGGGGACCCGGCCGCCCGCCGTGTAGGCGTCCAGGACCACCACGGCCCACGTCCGCTCGGCGCGATCCAGGAAGATCCGCCCGTCGCCCACCGTGATGTGGGTCTTCTCGCCCGGATCGAAGGCGAAGTATTCCTTGGCGATCCGGACCACTTCCGGATCGATCTCCACGACGTCGATGCGCTCCATCGAGGGGTAGATCTCGCGGTAGACGCGGGGGCCGACCATGCCGCCCCCGCCGATGAAGAGGGCGGACGCCGGTTCCGGGCAGAAGACCGAGGAGAGCTGAAACATGTGCGTGTAGTGCGTCACGGAATGGTGTGGCTCGTCCACCTCGATGCCGGACTCGAGGTAGTGGTCGAACTGGAGATACCGGACGTCCTCGCCCCCCTCCTTTCCCTCGATGACGAAGATGCGGTGGTAGGGCGTCTCGGTCTCGTGAATCACGCGGCCGTAGACGCGCCCGCCGCCGGGCGCCAGGGGGACCTCGGGAAGGGCGGACGTGAGAAAGGCCAGCGTGAGGGCCGCCGCGGGAACGACGTAGAAGACCAGCCCCAGCTGCTTGGGCTGGAGGAGCAGCGGCAGGACGACGAGGATCAGCCCCATCGCGCGCAGCAGCTCCGGCGTTCCCAGAAGCGGGACGAGGAGGAAGGTCGCCAGGAAGGTGCCGGCCAGGCTGCCGAACGTCGACACCGCGTAGAGGGAGCCGGCGGCCCGGCCGCTGCGGCTGATCTCTTTCGTGTAGAGACGGACCGCGACCGGCGAGGCCGTACCGAGCAAGACGCTGGGGAGGACGAAGACGATCACGGCCGCGGTGAGCGGGCCCCAGCGAGGCCCCCAGTCCTCCAGGGCGACGCAGACGGGAATCCCGATGTGGGGGATCAGCAGGAAGAGAAGCCCTGCGCCCCCCACGGCCATGTTGAGGGTGAAGAGATCCGGCCACCGGTCTCCCGCCCAGCCCCCCAGGAAGTAGCCGGCGGACAGGGCCAGGAGGAAGACGCTGATCAGCCCCCCCCAGATGAAGAGCGAGGACCCGAAATGCGGCGCCAGAACCCGCGAGCCGGCGATCTCGAGCGCCATGAGGGACGCGCCGGCCGTGAAGACCAGCAGCCGGATGCGGCCGCCCATCCAGCGCGGCGTTCTCGAATCCGCCTCGCTCATGCCCCCTTCTCCTCGTAGACCAGGCGCGCCACCACCCGCCCGACCGCCTCCAGCGAGCGGGGCGAGCACTTGTCCAGCGTGTCCTGGTGCGTGTCCTCGAAAGCGTGCTCCGGACCATAGTGGAAATCGATGAGGACCACCGCCGGGATCCCGAGCCCTTCGTGCAGCGGCACCTGGTCGTCCTTGATGCGGCGCCCCTCGGTCTTCATGAAATGCTCCCCGTAGCCCATCTGTTCCGCCAGCGTCCAGATCCGGTTCATGAGATCCGGCGCGTACGCCAGGGAGAAGGCCTCCCGCTCGATCCCGAGATCCTTGTCGCCCACCATGTCGACCACCACGGCCCAGCGGGGACGGTACGCCGCGAAAGGGCCCCCCTTGCGGGCGAAGTGGATCGACCCCTGCCAGTAGCCCTGGTGGGTCCCGGGCTTGCCCAGATCCTCCCCGTCGGTGAGCAGGATGTCCACGCCCACCGCCGGCGGATGTTCGGCGAAGAGCCGGGCCAGCTCGAGCAGCACGGCCACGCCGGACCCCCCGTCGTTGACGCCGGGCATGGGTTGGTCCCGTCTGGCCGGGTCGGGATCCCGCTCCGCCCACGGGCGGGTGTCCCAGTGGGCGACCAGGAGGACGCGCGGGGACGCCTGGGGATGCAGGCGCGCGAAGACGTTCACGAGATCCAGCGATTCGCCGGTTTTCGGGTTCCGCCCCACGAAGGGGAGCTCCTTCACCTCCGCCGCGCGCTTTTCCAGCTCCTTCACCAGGTACGCCCTCGCCTCGGCCGCCGTGGCCGTCCCCGGCGCCCGGGGTCCGAACCGGGTGAGCTGTTCGAGATAGGCGAAGGCCCGCTTGCCGTCGAAGCGTTTCGCCCCGCCGTTCGTCTCCGCGGTCCCGCTGCAGGCCGGAAACAAGGCGGCCAGAAAAAAAAGCGCCGCAACAGATCCCCTCCGCATGCCGCGTCTCTCCGATTTCATGCTCCAAAGCGTATCATAAAACTTTACAGTGGTAAAAATCGGAACCTCGAACCCCTGTCGGAGATCAAGCATGATCAGCAAAGACAAGCTCGAAACCGTCTGCCGGGCGATGCGTGAGGCCGGCCTCGACATGGCCGTGTTCCTCGACCGCGAGGGCGCGCGCAACCCGAACCTCGCCTACCTGACCGGCCACCCCTTCGACGCCGTCGCCCTCATCACCGCCTCGGGCGAGCGCTTCCTCTTCCCCTGGGATCTCACGCTGGCCCGGAAGAAGGCCCGCGACGTCGCGATCGTCGACCCGGACCGCACGAGAAAGGGCTACCTGGGATCCGTCGTCGAGACGATCCGCGACCTCGCCGGCGACAAGAGACGCTCGCTCGCCTTTCCCGCTTCCACGCCCTACGTGACCGTGCGGCAGTACGAAAAGGCCCTGCCGTCGCTCCGGATCGTCTGCGAGACCGGCGGCATCGACCGCATCCTCGCGGAGGCCCGCGCCGTCAAGTCCGGCGAGGAGCTCCGGATCCTCTCGGAAGGCTTCGCCATCGCCGACGAGGTGATCGCCCTCCTCCCCGCCTGGCTGGAAGAGAACAAAAACGGCACGACCCGCGAGCTGGACCTCGCCCTCTTCCTCCAGAAGGAGATGCTCGACCGCGGCACGGACGGCGCCCGCGAGGCGCTGCTCGTGGCCAACGCCGACCGTTCCGCCCTGGTCCACCCCCACCCCCAGGCGGGAACGGCCCCCCTCTTCAAGCCCGGACTCGCGCTCACCGACTTCTGGATGCGCTACGAGGAGTACTACACGGACATCACCGTGCCCATTCTCGTGGAGCCGCTGACGAAAGCGCAGGAGCAGATCGTGGAGACGGTCCTCGGCGTCTACGACGACACGATGAAGGCGCTGATCCCCGGCGCCTCCGTCGGCGAGATCGCGTCCCGCGCCCAGGACGTCTTCGCGGCGAACGGCCTCCGGCCGGTGGGCGGCCTCGGCCACGGCCTGGGCCTGACCGGCCACGACGCCCCGGCGCTGCGCGCGAAACCGAAGGACGATCAGGCGCTCGCGACGTTCCGGGACACGGCCCTGGCGCCGGGGATGGTGCTCGCGGTGGAGCCCGGCGTGGTGCACGAGGAGCACGGCGGCTTCCGCCTCGAGAACGACGTGATCATCGGACCCGAGAAGGCGGAGATCAAGACGCACGCGAAACCGCTTCGCGTGAAGGGGGCGTAGGAGGGGCGCGTGCGCCTGCCCGCGCAACGCCTTGGCAGAGCCTTCGGGGACCGCGGGCTTCCAGCCCGCCTCCTGCAGGGAAGCCGGCCTTCGCGGCGGCCCGCGTATCGCTATTCCTGTATTTGCATATACGAATCAAGCGATTCTCATGGTTTTCTCCCCCGTTTGTTCGAACCTTTTCCGGCCGCCTCCGTTTCAAACAGGGGCCGGTGACGTATCGAGGAGGATTCCATGGCCTCCCCCCGCACAACGCTCCTGCTCGCTTCCCTTCTCTGGCTCCCTCCCTCCTGCGGCTCCAACGACCGCCCCGAGACGCCGCCGGGACCGGTCCCGGAAAGCGCCACCGCCCCCCCCGTGGAAGCCATGGAAGGCCCCGGCGGGGACGTCCCCGCCGACAAGCAGGCCCTGCTCTCCCTCGCCCTGACGGCCATGCAGGCCCGCCTCGGCGATGGCTTTCACACCGCCGGCCGCTTCCCCTTCGCCGTGGGAAGCGACCTGCCCGAGGCGCGCCTGAAGATCTTTCTCGACCACACCGTCTTCAACGCCTACAAGGCCTTCAACGTCCAGTTCTTCAAGCGAAGGCCGGACCACGTCCTCAAGATCTACCTGTTCAACGGAAGGGACTCCTACCGCCGCAACGCCGAGCGTCTCTGGGGCGATCATCCCTCCACCCCCTACGGCTACTACGTCCCCTCGCGCACGTCCCTCATCATGAACATCCAAACCGGCGGGGGCACCCTGGTCCACGAGCTCTTCCACTCGCTCTCGGAGATCGACTTCCCCGGCATCCCCAAGTGGATCGACGAGGGCATGGCCTCCCTCTTCGAGCAGTGCCACATCGAGTACGAGCGCATCTTCGGCCTGGAGAACTGGAGGCTCCCCATTCTCAAGCGCGGCATCGCCGAGAATCGCACCCTCCCCCTCCGCCGCCTCATGGCCACCACCCGCGACGAATTCCTCGACGAGGCGTCCTCCCTCCACTACGCCCAGGCCCGGTACTTCTGCATGTACATGCAGGACCAGGGCGTGCTCGAGAGGTTCTACCGCGCCTACCGCGACCGGTTCGAGGAGGACCCCACCGGCGCGACCTTCGCCGAGGAACTGTTCGAGAAACCCCTGGAGGAGGTCGAGGCCGACATGCTCCGCTGGGTGCAAACGATCCACTACCGCAGGTGACGGGGCGGGGCCGCGCCGGTTCTCGAATCCGTGCGGGATGCAGGCGGCCCCTGCGCCCCGTGCAAGGACCTCTCCGTATTCGCCCGTGGGCTCGGGGCCTCGAGGGGGTATAATCCTCTTCCATGTCCGAAGAGCGGAAACTGCGCATCGGCCTGGTCATCGACGTCTTCTCCCCGGAACGCGGCGGGGGGGAAGGATACTGCGTTCGTCTCGCGAAGGAGCTCCTGAGGCGCGGACACGAGGTCCACGTCTTCGCGGATCGCTGGGACGAGGCGGAGGGCGTCGCCTACCACCGCGTTCCCGCCCGCGCTCCCGGCAAGACGCTTCCCATGATCCGCTTCGCGCTCCGGTCGAAAAAGGCCGTTTCCGCATTCGATCTCGACGTGGTCCACGCCGTGGGCAAGGCGCTGGGCATGAACCTGTTCAATTCCCACGGGGGCGTCGAGGCGCGCTGGCTCGCCCAGAACTTCCGCTCCATCGAGTCGCCCCTCTACCGGATCTGGAAGAAGACCTGCCGCTATCTGAGCCTCCGCCACCACTTCATCGCCCGGCTGGAACGCATCCAGTACACCGATCCGGGCGTCGTCCGCTACGTGGCCATCTCCGACATGCTGGCCCGGCACATGCGCGAGACCTACGATCTTTCCGAGGAGAAGCTCCGCATCGTCTACAACGGCGTCGACACGGAGACCTTCTCCCCGGCGAACCGCGCCCGGCATCGCGACGCCGTGAGGCGGGAACTCGGCACGCCTTCGGGCGCCCCCGTCGTCTTCCACGTCACCAACAACTTCCGCCTCAAGGGACTCAAGCCGCTGGTCCGCGCGCTTCGCCGCGTGCGCGAGAATCCGCGCGGCCGGGGCGCGGAGCTCTGGGTGCTCGGCCGGGGCCGGCGCCGGCCCTACGCGCGCCTCGCCTCGAAGCTAGGCGTCCGGGAGGCCGTCCGCTTTCTCGGGTGGCGCGAGAAGCCGGAGCGCTTCTACGCCTCCGCCGACGTCTACGCCCACCCCACCTTCTACGACGCCTGCTCCCTCTCCGTGCTGGAAGCCCTCGCTTCCGGCCTGCCGGCCGTGACCACCGAGACCAACGGGGCCTCGGGCTACATCGACGACGGCGTCCAGGGCTTCGTCCTCCCCGACGCCGCGGACGACGCGGCCCTGGCCGAGGGGCTCCTGAAGGCGCTCGAGCCGGACTTCCAGGCAAAGGCCGGGATCGCGGCGCGCGCCCGGGCCGAGGAATACCCCCTGTCCCGGAACACGGAGGAGATGATCGCGGTCTACCGGGAGGTGGCGGCCGGGAGGCAAGGGGGGTCTGCGTCATGAGTTTTTGGATTCGTGATGAAGGCGTTTTTTCAGCGGCATTGCCGCTTTCTGCATGGATCGCCGGCGTCACGAGCCGTGCCAGCGCCTCGACGCCGCCTCATGAAACGGGAAGCCCGGCATGAGCGAGACGGACCCGCAGTTCGGCGCGTTCCCCCTTCCCGAGGGGCACCCGGAACGGGGCCCGTCGGAGGACCTGGCCTCCCTCTTCGAGAAGGAGAAGGACGCGGGGGGCGGCGCCATGACGTTCCGTCTCGGCGAGGGCGACGGCGCCGTCTCCTTCGCGCTGGACGGGCGTCTCGCGTCCGCCTTCCGGACGATCGGCGAAGATCCCGCCGAGCTCCTGCGTGCATCGATGGCGCGGCTCCCGGACCGGGACCGTCTGGCGGCGGGGCTTCGGGGCCGCTCGCTTACGGGGGTCCTTCTGGACCGGGCCTTCCACCTGGTCGAGGATCACCGGCGCTCGGGCCGGTTCGGTCTGCACCGGGCCCTGTTCCGCGTGGAGGACCGCATCCTGCGTCGTCTTCTCCTCCAGACGGTCATGAGCCACGCGTTGCGGCACGAGGGTTTGCCGGAGGGGAAGGACCGGAGCGCGGAGATGGAGAAGGCGCTGCTCAAGAAGGATGCCGGCCTGTGCCTTTTGCTGTTCACCGAGCACAAGCGCACGCTCTTCTTCCTGCCCCGCGTGCTGAAGACGCTGGACGGGCTGGTGGACCCCCGTTCCGGGTTCCGCGAGATTCTCGTCCCCATCCTCTCCCGCCTGCCCTTCGTGGAGGAGGAGGATCCCGCCGAGTCCCCCTTCGGGCGCCCCTTTCTCAACGGCAACGTCTTCGACGGTCTTCCGATCCGCGAGAAGATCCGGGTGGTGGCCGGCGGCGTCCTGGCCTGGTACACGACCCTTTCGATGGGCCTCCTTCTGCCTTTCCGGCGTTGCTTCGAGTGGATCACCCCCTACTACGGGTCGGCGCGGCGCATCCTCCGGCATTCCTTCAAGGAAGGGTTCCTCCTCAAGAAGGGGTTCATGAGCCGCGCCGTGAAGAACCTGTTCCGGGGGAATGTCTTCCGCGCGGTGGAGTTCTTCTGGTCGGGGTGGAATCCGGTGCTGGTGCGGGTCTCGGTGCGGCCGATGTACCGCCTTCTCGGCGGCAACCGCCGGCCCGTCTCCGCCACCGTCCTGACCTTCCTCTACACGGCCTGGATCGTCCATCTCTTGTGGCTGGCCGCGGCCGTCCTCCTGGGTTTTCGCATCGCCTACGAGGTCGATCCCTCCTTCCGCTGGGGATCCGCCGTCGGGTCGGACACGAACTTCGCCGTTCTCCTCTGCGCGGTGGGCGCCTACGTCTTCTTCGGGTTCCTCTCGGGGCTCTCGAAGCGCATGCGATCCCGCAAGACCCGCAGGCTTCCCTAGCCGTCCGTTTCCAAACCCGTTCGTGAGGACGCCCAGTGCCGAGAACCCGGAGGACGAAGGGGGCCTTCCGACGTCGGATGGCAGCATGTTCAAAAGGCGCTCCGTGCAAGCGCCGCACGGGGATGCTGCAGCCAGGATGTCCGCGTTCAGATGCCGCGGTCGAACCGCTCGAGGGACATCGACATCCCGAACAGGTAGCCGAAGGTCAGGGCGAGCGCGAGCCCGGGCACGCTCAGCACGAACAGCGGGTTTTCGCGGCCGCAGGAAGGGCAGCACCAGGCGCGGGGAGGATCGCTTCCGGGCTCATTCATGATGTGAATCGAATCCACGAATCCACGACGCGACGCCCCGTCCACCCTCCTCATTTCGTTTCTGCATCGCCGCCGCCGGCGAGCCAGCGTACGGCCCGCCGCAGGAACGCGCGGTTGTCCCCCTCCTCGATGAGGCCCGGCCCCGGCTTGCGGCTTTCCCGGTCGCCGAGAAACCCCGAGTCGGCCACGGCCACCATCCGTCCCCGCCGTCCTTTCCATGCTTCTTGCTGGCCGTCGACGGCGAGTCCGAAGAGGCGGCCTTCCGGCGACCGTCCCTCGCTCTTGTCCTCCATGGTCCGGGGCAGATCGGCCAACGGGCGCCCGATTCGCGAGAGGATGCTGCAGGTCGTGTTCGTGACGAGGACCGAGACCGGGTCCCTGCCGCCGGCGAGCAGGGGATGGGCATGGAGGTCCCCGTCACGGAGGGGGGTCGTTCCTCCGGGGGTCCTGAAGAAGGTCTTCTCGAGCGTGACGCCGAAGCGTCGCGCCAGCGCCCCGTCGTGCTGGTGATAGGGATCGTGGTTGGAGAGCAGGAAGAGGCCCCCGCCGCGGGCGACGAAGCCGTCGACGGCCTCGACCGCCTCCGGGGGAAGGGGTTCGATCAGGGTGGGCACGACATAGACGTCGGCGCCTTCGAGGTCCCCGGCGCTGCGAACGTCGGTCCAGACGGTCCGCGAACCTCCGTCGAGGCCGTGGAGGATCTCGAGAAAGGAGGCAAGCCGGGCGCCGGCGGGTTTCGCGTCTTCGAGATGCGTTCGGCCCTGCAGGGTCTTCTTCTCGAGGAAAACGTGCATGGTTTCGCGGGTGGAACCGCCTCATTCGGTTTTTTTCTGGAGGGCCAGGAGGGTGATGTCGTCGTTCTGATCGGTGTCCCCCATGAAGCTCGCCACCTTTTCGAGGATGGTGTAGACGAGCTGCCCGGGCTGGAGGGACCCTTGCGTCTCCACGATGCGCTGGAGCCGCTTGAGGCCGAAGAATTCCCCCCGCGCGTTCCGGGCGTCCGTGACGCCGTCGGTGTAGAGCAGCACCTGGTCCCCGGGTTCGAGAACGATCTCCTTCTCCTCGAAGTGGGCGCCGACCTCCTGCCAGGGGATGCCCAGCACGGCGCCGCCGGCGGGGGTCTTGGCGCAGCGTCGCGTGGCGGCCTTGTAGAGGAGCAGGTGCTCGTGGCCGGCGCCGGTGTAGCGGAGCACTTTCCTGTCCCCGTCCCAGTACATGAGGATCATGGAGATGAAGCGGCCGTTCTCCAGATCGGGGCTGAGGGTCCGGTTCAGGGAGATGAGGTTCTCCCGCGTATCGGTGGAGGAGGCGGTGAGGGATCGCAGGATCGACCGTGCCATGACCATGATGAGTCCGGCCGATACGCCCTTGCCGGAGACGTCTGCGATGCAAAGCGTCAGGGACCGTCCGTCCTCGCTGGGGATGAAGTCGTAGTAGTCGCCTCCCACCTCCGTGGCGGGAACGCTCTCGCCGAACACCTCGATCCCCGGGACGTCGGGGGCTCCGGGCGGGAACAGGCGCCGCTGGATGGTTCCCGCGATCTCGATCTCCTTTTCCAGCGCCCGCTTTTCCTTCATTTCCCGCCGGTGGCGCACGTTCTCGACGGCGATGGCCACCTGCTCGCTGAACGTGGTGATGATCTTCTCGTCCTCCTCGCTGAAGGTGGTCTCCCGCTTGGGGGCGTCGAGATAGAGGGCCCCCACCACCTCCTCGTTGAACAGGCAAGGCACGCACAGGACGCTGAAGTCGCTCTTCTTGACCCGGATCGTCCCGCGGAACGCCGCGCCGTCCCCGAGGGCCTTCTGCACCACGCCGGCGTCCAGGTCCTTCTCGGAGGGTTCCGGCTCCAGCCCCCGCGTGCGGGCGATCACGATACCGTAGCCCCTTCCTTCCGGCCGGAGAAGGAACCCCCGCCGCGCGCGCGTCAGTTCCACCGCGGAATCGATGATCTTCTCGAACAGCTTCCCGGGGTCCGTCTCCGAGTTGATGACCTTCGAGATCTGCTGGAGATGGATGTAGTTGTTCCGGTCCCGGAGGATCGCGGCGAGCTCGTCCATCGGAACGAAGCTCTCCCGCGTGACCCGGGCCGTCTCGATGCCCATCACCGTGGGCGATCCCGCGCCCGTCAGCGCCGCGTCCCGCAGGGCCGCCACCTTCACGTCGAAGGAGGTCTGCTTCTCGGTCACGGAGTAGAACAGCGTGCACCGGCCGATGTCGATCACATCCCCCGGTTTCAGGGGCGAATTCTCCACGCGCGCGCCGTTCAACCAGGTGCCGTTCCGGCTCCCCAGATCCTCCAGCGAAAACCCCTGGCCCGAGGGGAAGATCCGGCAGTGGCGGCGGGAGATCAGGTCGTCCCGGAGACGGACCTTGTTGCCCTTCCCCCGTCCCACCGTGATGGTGTCTTCCAGCGACAGCACGTGCATCTCCCCGCCCGCGAACAGGGAAAGCTGCGCCGCGGGACGGCTCCCCGGAAGGCCGTTCTGGGTGGGTCGGTCGGACATCATCCTCTCTCCCTGAGCCCCCCTCGCCTCAGGTCCTTGGTTCCTCCGTGATCGGTCATCCGGACGGGCCCCGCTCCGCCCATCAACCTATCAGCTTCCCGGGGCCTCTTCCATCCCCAACAAGATCAGGCCGGTTCCCCCTCGAACCACTGCACCGTGATGCGGCCCGATGGATGATCCAGCAAGACCAGGCTCTTCCGGTCGTAATCCGAACCCACGTTCACCATCTCCCTGCCGCCGACACGCTCCCGCCGGTACACGTGCGTGTGGCCGCAGAAGACGTAGCGAACCTTGCCGGCGGCATACACGATATCCCGCATCCGCGCGTTGCCGGAATAGGCCGCCCAGATGAGCTCGTCATCCGTCGGGTCGGCGGAAAGCGGTTTGAAGAGTTCGGGGACCGGCGGATGGTGTGTCGCCAGAAGCACGGTCTCCGCCCTCTCCGAGGCCGCGCGAAGGTGCTCCTCCACCCGGCTCACCACCAGGCCCGTGAATTCCTCGTCCGTCATCCCCAAGCGGACGAACCGCCCGTCGTTGTGCCGGGAACGGATGAAGTACTTCCGCCGGAAAATCTCCATCGCGTTCGGGTACTTCTGAAGGATCGATCGCGGCGCCAGGGTGTAATCGTACCAGTTGACCGATCCGACCACGGCCAGGCGCCGGTCCGCCGATACCCACGGCCCGTCGTCGAGGTAGGTGAACCCGGCGGCCGCGCCCGCCTGGGCCAGGTCGTGGGAATACACCTCCAAAGAATCCATGCCTTCCTGGACGGCCCAGATGTCGTGATTGCCCGCCGTGAAGAGCTTCGCGCAGGGGAGGTGCCGGAAGAGACCCAGGCACTCCTCCAGGGCGTCCCGCACCCCCGTGTCCCCCGCCAGGATCAAGACGTCGGGCAGGTTCTCATCGAGGTGGGCCAGCAGCGCACGGGTCGCGCGGTCCCCCGCCGGAGACAGCGTCCAGTGGAGATCCGCCGTGACGGCGACGCGCAGCGTTCCGGTGGAAGGTTCGACCACGGAAACGGTCCCCCTACTCCTTCTCCTCCCCCTCCTTCTCCCCTTTCTTCGCCAGGGCCAGGGCCTTCTCGAAGGCGGCCGCGTACCGGGCGGCCAGCGGCCGGCTCCGGATCACCAGGAGGTTCTCGTGGTTTCTCTCGTCCGCCATGACGGTCCAGTTGTAACTTCCCGTGATGACGGTTTGGCCGTCCACCACGGCGAATTTATGGTGGAACTGGGGCGGTGACGGATCCGAGCGGTCCTTCTCAAGGTAGAGGCGCCAGACGGGAACGCCGTTCTCGTCCAGCGTATCGAACTGGGACCACTTGCGCACCTGGCGGCTGTCCAGGATGACCCGGACCTTCACGCCGCGCTTCCGGGCGGACACGAGGTCCCAGGCCAGCCGGGGCGCCGTGATCATGTAGAGGGCCACGTCCAGCGTCCTGCGCGCCCCCCGGATCTCTTCCGAGACCGCCTTCATGGCGCCCCCTTCGGGGGAAAAATACGCGTCGACGACCGCCTGGGTCTCGCGTCCCTCGGCCGGCTTGAGCCAAAGGCCGACCGCCAGCAGCGTCATCGCCATAACTCCAGCGGCGAAAAGAAGATATCTTTTCATCCTCGACCTCCCTCGCGTCAACGCTCCCACCATCGTCCGTCTTGACGGCCCCGGGTCCACGGCATAGAATTGTAGGACTTGCTGGAGGAAAAAACCCCCAGTTTTTTCCGTCAAGGGGTGTGGAGAATTCGCCTGGCGGGGCTTTCCCGATACCACGCGGGGGATGCTTTTCATGCCTCCGCCCCTCCCTGGAGCCGGACCGAACGATGGACCGAAGGATCATCTATTGCCGCAGCTGCCACGCCAAATACGACGTCGGCCGCATTCCGCCCGGGTCACGATTCCTCTGCAAGTCGTGCAGGAACACCCTCCGGGTGCCCAGGGATCCGGAGGGGACCGAGGCCAAGGGTGTCGATGAGGCGGATCTCGACGTCATCTCCAAGGAACTCATCCTCGGCGATCCTCCCGAGGAAGGCGACGATCTCCAGGGCCTGAGTTTCATCAAGATGGTGGGAACCGGCAACGACTTCATCCTCGTCGATCTCGTCCGGGACTGCCTGGACGCGCCCGAGAGGGCCGCGAAGTCCCTCTGCGATCGTCGTTTCGGCGCCGGCGCCGACGGCCTGATCCTCCTCGAGAAATCGGACGAGGAGGACATCCGCATGCGGATGTTCAATCCGGACGGAAGCGAGGCCGAGGCGTGCGGAAACGGCCTCCGGTGCCTGGTCAAGTACGCGGTGGATCACGGTCACGTGGACGGTCGCGTGGTCTCGATCGATACGAAGGCGGGGAAGCGCCTCGCCGAGACGCAAAGCGAGGGAGGCGTGGTCCGGCGCGTCCGCGTCGGCATGGGCGCGCCCATCCTCGAGCCCGGGGAGATTCCGGTGGGCGCCCCCGGCCCGGGGCCGGCGGTCTTCCCGGTCGAGGCGGGGGGATCGACGTTCGAGGGGGTGGCCATTTCGATGGGCAACCCCCATTTCGTGATCCACGTGGACGCCGTGGACGCCGTGGACCTTCCGGCGGTGGGTCCGCGAATCGAGCATCATCCGCGTTTTCCGAACCGGACGAACGTGGAGTTCGTCGAGGTGACGTCGACCGGCGCCGTGAAGCAGCGGACCTGGGAGCGGGGCGCCGGCGAGACCCTGGCCTGCGGAAGCGGCGCCTGTGCCGTCTGCGTCGCGGGAGCGATCCTGGAGAAGACGGCTCGCAAGGTGGACATCTCACTTCGAGGAGGAGAGCTCCGGGTGGAATGGGCCCCGTCGGGGGAAGTGTTCCTGGAAGGACCGGCCGACGAGGTCTTCACGGGGCTCTGGTGCACGAGCTGAATGCCGTTCGAGACTCTTCTCCTGATCCTGGCGTACCTCGTATCCGCGTGGGCGGGGAAGGGGTCGGCGGTCCATGCGCCGGCGGCGTGGGGGCCCTTGGGCGCGGCGGCTTGCGTGGCGGCGTCGGTTGCGCTCTCGGCGGTGGGGACGCGTTCGATCGTGAAACGCATCTCCACGGCGCGGAAAGCCTGGGAAACCCTGGTCAACGAACTCGCCCGGACGGTGGTTCTTCTCCGGGTGTCGTTGCTGGTCCTGTTCGCCGGCGCAGTGTACGGGGGAGGATGGGGAGCGTTCGTCAACGACGTGCTGGGGCTCGGAGGCCTTCCGCTGGTCGGCCCGGCCGTGATCCTGATTCCCTTCGCGGTTTCCTGGATGGCGGCGGCGTCGTTCTTGTACCGTGTGGAGGGGGGGGAAAGCCGTTTCCGCGACTTTCTCGCCTTCCGCGCGCGGGGGGCCTTCGGGTGGCTCGGCCTTCTCGTCGCGGGGGGCGGGCTCGTCCGGTTCCTCTTCGCGGAGGGCCCCTTGACGCCGGTCTTCGAGGCGCATCCGGCCCTGGAGGGCATCGTGGGGATTGCGCTCCTGGCGGGCGCGGCGTTGAGCGTCCCCTATTTTCTGCGCATCGTATGGCCCACGCGGCCGCTGCCGGCGGGTGCGCTCAGGGATACGCTTGCGGCCTTCAGCCGGAAGATCGGCTTCCGCTACCGGGAGGTCCGGGTCTGGGAGACGGGCGGCCTGCCGATTTTGAACGCGGCGGTGGCGGGGCTGGTTTCGCCGGTCCGGGTCGTCTTCCTTTCCCGGGGTCTTCTGGAGAACCTGAAGGAGGCGGAGATCCTGTCCGTGTTCGCCCACGAGGCGGGCCACGTGAGAGGGCATCATGCGGTCGGGGGGATCGCTCTCGCCGTGGGATGGGCGGGATTCATGCTCTCGGTGGACGGCGGGCTTCTTTCCGCGGGGAATCCGGCGGCCGGCTACGCGATCCAGGGCGCGTTGACCCTGTTTTTCGCAACGGTCTGGGTGGTGCAGAGTCGCCGGCTGGAGCGCGCGGCCGACCTGTTCGCGGCGGAGGCCCTCGAGAATCCGGAGGCGGTGGCGGGCACGCTTTTGAGAGTGGCCATGCTCAACGGGGATACGCGGGCCATGCGCTCGCTCACGCACGACAGCGTGCGTTCGCGGGCGGACTCCCTGAGAAAGGCCGCGAGGCTCCCGGCCGAGGGGGACCGGTGCCGGCGAGGGGCCACGGCCATGCTGTTGGTTTCGACGATGTTGATGGCGGGAGGCCTCGCGGCGGCGGCGCCGCGGTTTCTCTTTTGAACGGGCAACGAGAGCGAGGTAGCCGATGACGGACGAGAAGGTGGAAGAAACGATCAAGGAAGTTCCCCTGGTGGAGGAGATGAAGACCTCGTACATGACCTACGCCATGAGCGTGATCGTGTCGCGGGCCCTCCCGGACGTCCGGGACGGTTTGAAGCCCTCGCAGCGCCGGATCCTCGTGGCCATGAAGGACCTCAACCTCGGGCCGCGGGCCAAGCACCGCAAGTGCGCCAAGATCGCCGGCGACACCTCGGGCAATTACCATCCCCACGGCGAACAGGTCATCTACCCCACGCTGGTCCGCCTGGCCCAGGACTTCGTGATGCGGTATCCGCTGGTGGACGGGCAGGGGAACTTCGGCACGGTGGACGGCGACCCGCCGGCGGCCATGCGCTACACGGAGGCGCGCATGACGCGGGCGGCCGTGTTGATGCTGGAGGACCTGGACCGGAAGACGGTGGACTTCGTGCCCAACTACGACGAGACGCGGCGCGAGCCCGTGATCCTGCCCGCGAAGATCCCGAACCTCCTGGTCAACGGCTCTTCCGGGATCGCCGTGGGCATGGCCACGTCCATTCCCCCCCACAACATGGGGGAGGTCTGTGACGCGATCATCATGATGATCGACAACCCGGACGTCACGCTGGACGAGCTGATGTCCGTGATCCAGGGGCCGGACTTTCCCACGGGCGGGATCATCTGCGGCCGGGAGGGCATCCGGGACGCGTACGCCACGGGGAAAGGGCTGGTCACGTTGCGCGCCCGGATCGAGCGGGAGGAGAACAAGAAGGGGCGGGTCTCTTTGGTGGTGAAGGAGATCCCCTACCAGCTCAACCGCACGAAGCTGATCGAAAAGATCGCCGAGCTGGTGAAATCGGGCAAGATACCGGAGATTTCGGACATCCGGGACGAGTCGGACCGCCACGGTGCGAGGCTCGTGATCCAGATCCGGAAGGGCGAAGACGACGACATCGTCCTGAACCGTCTTTTCAAGGAAACGCCGCTCCAGGAAACGTTCGGGGTGAACATGATTGCGCTGGTGGAGGGGCGCCCGCGGCTTCTCGCGTTGAAGCAGATTTTCAGCCACTTCATCGCCCACCGCGCGGAGGTGATCCGCCGGCGGACCCAGTATCTCCTCGAGGAGGCCGAGGCGCGCGCCCACATCCTCGACGGCCTGCGGATCGCGCTTTCCGACATCGACGAGGTCGTGCGGATCATCAAGACGTCCCACGACACGGCCCAAGCGGCCGGGGCGCTCATCGACCGTTTCCGTCTCAGCCAGGTGCAGGCGGACGCCATCCTCCGGATGTCGCTGGGCAAGCTCACGGGCCTGGAGCAGGAGAAGCTGGAAAAGGAATATCACGAGCTGCTCGCGAGGATCAAGGAATACAAGGGGATCCTGGCCGACAAGACGCTGGTGATGGACATCATCAAGGAAGATCTGTTTGATCTGAAGGAGGAATTCAGCGCCCCGAGGTGCACCGAGATCACGGAGGAGGTGCAGGCCTTCCAGGTGGAGGACCTCATCGCCGAGGAGGACATGGCGGTGACGCTGTCGCACGAGGGGTACGTCAAGCGGCAGCCCATGGCGGTCTGGCGGAGACAGAAGCGCGGCGGGAAGGGGATCACGGGCGCTTCGATGAAGAAGGGGGATTTCATCGAGCAGCTCTACGTGGCCTCCACGTACGATACGCTCCTCTTCTTCACCGACCGGGGACGGCTCCACAGCCTGAAGGTCCACGAGGTCCCCAAGCTCTCCCGCCAATCGCGGGGACGCTCGCTCCAGAATCTCCTCCGGCTGCCTGCGGACCATTTCGTCACGTCGGTGATCCCGGTCCGTGATTTCGACGACCGCTACGTCTTGATGGTCTCGGAGAAGGGCATCGTCAAGAAGACGGTCCTCTCGGCCTTCCAGAACATCCGTCGCTCCGGCATCATCGCGGTGAGCGTGAACAGGACCGACCGGCTCGTGGGGGCCGTTCTCACCTCGGGAGACAAGCGCGTCCTGCTCGGCACCCGCAAAGGCATGGCTCTCCAGTTCCAGGAGACGGACGTGCGGCCCATGGGGCGGACCGCCCGGGGCGTACGCGGCATCGCGCTGCAGCCGGGGGACGAGGTCGTGGGGCTTTGCGTCGCCCTGGAGGGAAATTCCGTGCTCACCGTCTGCGAGAACGGCTACGGGAAGCGGACGGCTTTCGAGGCCTACCGCGTGCAGAAGCGGGGCGGCAAGGGCATCATCAACATCCGAACGGGAGCGAGGAACGGCGACGTCGTCGCCGTGATGGCCGTGGAGGACGGCGACGACCTTCTGGCGGTCACCGCGCAGGGAATGATGGTCCGCATGCCGGTGAACGCCATCTCCGTCATCGGCCGGGCCACCCAGGGCGTCCGCCTCGTGTCCCTGAACGAGGGGGACCGGCTCAATTCCCTGGCGCGCGTCGTGGACGTGGAGGTGTAGATTGGGAGGGAAGGCGTTGGCGAACGGGATGAAACCTGGCTGGGACGGCACGGAGCGTAGAGCGGGCAAGCGTTTCGGCGTCAAGGACGCGACGGTCCAGTACACCCGCGGAGGGGTTCTCTCCTTCCTGAACCGCCTTTCCGAACGATACTACCTCCTCAACCTGTCGATGGGCGGTTGCTACTTCATCACCCGCCAGCCGCTGAAGCAAGGGGAGTCGTTGAAGCTCGTGATCGAGGCGCCCCTCTCGACGTCCCCCATCCATGTCCGCGGCCAGGTGGCGTGGGTGAAGAAGTCGAGGGAATTCGAGGCCTGGCGCGTGGGCGTCCAGTTCACCCGGATGGGCGAGAAGCACGGGAAGCAGCTCAAGTACGTCCTCGACAACACGATCCTGAAAAAAGTGGACGTCTCCACCCGCGCCTACCTGCGCGACATCGAGAAGCTGTGAGCCGGCTTCAGGATCGATCCTTCCCCGATGCGGGCGCCTCGAAGGCCTTCGGATACGCTGCACGCGTGTCTTCGAGGATCGCGTCGAAGGGGACGTCGTCGTAGCGCCCCCGGTCGCGGACGTATTCCATGAAGCTTCGCCCGTCAAGGTCGGTCGGCGGCATGAGAGCGTCGTGCTTCCCGTCGAAGCGCACGGGTTCGACGCCGATCTTCCCGCACAGGGACTGGTTGAAGGCGGGGGTCGCCTTGATCCAGCGGCCGGAGAGGCGAAGTTCCGCATAGCCGTGCCAGACGAAGAGGTCGGTCTCCATGATCTCGCGGAGGCGCGGGGCGTTGAGGTGGTTGATCACGTCGGCGAAGCCGAGGCGTGCGGGAATGCCCGAGGCCCGCGCGCATGCGGCGAGCAGGACGGCCTTCGTCACGCAGTACCCGCCCCCCCTTTCCAGACAGCGGCTTGCGCGAAACCCCGCCGCCTCCCACTCGATGCCGTAAGGGTCGTAGAGGATGTCGTCGCGCACGGCGAGAAAAAGGCGCCGTGCCTTCTCGACGGGTCCCAAAGCCCCGCCGGCTTTCGCGCGCGCGAACCCGCTCACCGCGGGATGGTCGCCGTCCAGGAACGCCGTGGGTCGAAGGAACCGGTCTTGCCCGCCGGCGGGATCGTCTTCCAGGGCCAACGCTGCCTCCTGTCCGAAAAGACGGATTCTTTGCTTCGCTTCCATGATACCCGCTGGCACCTCGTTCTTTCACGGGCTTCCCGCTGTCGTTTGTGGGAGGCGTGTGTCCCGGGCCACGGGAACACCCGGTCCGGGACCACGGCGATCCCGCGGCCGCGCTGCATGGCCGACTGAATTCGGAATTCCTCAATTCTGAATTCCTAAATTCAAAATCGCATTCTTCGTGCCTTGGTGTCTTCGTGCCCTCGTGTTCAAGGCGATTTGGGTCCGGCTTTGCTGCTTTATGATCAAGGCAGCGCCTATGGGGTGTCCCCCCGGGGCGCTCTAGACAAAGGTGGGCTATGGAAGGTGGGAAAGACCCAAGACTTGCCGACAGCGCGAAACGCTCGTCTTGAGGTATTCGCGCTGTAGTCATTTTCGAGGTCCGCCGGCCTGCTCCGGCCTGCATTTTCCTCGGCCACAGCCGGTGCGGGGGAGAAGAGAGAAGAGAGAGAAGGGCTTCTGGGGTCTGGAT
>Ga0180432_10004374_pt1 | contig 19460 bp, 28 predicted proteins | sample SS_ome_10_FD_132414 | JGI IMG/M metagenome (GOLD analysis project Ga0180432, IMG submission 132414) | Hypersaline lake sediment archaeal communities from the Salton Sea, California, USA - SS_1_MS_2 metaG | ecosystem: Environmental > Aquatic > Non-marine Saline and Alkaline > Hypersaline >...
CCGAAAATCCCCATAAAAGGGGATTAAGGGAAAAGAAAACCCCTAAATGTAACTAAAAAGTCAGTTTAATACCGAAGATCTGAACTGAAAATTAGGTTTCGTAAACTTGATCAGAGGTTCCCTTGATACATCGTTCATGTAATGTTAAAGTATGTGGTAATAGTCGGGCTCTACTGAGCGCAGTTCACTATGTATCTGGGGAAGTGTCGGAACTGGCAGACGAGCATGACTTAGGATCATGTGCCTTTGGGCGTGGGGGTTCGAATCCCCCCTTCCCCACTTATTGTGGCCTGTAAGAACTAGAAGAAATGCCAAACACGGCTTAAGCGGAGAATGGACATGATGAGAGTGATACCGTTACTGTGTCTGGTCCTGATATTGGTTACGGGCGCGGTTGGCTGCACGCCCTCTCCCCCCGAAGCTGATTTCACAGCTTCGCTTACCACCGGCACCGTTCCCGTTACCATACAGTTCACAGATATGTCAGAAGGCGATGTCAGTTATTGGGCATGGGATTTCAATGGCGACCAGCTCGTAGATAGTACACTTCAGAACCCACAGTATACCTATAACAGCCCGGGCACCTACACAATAATACTAAACGCGAGTGGCTCCGGTGGTACGGATATCGAGACCAAGTCAAACTACATCCAGCTCGTTTCATCAGTAAACACAATAATCGAGGTTAACCCCTCCTCCGGCGCTCTTGGAGAGACGCTTGATGTCGCCATTACCGGATACGACATAACAGATGCGACTTCAATAAGCTTTGGAGCGGGAATAACAGTCAATGGCTTTAACGTTAACAGCCCGACCCAGATAACAGCCAACATCTCTATATCCCCCACCGCATCATCAACCCCAAGGGACGTCTCTATTAATACTCCCAACGGCACTGCAACGCTGACGGGAGGTTTCAGCGTGAACCTTCCTGCTCCACCTACAGTAACAGCGATAAGTCCTGAAAGTGGTGACCAGGGTAAGACGCTGCACGTTGTGATCACAGGCACAAACTTCGATTGCGCAAATGCAGTAAGCTTCGGGGAGGGTATAACCGTCAACAACTTCACAATTGGTAATCAGACGCAGATAACTGCCAGTATCTCTATCGACGCCGATGCCAAAGCAGCTTCAAGGGATGTAATGGTTACCAACCTTGGCGGAAGCGGAACACTCGATGAAGGTTTTACGGCTACAATTCCCGGCCCGCCGATAGTCACCGGGCTTAATCCTGACCACGGCGGCCTCGGTGAAACGCTTGATGTGGCAGTCAGCGGTACAGGTTTCTATGAAGCCAGCTCGATTGTTTTTAGAGCAGGGCTGGGTGTAACCGTCAACAGCTTCACTGTCGACAGCCAGACTCAGATAACGGCCAATCTTACGATTAGTCCCACCGCCACTATTGGGACAAGGGATGTTTCAGTAACAACTCCACGTGGAACAGGTACATTGACCAGCGGCTTTGAGGTAACTGGCGTGAGCCCCAGCTCTGGCATCCTTGGTAATACATTATCAGTGGTCATAACGAGCACCAACCTGTCTGGAGCAACCAGTGTCAGCTTCGGAGAGGGGATAACTATAAACAGCTTTACAGTTGATAGCGATACACAGATAACCGTCAGCGTCACCATCAATATGACAGCAGAAACGGGGTTAAGGGATATAGCAGTCACCACCTCAAGCGGCACCGAGGTTGTTGGCTTCTTCACAGTATCGAATCCGACTTGTACAGCCGACTTCACCGCTAATCCTACTACAGGTACGGGTGTAATTACCGTACAGTTCACCGATGGTTCAAGCGGAGAGATTACCAACTGGGCATGGGACCTGAACGGTGACGGCAAAATAGACACCAATCTGCAGAACCCAAGTTACACCTACAATAAAAATGGCTACTACACTGTAACCCTTACCGTGTCAAGCCCTTACTGCCAGGACACCTTGTACAAGTCAGGATATATCAAGATCACCGGGTGCAGCACCTGAGGATGATTAGTCAGCGCCCGTGAGGCGCTTAAGCTGCAAGAGCATAAGAACCAACATTAGGCAGTAACCGGAAAGGGCGTCTATGCGAAGAAAAGCCGTCTCGCTAATTATTTTATTAATGCTACTCACCGCGATAACAGGGGGTTGCTCCATCGTCAGTAGTGGAGGGAAGGTTAACTGGCTAAATGACTGGAGTGAAGCTCTAAGTGACGCCCAGTCCCAGAACAAGCCTATACTGATAAATTTCTACACAGATTTGTGCCCCGCATGTCGTCAGATGGATAATACCACGTTCAATGATGAGGAATTAGGCGCTTTTTTAAACTCAAACTTCATCTGCCTGAAAAGCAATGCCGGGAAAAGCACGCTTTTTTCAAGATACGGTGTAACAGCAGTTCCAACGATGGTCTTCACCGAACCGGATGGATACGAGAAGCAGTACGAGATCGCCAGCATTGTAGGGTATGTAAACGCTGCCGATTTCTACCAAGCAGCTCAAGCAGTAATCGAGCAGTGGCAAACTTAACATTGAACTTCAATAAAGGCATATGCCTCCTATAGCTATAAAAGGCAGGTATTATATATGTGGGCCCACAATCTGACCGCCATACGCCTGGTCCTGCTGGGCGTTCTCATCGGTTTTCTTATAGCCGGACTCGTTGTGTATCATCAATACGGCGACGTTCAGGCTCTCGTACGTGTTATCTGCATCTCCTGCCTGGGGCTCAGCGGCTGATAATTTATGAGCAGGTTAGGCAAATTAAGGCGGTCAACACAGCTAATAATACTAATTCTGGTTAACATAGGCTTCGTACAGTTTCTAAAAACCGGCGCCGTATGCCCTTTCTTCTACTGCTATGGCTGCCCCCTGGCCACCTTTGCCTGTCCGATAGGGGTCTTTCAAAACTACGCAGCAGTCGGACAATTCCCCTTTTATGCAATCGGATTGCTGGGCGTGTTAGCCCTCGGATTTGGCCGGTTCTGGTGCGGATGGGCTTGCCCCTTCGGCACTGTGCAGGATTTGGTCATATGGATACGGCGACGCGGGGATTTCATCAGCCTGCGCCGTTACCCCTGGCCAAGCTTTTTAGTACTGGCAGGATCAATAATCGCGGCATGGCTCGCCACCGACGCCCTCTTCTGCAAGATTTGTCCGGCGGGCAGCTTGTTCGCAGCGATACCGCACCGCTTTGCCTCACCAGAGCTTTCCTTTGGAACGTTCTTCTGGGTCCACATAGCTACTCTGGCGATAGCACTTGTTGCATTCTTCCTCATCGGCCGGTTCTGGTGCCGTTATCTCTGCCCACTCGGTGGTATACTCGGCGTTTTCAATAGAGTCGGTATTGTAAATATCAAGCTTGATATGACTAAGTGCAACAACTGCAAGAAGTGCGTAAATGTCTGTCCGGTTAAGATCGAGGAGCCAGAGGACATAGAGAATTCGATCGACTGCATCAGATGCGGTAAATGTATCGATACCTGCCCTACCAACGCACTCCGAATCTCGGCCTCATATAAAGGCAGGTAAGATCTACTAAAGGTCACCTTCTCCGTCGCACCAGATAATAGCCTGCACTGCCTGCAATCACTATTCCAAGAACAGGCCCAATCACAAACCACACATTGAAAAGCGTCTCCTCCTCAGATATCGGTAATGGCGTCGGTCTTTGCGTAGGGCCCAGCGTCCCCGGGGGAGTAGACTCCGGTGTCAGTACCGGGGAAGCGATTGTGGGAAATGGCGGCGGTGTGGTTATAGGTGTCATAATCGGTTTGGGAGTAGGGGTCGGCGTAGAGTCCCAAGCCGATTCCCAGGATACCTTCACGCCCCTTTCACGAAGAGCGGGTATGTAGATATCTACCGAATTACTGCTCAACGGATTTTCAGTCAGGTCGAGGAAGTCGCCATCACCGAGACCACTATTCTCCATGAGCGGAGCAATGTCACTAATCTTATTCAACCAAAGTGATATAAAACTCAGCTGGTTGAGGTCAGATAGCGGGGTTACATCGTCGATACGATTCTTCCAAAGGTAGAGTGTGGTCAGGCTGGTGAGATTAGACAGCGTGGAGATATCGCTTATCCTGTTCCCACCAAGATGGAGAACAGTGAGGCCGGTTAGACTGCTGAGCGGAGAGATGTCGCTTATCTGGTTATACCCGATGCGTAGGTCAGTCAGGCCGGTAAGATTGGCGAGCGGTGTAATGTCGCTCGCCAGGTTCTTCCAGAGAAAAAGCTCAGTTAGGCCGGTCAGATTCGATAATACTGAGATGTCCTCAATATCGTTATTCTGCAGAGTAAGTATGCTTAGGTTGCTGAGGTTCGCGAGCGGTGTAATGTCGCTTATCTCGTTTTCGGAAAGGTGGAGTTCAGTAAGACCGTCCAGATTCGTTAAGGGTGAGATATCGCTTATCCGGTTGCCAGAAAAAGATACACGAGTCAGGCTGCAGAGATTAGCAATCGGCGTTAGGTCACTTACATTATTACTGTGTAAGTGGAGCCTGCTGAGGTTAGTCAGGTTAGAGATCGGGGTGATGTCGCTGATCTCGTTATACGCAATTGAAAGCTCGGTGAGCCCTGTGCAGTATTCCAGACCGGTAAGGTCAGTAATTCCTTTGACGTCAGCGCTCAGTCTGGTAAGGTCTTCCAGGTCAGATTGGTAGATATCACCTGTGAGCTTTCCTATTGCCTTGCTGACTGCTGCCTGAAGATTTGGATCGGGAAAAGTGACTATTTCGTCAGCACTGGCGACCGATGCGGGAAGTAAAAATCCCAGTAATACCGCCAGGACGGTTAACATGCCCATTTTGCCGGTTATTCTCATTTGACCTGATCTCCCCGGTTATTTTACAACCCAACTGAATAGCTAAGAGATTGACATCCCGATACAAATGTTTGTATCTGCGAGTTATCTTATTGCGACGCTCAAGCTTGTTCTTCCCGCCACTGGATGATTTCGCTTGACCAGACCTCGTCTATTGCATTTTCAAGAGTCACCTGCCCGGGTTCACGAACGTTCAACGTTATTCCTAAAGTACAATGGCCGATCGTTCCCAGGAACTCACATTGCTTTCTAAATGACAGCAAAGTGTGACGTTCGCCTCCGTAAACTATGTAGTCGAGCTGGTTGACATAAGGATACAGGCGCTCCTGTACACGTGTACAAACGCGCTCGAAGAAATTCTCAATCTGTTTTTCGCGACCACGCTCGAACCGCCGCTGTGACGAACCGCCCTTCTTGTGGCGCTGGTGAATATGCCCTGTCCCTACTTTGCTGGATAGCAGTTCCTGTCCCCGAAACACTCCAATAGCGTATGCGCCCAAACGCAACAATATCAGGGCTACAATAAATTCTTTCCTGAAAAGTGAACGTAGAAGTTCCACATCGTAACCGCTTGAAAACAATTTTTCTGATACAGGAAATGGCGGAATCACCAAATATTTTCCCTGCTCGCCCCAGAAAAGGACAACGCCCGTCGTGGAATGAGCTACCGCCCTGTTGACATCGGGTAAAACATCCTCTGCATTAAAGGCAAAATCCAGCGCCTTCTCAATCCCGGATACAGGCACACCGGGCGGTATGTAAATAGACACCGCGGTACCGGGGGTATCTCCCAACCGGTCGAGCAATCGTAGCATCTTCACCCTATTAAGCTTACGGCGACTGGAGACTAACATATACTCGACGTATCCCGATTTATTCTGCTGGTCGACAAGACATTGCAGTTATGTTTTTTTCCACTACAATTGTCCATATCCTCTACAGCCAAACCATCGTAACTCCGTCCCCTCCTTCGCCCTTCTCGCCAGGCCTGAAAGACTTCACCAGAGTGTGAGAGGCAAGCATATCCCGCACTATCTGGCGCACTGTGCCGGTCCCGTAGCCATGAATAATGCGGACCTGGCTAAGATTGGCAAGGCATGCATCGTTAAGATATCTGTCCAGCTCGGGAGTCACCTCATCGGCCCGTTTTCCCCGCAGGTCAAGTTCTATGGAGATTGTCCTGGAACTCAGCTTGCGCCCTAACTTCGGTAACGCAGGCAGTACTTTCCCTTCAGGCGGCTTTAGCTTCGCGACATCATCCAGATTCATCTTGAGTCTGGTATCTCCCACCTGAACCTCAATCTGGCCATCTTCTTCCTTTACCGAGAGTACATCTCCCCACATGCTTACCTCAGTCAGCCACACTTTGTCGCCCATTCCAATCTGCCTGGACTCGTTTATCTCACCGGTCAGCTCGCTTTGCCCTTCCTTGATTCTCGCACTCAGTCCTCTGAGTTGCGAGCGTACAACCTCTAACGCTTTTTCGGCTCGTTCCAAGTTCTCCTGCGACCTGACTTTCTTCAATTCCGCTGCTGCTCTCCGTACCTCCCTTTGCAACCCGGCTGACTCCTCAGCAAGCTTGTCCCTCTCGACTCTAATCAAGGTATGTTCCTCTTCCCGCAGCCTCTTGAGCTCGTTTTCCCAGTGACTTCGCAGGTCTTCCGCCGACTCCTTCGCCTCCTTGAGGCTGTCGCGCAGATTTTCGATTCCGCGTTTCTCGGTCATCAAGTCCGCCAACATCACCTCGAAATCCTGGGTACCTTTTGCCATCATTTCCCTTGCAGAATCAATAATGTCCGGGGAAAGACCCAGTTGTGAAGCTATAGCAAGAGCATTGCTTCCGCCAGGAATACCCATCGTTAGATGATAAGTCGGTGCCAGTGTAACGGGATCAAAGTCCAACGAGGCATTTCGCAGCCCGGCAGTTTTATGTGCGAAAACCTTAAGTTCACTGTAGTGTGTGGTGGCCACAACAATGTTTCGCTTTGACAGAAAATACATCAAAATTGCCCGTGCCAGAGCAGCTCCTTCGTTAGGGTCCGTGCTGGTCCCAAGTTCGTCCAGAAGCACCATGCTCTTTTCCGTAGATAATTGAATGATGCGAACGATATTTCCCATGTGCCAGCTAAAAGTGGATAAGGTCTGCTCTATGCTCTGTTCGTCTCCAATATCAGTGTAGACACAGTCGAAAACGGGGATACAGCTTTTCTCCGAAGCAGGTATAGGCATACCGGCCTGAGCCATCAGGGTTAAAAGTCCAATTGTCTTAAGGGCTACAGTCTTGCCTCCGGTATTAGGCCCGGTAATTACCATTATAGAGTAATCTCTGCCTATCTCTACTGTCAGGGGTACTGCCTTACCCGCAAGCAGAGGATGTCTGGCATCGACAAGCCTGAGTACGCCTGATTCTATAGCAGCTTTATCCTGGCCACTATCGCCGACAGCTCTCAGTACCGGCTCCGTGGCATTAGCTTTACCTGCATATCTCGCCTTTGCCAGCTCAAGGTCCAACTCCGCGATTAAACTCACGTTCTGCGTTATTTCCGCTTCATTTGCTCCGACCATAGCACTGAGAGCTGCGAGAATCCTTTCCACATCATGTTGCTCTTCAATCATAAATTGGCGCAGCTCATTGCCCAAATCAACAGTCGACCAGGGCTCCATAAACACCGTGGCTCCCGTGTTGGAGACATCGTGAACAATGCCCTTCAGCTCCTTTCGAAATTCAGCCTTCAGAGGAAGTACATACCGGCCTTCTCTCTCTGTAATGAAAGACGATTGGAGGGCTTTCCGCCCTCTGGGCGACCTCATTATCGACTCCAGTCGATCAAGCAACTGCTGCTGCGTTTCTTTTATCTGCTTCCTCAGATTGGCCAATTTTGGGGAAGCAGAGTCCAGCAACTCACCCGACGCCGAGATACTTAAGCTGATGTCTTCATCAAGTGAGTTCAATTCAACAATCCGCTCCGTGATATTCCACAGCAGGGGAAGCTCATTCGCAAGCTTGCGCAGATTAGTGCGCACATTTCGCGCTGCCGCCAATGTCTGTTGTATATCGACGAGGACATGCGGTTCGAGAACCTTGCCTCTGGTCGCCATACGAACAATATCCCGAACATCAAGAGCTCCCCTGATAGAGAAGTCAGGCACCAGTGAAAGAAGGCGACGCGCCTCGGCTGACCTCCGCAGCAACTGAGAAATCAGAGCAGGGTCTGATGACGGAAGCAGGCCCAAGGCCAGCTCCCGGCTTGCTGAGAACGAGGCGAAGCCGGCCAGAATCTCCCTCACCTTGGGGAATTCCAGCATATCCAGGCTTTTTTCATCCATTAATGCTACCTTTGCTGAAGAAGGCCACGCTCTAATTGCTTAGACCCTACTCTCATCGCAGCAAATCCCGCAACGCTGTACCGACATCTTGAAATCGAAAGGTGAATCCCATTTGCAGAAGACGTCCCGGAACCGCCCTCTGGCCACCGAGTAAAGCTGTTGCCATCTCGCCGAGGAGTATACGCAGGGCCAAAGCAGGGACCGGTACCAGCAACGGACGTCCTAGCTCTCGTCCCAGGTTTCGGGCAAACTCTGCGTTGGTTACCGGATTTGGCGCAGCCAAGTTGAAGGGGCCGCTGGCAGCTTCATTTTCAATCAGGAATCTAATGGCATTCACCTCATCATCTATGTGAATCCACGGAAACCACTGCCTCCCGTTTCCGAAACGTCCGGCGGATATGAGAGGAACCGGCAACATCATACGAGGCATAGCGCCGCCTTCGGTGCTAAGCACCACGCCAGTTCGGATGGCCGCCCACCTGACCCCTAATTCCCGCACACAAGATGTGGAACCTTCCCACTCTATAGCTAGCTGCGCCAGAAAATCGTCACCTGCGGGCATCTCCTCTGTTACCTCGTCTCCATCGACGCAGTCACCGTAGAAGCCCACACCTGAAGCCTGGATGACCACACCCGGCCTGCGGGAAGCCGATTCTACTGCTTGAACCACAGCCAGTCCAGCGCTCAAGCGGCTATCACGTATACGGCGTTTGCGCTGAGGAGTCCAGCGGCCTGCCGCAATGTTCTCACCGGCCAGGTTGATTATAACGTCAGCCCCATCTACCATAGAACCCCATCCACTGGCAGTTAGCGCATCCCAACGCTCAATACGCACTCCACCCGGCAAACCAGACGCCCTTTGAGGATCACGACTGAGTACGACGACATCGTGACCATCACTAACTAAACCGGCAGCGAGCGCTCTGCCTACCAGCCCAGTACCTCCTGTAATAAGAACCAGCATTATACTCTTCTCAACAGGCTATCTTTCGCACCCACATTGCTCACTATCTTAAGTCAAACCCGTCCAATTGTCGACCGCGCCGGTGGGCTCCGTTTGACAAAGGAAATAACTAGTTGCTATAATCAAAGGTGAGAATGAGAATCAAACGCAATCATGACATCGCAATAAAAGACCGCCCCGTTACCGCGCAAAGGCGATTGCTCCTTGATATACTCCGGGAGGCGAAAAGCCATCTGGACGCCAAGGAGCTCTACAGGTTGGCTATTGAGAGGGACCGCCAGATTAGCCTCGCTACGGTCTACCGCAATCTCCGCCTGTTTAAAGAACTGGACCTGGTGGACGAGATACGCCTTGACGACATTCATTGTTATTACGAGATAAAGCATTCTGCAGAACACTACCACCTGGTATGCACTGCGTGCGGGCAGGTCATTGAATTCGAAAGTCCTCTGATAGCCAAGCTTGTGTCCGAGGTCGAGCAGAGCTGCGGTTTCCGTACCAACAAAGCAGTACTGCATTTAGAGGGCTATTGCCGGAGGTGTAAAAAGAGTACAGTATTATCTGAAAGTCACCGCCAAAGCCATGAAAAGTGACAAATTTTCATCGACAATACTTTATTAAGTCGCGAGAGCTGCTAATATGACCGAGGAAAGCGAAACGATTCTGAAAGAAACAAAAAAGGTGCTCAGTAAATTCGGCAAGCAAAGGGAGAACCTGGTACCTATCCTGCAGAAGGTTCAGGGCCAGCTAGGATACATCCCCCGTGAAGCGATGGTTGAAGTCTCTGATTACCTGAAGATACCGGAAATGGACGTTTACGGTGTGGTTACGTTCTATAACCAGTTTCGACTCAATCCTCCAGGCAAGCATCCCGTCAGGGTTTGCCTGGGAACCGCCTGTCATATGAAGGGCGGTTACATCGTCCTTGACGCCTGGAAAAGACGGCTGGGCATTGACCAGGGAGAGACCACTTCCGACCGGGAGTTTGACCTTGATACAGTAGCCTGTGTCGGCTGCTGCGCTATGGCGCCAGTAACGGTTGTTGACGAAAAGGTAGAAGCCAAAACCAGTCCTACCAGGGTTGACGGCATACTGCTCTCTTTTCAGATTGAGAAGGAGAAGGAAGGTAAAGATACACAGTGAAGGTATCAGCCGTACCGGGACCAAACTCAACCTTTGAGCACATAAAGAACGACGCTCTAGACAAAGTCCGGGACCTTACGGATGGCAAAGTGCCGGTTATTATGGTCGGCACCGCTACCTGCGGCAGAGCAGCCGGCTCCCTGGAAGTCCTGCATGCGATAAAGGGAAGTTTGGAAAAAGAACACATAGATGCACGCTTACTCGAGGTCGGCTGTATGGGACATTGCTACGCAGAGCCTCTGGTAATCATAGCCAAGCCCGGCAATCCTCCTATGGCTTACGGCTACGTTACTCCTGAGATAGCCCAGCGCCTGGTGCAGGATTATATTGTCGGTGAAGACCCGTCTCTTGAATTCACACTCGGGGCTCTTGAGAAAAGCGATACCATTCCATCTATTTACGACCTGCCCCGATTCGGCTATGAGAAGCACTTTATTCTGGAGAACTGCGGGCATATCGATCCCGAAAACATCGACCACTATATCGCCAAGGGCGGTTACGAAGCACTTGATAAAGCACTCAAGATGCCGCCAACGGAGATCATAGAAGTTATTAAAGAATCGGGGTTGCGGGGTAGAGGCGGGGCGGGTTTCCCTACCTGGCAAAAGGGGGAAGTATGCCGCAACACCCGCGGCAGGCCTAAGTACATCATATGCAACGGTGATGAGGGTGACCCCGGAGCTTTTATGGACAGAGCCCTCTTAGAGAGCGACCCTCACTCGGTCATAGAGGGTATGATAATCTCCGCATATGCGGTGGGCGCACACCGCGGGTATATCTATGTACGCGCGGAGTATCCTCTGGCAGTGCACAGGGTTAGGATCGCGCTTCGACAGGTGCGCCGCCTTGGGCTGCTGGGTAAAAATATATTTGGGAGTGATTTCAACTTTGATATCAAACTCTTTCAGGGCTCAGGAGCCTTTGTCTGTGGCGAGGAAACAGCCCTCGTCGCCTCTCTCGAAGGTAGACAGGGACTCCCCCAGCATCGACCTCCTTTCCCGGCGGTGAGCGGGCTCAATGGAAAGCCCACACTCATCGATAACGTGAAGACCCTGGCCTATGTGCCGAGCATAATAAGGAATGGAAGCGCGTGGTTTTCCGGCATTGGCACCGAAGGAAGCAAGGGCACAGCCGTTTTCGCCTTGGCGGGCAAGGTAGTCAACACAGGCCTCACAGAGGTGCCAATGGGAACCACGCTAAGACAGATTATCTTCGATGTCGGCGGCGGTATCCCCAATGGCAAGCGCTTTAAAGCGGTGCAGATCGGAGGGCCATCGGGAGGCTGTTTGCCGGAGTCAGCGCTTGATCTGCCTATCGACTTCGACTCTTTGAGAGAGGCCGGGGCCATGATGGGTTCAGGCGGGATGGTAGTGCTGGACGAGGATGACTGCATGGTGGAGGTGGCTCGCTATTTCCTTGAGTTCACCCAGAGGGAGTCCTGCGGCAAATGCACAATGTGCCGCCTGGGGACGAAGCAGATGCTGGAGATCTTAGAAGATATCACCAGGGGCCGGGGTCGCATAGAAGATATCGACACCCTGTATAATCTGGCTCAGGATATAAAAGAAGGCTCGCTCTGCGGCCTGGGCAAGACAGCGCCTAACCCTGTATTAACCACACTGAACTATTTCCGAGATGAATACGAGGCGCATATTAAGGAAGGTCGCTGCCCCGCACTGATGTGCCATGACCTTATCGCCTATTACATCCTTCCCGAGAAGTGTGAGCGTTCATGCGACGCCTGCGTCGGCACCTGCACAGTGGAGGCTATTTCATCGAATAAGAAGGGCATCAAGGTCATAGACCAGGAGAAATGCGTCAAGTGCAACACCTGCCTTGAAGCCTGCCCTCCGCAGTATAACGCTGTTATCAGGCTGTCACCACCAGAGCTGGTGCCGGCACCCAAGGGGAAAAAATGAATACCGTGTCGCTGACAATAGACGGCAAGGAAATAAAAGCTCGTAAAAACGAGAGGTTGCTCTGGGCAGCACTCGACAACGGCATTTATATACCCAACCTGTGCGCAATTCGTGATTTATCGAAACCTTTCGCCAGCTGCCGCCTCTGCTTCGTAGAGATCGAGGGTGACAATAAGCCGGTCACCGCCTGTACCGTGACTGTCGAGGAAGGTATGAGGGTAAATACCCGGGGTTCCGCGGCCCGTCGATTGGCGCGTACCGCACTAGAACTCCTTTTAGCCAGTCACCCGGTTGACTGCGCCAGCTGTCCGGCTAATCGCGCCTGCGACCTCCAGAAAATCGCCGCTCACCTGGGAGTAAAGCTGAACTCGAAGAGGTTCAGGAAGATAGATCATGAACTGCCTGTAGACTCAAGCAGTCCTGTGTTTACATACGATCCCAACAAGTGTGTTCTCTGCGGCAGGTGCGTGTGGGTATGCCGGGACAAGTTAGGTATAGGAGTCCTCGGCTTTGCCCGGCGCGGCTTTCAGCGTATTGTCACCACTTTTGAAAGCAAGCCTATCGCGGAAACCAATTGCAAAGGCTGCGGCGATTGCGCTGCGGTTTGTCCGGTAGGCGCTATGGTACTGAAAGACGGGGATAAAGCAGAAGCAGTTAACGTCAGCGAGAAGTCGAAAACGGCAGTCAAGTGAGTATACAGAAGGTGACGAAATGCTTAAGGTAAGAGATACCCTATGTTTAGGCTGTGGTCTTTGCGCTCAGAGTTGCCCTACCGGCGCGATTTCGCTTGCGGGCGGAATAGCCAGAATAGACCAGGAAAGGTGCAACTCCTGTCTCCTGTGCCAGCAAGTATGCCCGGAGGGCGCTGTTATAGAGATATTGCCGGTATCCAATGAAGAACTTATGTCTACGGTCTCCGGCCTGAGACAGAGAACAGATGGCCTGCTCGAAAGGATTGAAAAGTTAAAGGCTAAGACAATCTGAAAATATAAATGCTGTGAGGCATATAAATGGAGTCTGGCAAGGCAAGGGGGTGTTATAATGATAGAGATTACCGGTCGAAATTTCGACAATGAGGTACTTAAATCGGAACTTCCGGTATTCGCGTGTTTTACCGCTTCGCCCTGCGGATCATGCTTTGCCCTCTGTTTGATCACAGAGGACCTTACCGAAGAATACGAGGGAAAAATAAAATTCGTTAAAATCGATGTTGAAAAAGAGCCTGATCTTGCAGCAAGGTACAACATCCTTCCGTTGCCAGCTATACTCCTGTTCCAGCAGGGCGAACCCCTGAAAAAGCTGGGGGAATTCCAGTCTGAAGCCTATCTCAGAAACTCGCTGAATGCTCTGATATCAGCAACCGAGCAATTTCGCTAGATATATACATAAAGGAGGGTTTACAATGGTGTCAGACCTCACAGACCTGAACTTCGAAGACGAGGTTCTAAAATCCGATTTGCCTGCCGTGGTGGATTTCTGGGCCCCGTGGTGTGGTCCGTGCCGCATGATTTCGCCAATAACCGAGAAGTTGTCAGAGGAGTTCAACGGCAAAGTTAATTTCTTCAAGCTGAATGTGGACGAAAATCCTCAGATGGCTATGAAATACCAAATTATGAGCATACCTTTGCTTATCTTCTTCAAGGATGGGCAGAAGGTGGACGAGAGCCTTGGCGCAGTACCTGAGACCATGATCCGGCCCAAGGTCGAGGCATTGCTCTAGCCCAAATTTTAGCCGTAGTCGAACGCCAGGGGACAAATAGATGGCCAGTTTCGAAGAAATAGACGAGGCTCGAAAATTCCTGGGCCTGGGGGAATTTGCCAGCCTCAAAGAGATAAAACAGGCCTATAGGAAAATGTCCTTTCGCTACCATCCCGATACAAGCAGTGACAAGCTGGAGCACCAGGAGTCAATGAAAAAGCTGAACCGTGCGTATAAGCTTCTCGCTGAATATTGTGCGCGGTATAAATATACATTCAATCAGTCGGATGTAGACAGAGCATACCCCGAAGAGAGAATCCGCAGGAGATTCGCCGACGGGTGGTTCGACAGCATATAAATCAAAGCTCAATAAAATGACGATTCGAAGTCGCGAGGAACTCGAGGAAAGAATCGCTGAGCTGAAGCGGCGCATACCGCCTCACTCGGTTCCGCCCGCGATGCTACAGGAGCTTGAGGAACTGGAAGAACAGCTAGCGGAGATGACAGCGAAAGAGAAGGGCAGTTAATGCCCAAGAAAGTCCCTGCGTTGGACTACGCCAGGTGCCGACCTGAAGAATGCGACAGTGGGGTCTGCGTTGCCATGCTTGCGTGTGAGTACGGGAGTCTAAAACAGGAAGCACCCTACGAAATGCCCGAAATCAACCCGGCAAAATGGTGCCACAGCTGTGCCAAATGCGTTAAGGCTTGCCCATTGAACGCAATCAGGATGATGTAAGTCATCAAGCAGGCCTATGAGGGAGACACGTATGAAGATATCGGTGTGCGGCAAGGGCGGCAGCGGAAAAAGCGCTATAGCAACCCTGCTGGCAAATGGTATGCGAGAGAAGGGCTATCAGGTGGTAGTTGTCGACTCCGATGAGTCAAACTCGGGTCTCTACCGAATGCTGGGTTTTGAAAAACCGCCAGTCCCCATCCTGGAACTTGTGGGGGGCAAAAAAAAGGTGAAAAGCATCTTCCCCAAGACCCCACTGGCACAAGCTGAAGAGGAAATAAACGTCATAGCACGCAGTCAAATACCTCTCAACGATATACCTTCTGAACATATTGCCAGGGGTGACGGCATCAGCCTGGTGTGCATAGGTAAAATACTACAATCACTGGAAGGGTGCGCCTGCCCCATGGGGGTGTTGAGCAGGGAGTTCCTGAAGAAGCTGCAACTGAAAGAGAACGAGATAGCAATCGTGGACATGGAAGCTGGTGTGGAGCACTTCGGCAGGGGAGTCGACACCAGCATAGATATCGTTCTTTTAGTTGTCGACCCGTCATTCGAATCCCTCGTCCTGGCAGATAAAGTCAACAGCATGGCCGGAGAACTGGGGATAAGGAATATCTGGGCCGTAATCAATAAAGCCACCTCGGATGATATGGCAGGCAAGCTGAAGGAAAAACTGCGTGCCAGCGACATACACACGATAGGGTGTATTCCTTACGACGCTGAAATCCTCGAGGCTGGCCTCGAAGGCCGCCGCCTGCAATCGAATAATATAAAAGCGGAAGTGGAAAGGATAGCTGATACCCTGCTTTCCGGCGCCGGAAAACATGAATGAACCCGTAGCATAGACAGGGCGCAGTCTGAATACGCTACAGGAGGTGGTGAAATGTGTCTCGCCGCTGCATATCAGGGAACACAAAGCGACCAGCCGATTCTTCAGGAAATCGCTCACATGACGCTGGATGGCAACGTAATCGAGCTTGAGACCCTGTTTGGCGAAAAAAAGGTACTCCAGGGGAAGTTAAAAGAGATTGACTTCATGGAATCCAGAATCACCATCGACGAATAGGATACACAATAAATCTCACCACAACGGCTCATCTAGCGCTGCAAGTTGTAATTGGTAGAAGGTCAGTGATATTATTCGGGAAACAGAAAAGCGACGGAGAATGAAATGACGGAGGAAAGCAGGGAACGGGCAAGAATAGAGGCGGAGGATCTTGTCAGAGAACGCACGGACGATGAAGGCAACGTATGGAGAAAAGTCTACTTTGGCGGTGGAACGCATTTCAAGAACTGGCTGGACCAGACCATCGAGCTTTGTGGCAAGGAGAACGTAGAGGTGGAAGAAGCGGATCCGAGTGGACTGAAATGCTATGAGGAGGGTGGAGAGAAGGTGTACCGCATCTGGGTAAGAGAGTCGAGCCCTTTAGCTAACTTAACATAATACAAGAGGTCGTTATGACACAGAAAGAGGTAGAGTCCGCAACCAGAGAGATCAGAAACAAATGCCTGCACGCCTCCTGGGATGAACTGGTGGAGTTCTGGGACAGGGTTTTTAACAACCTTGAGGGTGCATACCGCGCATCGGCGCCAATTGCATTGATAACAGATCAGAATTATCTGCAATACTCAAATGACGCTCAGACAGCGCTGAGGAATAATCTGGCTATGGCTTTAGGCCATCTGGCAGGATACCGGCAGGTTGCAAAGTGGGATGCGGAAATAGCGGGAAAGACTGGAGCGCCAGCAGGGCATACGGATAACAGCAACAGATAGATACGCTGGCGTGAAGCGGTTGAGCCCGCCGTGGCCGGTAACTAATAAGGAGGCTTGGATATGGAGCGCAACATGGGAACGGCCGATCGGGTTATCAGGTTTATCATTGGAGTAGTGATGATGGGGGTAGGATTCGGTGCTCTGGGTGGCGCTGCGTTAATCGTGGTAGGAGTTATAGGGGTAATACTATTCGCCACCAGCTTGATAGGAAGATGTCCCCTCTACATCCCTTTCCACATCAAAACCTACAAGGTCTAGGGGCCGACTGAGGAGACATAAGAAGAACCCTTATCGTCAGGGTGAATCCCTGTGCGATAAACCGCCGGTTGAAAAAATAAGGGGTATAAAATGGGTAAAAGAATCGTATCTACAGGCAGAGGAGGCACCGGTAAAACGACCTTCACAGCCCTGGCCACAAGGTATCTGGCTCACCCGCAGCTCCTTATTGATATCGATCCCGACCAGAGCCTGGCAGATATGCTGGGGATAGACCTGGAAAAAGAGGGGGTCAGGACAGTGCTTGACATCCTCTACGATATTCAAAAAAATGAGGGCTATGAAGAGCTGAGCGCCATGCCCCTGCCCGAGAAAATACTGTATCTGTTCAACACCGAATGTATCTACGAGTCTGACGAGTTCGACCTGGTCTCCCTGGGCTTTAAGTGGACCGAGGGCTGCTACTGCGCCCCCAATAACCTGCTCAGAGGAATAATTCCCAAGCTTGCACAGAACTACGCCTATACCCTTATAGACGCCCCGGCAGGTCTGGAGCATCTCAACAGAAATATTACCTCAGAAGTGGATGACATGTTCATCATACTGGACCCATCCATGAAATCCCTCAAGAATGTAGCGAGGATACAGAGGCTTACCGCTGAAGTAGGCATCAAATACCGGAATTTCTACACGGTGGCCAACTATAGATTCAACGATGAGCTTGAGAAACGCATCGGGAGCGATGGCGCAGCCTACCTGGGCAGGATGGATTACGATGCCGAGGTTGAGCAGTATAACCTCGATGGCAAATCGCTGCTGGAGTTGCCGGAGGACTCCCCCGCCTCTCTATCAGTCAAGCGCATCCTGGAAAAAGCGGGATATCAGGTTAGTTAGACATTGCTTTTAAATAGGATCTAAACCGTTCGCCCTGAGCTTGTCGAAGGGAGCTTGTCGAAGGGAGCCTGTCGAAGGGCCGGTCATGGTTCGACAATCTTGTATTGAGCAGAGCCGAAGTGCTCACCACGAACGTAGTCTTTAATTGGGTTATCCTAAAAACAGCATTTTCATATTTAGTAGTGCTAATTACAATCAGCATGACAGATTCCTGAGGAAAGTCGGCAGAAAATTAGCTCGATTCTGGAACCGCGCACTGGTCTTTATCAACCTGTTTCTTGCCTATATCGGCACCCTGCATACAAGATGACCTTTAAAGCTGACGGCTATTTCTATGAATCACCTAGACCCAAGATAGCAACCGCTTTACCTATAAACCTCTCCGCTGAAGCAATAACCGCTTTCGCTCCGGATTGGGAGAACTCGGCCTCATAATCAGCAGCCTCGCGTAGGTTCATAGCATTAAGGAAGTCACGAGCCGACTGAGCATCCATTCTGCTTTCATCCACAAATAGAGTTCTCAAAGCCATAGCCAGGCAGTAATGGCTCTTTTCACGGTAGCCCTGAGAGTAGATCAACGCTCTGGCAGCATGGAACATGGCATAGTAGGCCTGAATAGTTGACCATTTGTAACGCTCATTTTCATAGCCTGCCTTCGCATCCGCCAGGTCATTTCTGGCGACTGACAGTTCCTTCTCAACCAGATTTTTGCCTCTAGCGAAGCGAACGATCTTCTTATTTTCAAGACACTGCTTAAACTCTCGATTCACTGGCGACTCTTTCCCACAGTACTATTCCGCGATCAACCTCCTCCATAAAAGGTTGTTCCGAGTCACCGCCCTCGAGTAATTCGACAGGCGTTTTGATTACGTATTGAATATGAATATTCTCGTACCCCCTCGGGAATCTGAAATTGCTGATAATATTCGACACGTCTTCATTGCTGTTCGATACAACGAACAAGTCAATATCACTCACCGATGTATCTACCCCAAGAGCACAACTGCCATATAATACTATGCGGCTTGACAGCTTCTTCAGTTTCTCTACCAATGGCTCAAGCAGCATAATGGTTATCATTTTCTTCAACTCTATAACGGCGGCATTCGAGGAATCAATCGAGTAGAAATACATCTTCCCTTCCCGCCTGCGCGTTAGAGCCCCGTTTGCGTATAGCTCATTCAGCGCGCGGTTTGCCGAGCCTGAAGATATTCCGAGCCTGCGAGCAAGTTGACGCTCATAGAACTCCTGATCAGGAAACTTCGCAAGAAGGCCAAGCACTTTCTGAGTATTTGTAGCTATTATATGAATATGCATCATATTCTATTGCTCCAAATATTGAGCATGTGCTCATTATAATGAGCGATAATAGAGTAGTCAAGCGCATCCTGGAAAAAGCAGGCTATCAGACTGGGTAAGTGTAAGAAGTCTGCAAAGCTTGCATAGCACTTTATAAACACCAATGCTTTTTATTTATATTGCAGGATATTGACTGAATACTAGGGGCCTTCTGTGTAGTGACATATACAGCTATAAAACCACTGGATTTTGACTGGAAATCTAAAATATCCAGAGAATGATTCACAAGGAGAAAACCATCTATTGTTTGTATTTATATGCGTTGTTCACAAGTCAAATACTCTAATAACGCAGTGTCATACAGTCGCCATCCTAGTCACGCAAACCTAATAGTCTATGCTGTGGATGAACAACATAAAGTTCACCTAATTTCCGCGCAGAATTTTGCACAAGCTCACTAGCTACACTGAAGCATTGGTCAGCGTCATCTTTTGTTGCCTTTTCCCTTCTGTGAAGTATTTTGTTTCTTTTGTCTTTAAGACTCATCATACCTTCAGGTCATGTACTATAAATTGCTGAAAATGAATTTGGGATGTACCCTTTCTGTAGAAACAACAAAAACAGTAAAGGAGGTACACCCCAATGAAGTCGCAAGACGCGACTACAGAGCAAAAGGTAA
>Ga0180432_10004375_pt1 | contig 19459 bp, 17 predicted proteins | sample SS_ome_10_FD_132414 | JGI IMG/M metagenome (GOLD analysis project Ga0180432, IMG submission 132414) | Hypersaline lake sediment archaeal communities from the Salton Sea, California, USA - SS_1_MS_2 metaG | ecosystem: Environmental > Aquatic > Non-marine Saline and Alkaline > Hypersaline >...
AGAACCGGATTATTCCGGAAGATTTCATAAAAAACTATAAAATTTCAATTACTAATATAATTTAAACCAAAAAGGGTTTCGAGCAACACGCCCTTAAGGGTATAAGCACCTGCCGGCCGTCAACAGGCCCTGTAATTATATACCATTGGCTCCGGTTTTCTGCAATAGATATCTATTTATAAAGAACCAACCACGGAAAAGTCGAGTCCGATTCAATGTATAAAGCGCCAACTCATGGGCAGCGTCTTACGCCGTTCCTCTCAATTCGGATGTTAAGAATTCTTATTATCTTGAAGCTCAGATGCAATGACAGGTACAATCGCGACTATTGATTGCCAGAAAAACAAGGACCACAAGGACGAAAGACTATTTTTGTCACTGACTCGAGCAAATCGATAAACAAAGACCTCTGGATATCCACCATAAGTAGGCTTATCCATTAGATGGTCTATGTATATCTTTGGTGGTCTATCTTGTATTTGATAAAACATTATTGCGTGCTTGATACTTTCAGGTAGAAATCTGGAATAGTGATAATAGAATAATCCTCGGACTATTTTCCACACAACTTTTCTGGCTCGCGCGACATCAAACTTCTTTGCCACAAGGTTATTTGGAAGATAGATACCTGAGTAAGTTTTACTAAACTCCGACAAGACTTTTTGTCGAAGTCCGCTGGCGTTGTTTCTCCATATCTTCTTTCTGACATCACCCATTAGCCAATCATGAATTTGGGCGTCTTCATTTAGACCAGCCAGTGCAGCGAAGAAATAATCCTCATCGGCTTGATAAAACTTATTGCAATCCTCATGTGACAGTAGTGTTAGTAGATTTGGAGAATTGACCTGTCGAAATACTTTCGCATAGAATTGCTTTGGAGGGACATGTTCCTTACTTATCTTTCCTGTGATTTCTTGGCCACAAAGATAGCAAATCCTCTCTTTCATAACATAATAATATACTACAAAATTTCCACTGATTAATACTTTTATCCTGAGCTTAGAAACTTGATAGTAATACCTTTGTAGTCAGAATACTGACAGATGTTTGACTTAATTTTTTCCGGAACCTCCATATCGGTGGTTACGGTACAAGTGTTGTTCAGGAAGTCTATGTTGATCCGTTGAAGGGTAATTCCCGCCTTTTCTAACTCCGATCTAATGCATACGTCAACAAGCTTATGTGAGTTTGGTTGTGGAAAATCTGGAATAGATTCTTCTGTCATGTTTCACTTCTCCTTCTTTGAAAAGCCATGTAGGATATACTGTACATACTCTTTCACTCAAAATTCAAAACCCGCCGCTGTTTTTATTTTTCACTTTATCGCAATACGCAATTTATGCTCTATATTTTCTTCTCAAAGCCACACAACCGAGGCCAAGCAGAGAGAGCATTATCCGATATCAGATCTCGTCCGCTTCAAAAAATAGAATACCTCTTTTTCTTCTCCCTTTGTTTGTTGCATTGAAGTCTCACTTAAGCTGCTGGACAGTAACTGCTTCATCAATCCCCTGGACCTTCATCTTGTGAACGGACCCATCCCGCCAGATGATGACTTTGGGCATCACAGATACATAAACATAGATATAGACCCCTGTTTGCTTCCATGCCTGACCATTGTCCAGCTTGTATATATTGCCGTACTCAAGACCGTCAAAATCATTGGTGATGCGGGCCTCGATTACGGTATCGCCAGAAATGGTGCCCTTATATCCAAGATTAAGCTTCTTGCACAACAACTCTTCACCTACTCCTTTGATCAACAGCTTATAGAATTGCCCATCGGTCAGGACGGTGACCTTGGGTTTCAGTTCCATTTCAAACAGAATGACTACGTCGACAACTTCATATATATTGCCTGAGGCGGTCTTAAATATCGTCCCTCGTTTAACCTTCTTGACCCATCCGTCAATAGTTGTCGTCTCGAAAACTTGCCATTGACCTGTTACCAGTGGAGACTTGGGTTTTTTCTCTGCAGTGCGCCGCAAAGCTTCTATCTTAGCCTTCTGGTACAAAGCAACTAATCTTTTGTTTTCGGTTTTCAGTTCAGCAATCTGCTTTCTTAATTTTTTTACGGCCTTTTGAGCCCGCCGAATTGTCTTTTGCTTAGTCTCGATGGTAGTTTCTAATTGTTTAACCTTGGCTTTTAGCTGCTCTATATCATCGCTTTTTTCGTTTTCGGCTTTAGGCACGAATTCTTTGGCGAGCCGCTGGGCCTCGGTGACTTGATAAGGGGTCATTTGCTGTTTCAAAATATCTCTTGCACTAACAGCAGTTTCAATGCCTTGAGCTGCCGAGAGGATGAACCATTTATACGCCTCGATATAATTTTCTGCTACTTCCTTACCCTTAGCAAACATAAGCCCCAGGTTGAACTGAGCGTTAGCATGACCTTGTTCAGCCGCCTTCTTGTACCACTTTACAGCCTCGGCATAATCCTGGGCCACGCCGTTACCTTCAACAAACATAACCCCCAGGTTGCACTGGGCTTTAGCATAACCCTGTTCAGCCGCCTTCTTGTACCACTTTACAGCTTCGGCATAATCCTGGGCAACGCCGTTACCTTCAGCAAACATAGCCCCCAGGCTGTACTGGGCGTCAGCATTACCTTGTTCAGCCGCCTTTTTGTACCACTTTGCAGCCTCGGCATAATCCTGGGCCACACCCTTCCCATTATCAAACGCAATCCCCAGGTTGAACTGAGCCTCAGCATTACCTTGTTCAGCCGCCTTATTTAACCACTTTAATGCCTCGTCATAATCCTGGGCCACGCCCCTCCCATGAGCAAATATCAACCCCAGGATGCACTGAGCGTCAGCCAATCCCTGTTCAGCTGCTTTCTTGTACCACTTTACAGCCTCGGCATAATCCTGGGCCACACTTTTCCCCTTAGAGAACATAAGCCCCAGCTTGAACTGAGCGTCAGAATCACCTTGTTTGGCAGCCTTTAAGGTTTTATCATACTCGCTGTTTTTCTTCAGGTCAGAAGCGGGTGCAATAGAAGTTGGCACTATCAGGACGCTTAAAGAAAAAACAATTATTTGGATAAATACTCTTTTCATTTGTTCTACCTCTCAAAAGGACCCGGCTTCTACAGGTTAAATGTTATTTGCTATTGTGAAGATAATCAAGCATATTTCGGAACAAACGGAGCTAATATCGGGGTCTTATGAAAAATCAAAGCCGATATTTGGGAAAGGGTACATTATTGCCCGACGAGCCGAGCTCTTTTCCCTTGCACAACTTCATCTGGGAAATACGGGTTAAAACAAGCCCGCGAAGCGGCTCCTCACTTTTGACTTTTACCTTTTTACTTTTTACTTGCTTCTCGTGTTTTTTGGCACATTTTGGGTCACTTTTTTGCACTTTTTTGCACTTTTTTGCACTTTTTTGCACTTTTTGACACTTTCCTGAGTTTATTGAAGGACCCAGCACCAATTACACCTATAGTTAAATCCAATTGGTGCTGTGGTTTCGCTGCTATTATTTTCTTCTGATATCTGACCCCTGACCCCCGAACACTGACCCCTGTCCCTAATTTTTTGTTGACTTTTGTTTGAAAATGTGTTAAAATACCCCTATGTTGCCTAACAGGCAAACGTTAACCGCCCGTAGGTGGCGATAAACAGACATTTCAGATTGCATATCTGTAAGCCACGGTGTGGCACGGCTTTCAGGGCCAGCAGGCCCAGATTCCTGTTTCGTGAATGCTAAATCGTAAATCGTAAATCGTAAACCCCTTAGGGGAATTACCAATCATGAGCATCGAGAATCCAACTTTAGCTCACTTTAGGCACTTTAGTTCACTCTTAACTCACAACTATCGAGTATCGAGCGCACAAAAATACTTAATTATGCAAAACAAACCCAATTTCCCGAACGCCCTAATTAACGTAAACTCTGTACTAACAAAGGAATATGAAAATGTACCACTTCGCAGACACCGACAAAACAAACCCAATTCAAAGCCAATTCAAACCCAATCAAACCCAATTTCAACCCAAATACGCCGAAAACAAACCCAATCAAACCCAATTTTTCGCGCTTTTCATCTTACCCATGCTGCCTATTCACCCCAATCAAACCCAACCTGTAGTGAGCTTGTCGAACCTATTTCAACCCAACCCCCCTTGTCGCGGCGTAGCCTCTGGCGAAGCCGGATCTTGTCGCGGCGTAGCCTCTGGCGAAGGCGGATTGAATTTTTACTTTTTTACCACCTTACTTTCAATCAATTTTTCATTTTCAAGTTCACTAACCAGCAAATCCCCGACTTTGACATCCGCCGGCCTTCTCACCAAAAGGCCGGTTTCTTTATTGGTGGTAATACTGTATCCCCGCTTTAGAACCAATTTTGGATTCAGCCCGGCTAATCGATTTGCCTGTGCCGTAAGCTGCATCCGGCCGTTGTTAATAACAGCCTTCATTGCTGTGTTCGTCCGGCTTCTCAGATTATTCAGACTAATAGTTTTTTCTTTCAGCAAACGATGCGGCTCAATCGTAACGATTTTTTCAAAACTTTTATGCAGCCTCTCCCACACTTTGGCCAGAAGGTTTTTTATCGAACCGGCAAGCTCCGTACTGATTTCATCTAACTGCTGTTCTGCGCTGCGAACCGCAAACAGCGGATTTCTAAATACCGCACTGGCGAGAATCGTTTCCAGATTTTGCTGCGCCAGTTTCAGCCTTGCTTTTATATCATCTTTCAATTTATCTGCTGTAGCTGCCAGTTGTCCCAAAACTTCCCGCCGGTCCGCAACTGCAATCATTCCCGCTTTTGTCGGCGTCGATGCCCTCGCATCGGCAACCAAATCGGCAATAGTAGTATCAATTTCATGCCCGACCGCACTTATAACGGGTATTTGTGAATCGAATATTGCCCTTGCCAGAACCTCTTCGTTAAACGCCCACAAATCCTCCAGCGCTCCTCCCCCCCTGCCGACAATGATAACATCAAGTCTGAGTTGTTTATTGCGTCTGTTCACATCTCTTATTGCCGATGCGATTTTCTCCGCCGCCCCTTCGCCCTGCACTGGCACCGGATACAGAAATAATTTCGTACACGGCCAGCGATTATGGATACTGTCCTTTATGTCCTGCACCGCCGCTCCTGATTCACTGGTCAATATACCTATTCGTTCTGGATATGGCGGCAGCGGCTTTTTATATTCATCTTTGAAGAGTCCCTCGGCTTTTAGTTTTTCATACATCTGTTCAAAGGCCAACTGCAGAGCGCCTTTACCTTCCGGCTCAAATTTATCAACATAAAGTTGATACTTCCCCTGCGGCGGATAAACATCGATATGGCCCGTCGCCAGAACCGCCATTCCATTTGCAGGGTCAAATTTAACCTTAGCAAAACTGCTCTTCCACATAACACAGCCTAATACAGTGTTTTCATCTTTCAGCGAAAAGTAGCAGTGCCCGCTTGTGTGGTGTTTCCAGTCGCTTATTTCCCCGGCCACTATCAACCGGGCCGCAAGCTTCTCCTCAAGCGCCGCCTTGATAAGAGAATTTATCTGGCTTACTGAATATATTCTAATCTCTTTCCTTGCCATATTAATCGCAATTATAGTCCTCTCAGAGACAATCATCAATCGTCAATATGCCTCGATTCGATACTCCGCTGTGATTCGTGCTTACGACCACACCAATCACTCGATTTTGTCCCTCAATTGACAAAATCAACACAAAAAAACCTATTTTTTGGCCAAATTTCCAAGAATTTCCTTGATTAGCGGATTCTAATCTGATATATTAAAGAAGTGGGATCGAAGAGGTATTAGAAAGGAGATAGGGTCTTAAATGAACCCTTGGCTTGAGACAATAGGCGTTATAATGGTGGCCCTGTCGGGCATTTTTATCGGCAGGATATTTTCGAGCTTTCGAAAATCCTGGTGGCTGCTGGGCTATTTTTTCCCCTTTTTGCTCATCGGGATGCTCGTTCTAATAAGGTTCTGCGATGCTCTTGCTTTTATCGGGCCTTTTTACTGGGTCGCAGCAGGACGGGCAAGGTTCGTCATTTTGGCACTGGCCGTTACAATGGGCCTCACCACGCCATTTTCACGTCTTCCTCGCAGGTGTGAAAAGGTTTTAGTGTGTTTCCTGATTGTTATGGTTGTGTTTTGGTTCTCGGTTTTTCCTTTTCTCGGTCCCGCCTTAATAAAGAACGACCTTGCAAGTATCAAAACCACACTCAGTTCGGAGGGAATTTGTTTTCAGAGCAGAGATTACACGTGCGGCCCCGCTGCGGCGGTAACAGCACTTGGAAAATTGGGCCTTCAGGCCCACGAAGGAGAGTTGGCCATACTTTCGCGTACCTCTCCCTTCACCGGCACCGTCCCGGGATGCCTTTCTGCCGCCCTTGAAAGCCGCTATGGTCCCGATGGCTTGAATTGTCGCTACCGACGTTTTGATTCAGTTGCCCAGCTCAGGGATGCCCCAATTACCCTGGCCATTGTTCGCGACGTATTTCTGCTGGACCACTGTGTTGCCATTATCGAAGTCTCAGACCGTATGGTCACTATTGCAGACCCCGTGCTTGGAAAAATGATGATGTCCCACAAGCAGTTTGCAAAAATATGGCGGTTCTCCGGTATCGTCCTCAAAAGAGACTTCGCTGACAGTATCTAACCGCGGTCTATAACTTCTGTACCACCAACGATGCCCAAAGGCCTATTTGCCATTTCCTCGCACGTTCCCAAACCAATCCATTGTTTCTAAAACATCTTTTCAAAGCCGCAATTATACATTGCCGGAAGTTTTACGAACTTTTTTCTGCGCCGGTGACATACAGTTGTCACTGCCTGAATTTATTTTTTGGCCAAATCGTTCCCAATGAGTCATTATGACGTACAGTTATTGCGGTAAATATCACCAGGACAAACAAAGCTGCGGAAACCCGGCCGGGCTAACTCCCATAAGGGAGTCAGGGGCGGTAGCCCGGCAGGGATAAATCTTCACCCCTCCTTCGAAAAAAAATACACCTGTGCTCATATACCCTTTATTCAATGCGCTTTCTGTAAAGCCGTGTCTGAAGGGCATTTTGCCAGCCGGTCCAGTCCGAATCGCCGCTCTCATTCTCAATCGCCGATGTTACCTGGTTTATCTTGGCATCCAAATCGTCGATATAATTTACCATAAATGCTTCAGCCGTTGCTGGCAGCTTCGGCGAGCCAAATTCATATTGACCGTGATGCGATAAAATTATATGACCAAGAGCGTCCATCACCGTTTTATCAATCTGCTCACCATTGGCCGCCAGAGCATCGGCTTTTTTGTTTACCATAAGCAGAGTTTGAACAATATGCCCGATTAGCTGGCCCGAATCCGTATATGAAAACGCCATATCGTATGTAAGCTCTTCTGTTTTACCCATATCGTGCAGAAATATCCCCGCCAGCACCAAATCCGCCTGCACCTGTGGATACAACGGCAGTATCACATCAGCTACTTTCAGCATACTGTGTGTGTGCTCTAACAATCCGCCCAGACAGTTATGATGTATCTTCGTTGCGGCCGGTGCCTCACAGAATTTTTTCATCAACTCGGTATCAGCCAAAAACTCTCCGGCCAGTGCCTTTAGCTGTGGATTTTTTATCCCGCCGACTATACTTTTTACCTCCGCGAACATCTGTTTGGTATCTTTATCCGTTCGCGCCAAAAAATCTTCAAGTGATACTTTGTCTGCATCGACGATACCTATGTTATTTATAATGATTTGCAGATTATTTTGATAAAGCTCGCTTCTGCCCTGAATATGAATAAAACCCGGTTTCGGCAGTGAGTTGTAAATCACCTCAGTTGCCTGCCACATCCGCCCATTCAGTTGTCCGCTGCGGTCTGACAGAAACATTGCTATATACAAATCGCCTCTTGTTGTGCTCCTTAGAATCGGGCCGCTTACCATATAAATATCTTTAATCTCCTGTCCCGGCTCGATTTCACTGATAAATTTATGCGTCATAGTTTACTCCATATTAAGGTTTTTCGTGATAAATCCTGTTTTTCAAAATCATACTCACTAACCGACATTTATGCAAGTTACGATTTACTGCAAAATCTCTACTTACGAAATAATCTTGCAACCCAATCCACTTTGGGCTATAAACGTGCCCAATAAAGAGAGTTTTAACGAAATACAAAATACGCGATGCGAAAGACGAAATATGAAATATAGCCGACTGTTAATACCTACCGTTAAACAAGTCCCTGCCGATGCGGAAGTTACCAGCCATCGGCTAATGATTAGGGCGGGCTTGATGCGCCGACTCGCCAGCGGCACTTATACTTATCTGCCGCTGGGATGGCGCTCTCTAAACAAAATTATCAACATCGTCCGCGAAGAAATGGACAAATCCGGTGCACAGGAGATTCTTGTACCATCTTTGCAACCACTGGAGCTTTGGCAGAAAACCGGACGCAGTATCGATTACGGCCCAACCCTTTTTAGTTTCAGTGACCGCCAGGAGCGCCAAAATGTCCTTGGCCCTACCGCCGAAGAAGTAGTAACAAACCTAGCCGCAGGCGAAATCAATTCTTACAAGCAACTGCCAATCAATCTTTATCAGATTAGCCCCAAGTTCCGCGATGAATTCCGCCCGCGATTCGGCGTACTCCGCTCGCGCGAATTCATTATGAAGGATGCCTACAGCTTCGACACTGATGCCGAAACTCTTGATAAATCATACCGGATAATGTACGATGCATACTGCCGTATTTTTACTCGCTGCGGTCTTGAGTATGTGATTGTTCATGCCGAATCCGGCGAAATGGGCGGCTCCGGCTCACACCAGTTCACTATTCCCTGCGAATCCGGTGAAGATACTATCATTTACACTGAAGACGGCTCTTATGCCGCCAACCTTGAAAAAGCGGCCGTTGACCCGCTGCCCAAAGAAAAATCCAACGCTGAAATACCCACGATGCAGAATGTACAAACTCCGAACATCGGTTCAATCGATGAAGTCTGTAATTTTCTAAAGACAAAACCGAAAGATATGATTAAAACACTCATTTATGCTTCCGGCGATATGGTAATCGCAGCCATAGTGAGGGGTGACCACGATATTAATCCGGAAAAGCTAACTCAGGCACTTGACGGCAGGCACGCCGAGTTAGCTGATGAACAGACTATCGAAAAAGTTACCGGTGCCAAAGTAGGTTTTGCCGGCCCGATGGGCTTGGCCGATAAGGTCGATACCGTTCTGATTGACCATGCTGTTGCAGCAATGGCTGTCAGCGTTACAGGTGCAAATAAAACCGACTATCACACCAAAAACATCGTGCCAGGCAGAGATTTCCCGCTCGAAGGTGAAAACATTATTGTCGCAGACCTTCGCTATGCCCTCGAAGGTGACACCTATAAAGGCAAAAAGCTGCTCTTTAAAAAGGGTATCGAAGTCGGACAGGTCTTCAAACTCGGAACAAAATACAGCCAAAAGCTCGGTGCAAAGTTCCTGGACGAAAACGGCTCCGAAAAAACCTGCCTTATGGGATGTTACGGTATTGGCATTAACCGCATTCTCGCTTCTGCAATTGAAACCGGCAATGACAAAAACGGTATTATTTTCCCCATTACCATTGCCCCCTTTGAAGTCCTGGTAACTTCTGTCAATCAGGACGATGAAAAAGTCGCCAAAGTTGCCGAAGACATCTATCAGCAGTTGCTCAAGGCTGGAGTGGATGTACTGCTCGATGACCGCCATCTTCGCGGCGGTGTAAAGTTCAAAGACGCCGACCTTATTGGTATCCCCGTCAGAGTTACGGTCGGCAAAAAGGCCGTAGCAAAAGGAAACGCCGAAATCAAACTCCGCAGCGAATCCAAAAGTATAATGGCACCGATTGAACAGGCCGTCGATAAAACAATCGAATTGGTCGATTCACTAAAAGAGAAGCTTAAAGCCCGGTAGCCCTTTATGTGGCAGCTCAAAGAACCCAGACCGGTAAAACTGCTCATCGGTATTTTAGCCGCAGATGAGCAATGCTTACAGGCTGCGGTTGAGATAATCGCCGCCGAGTTTGGCAGTCTCGATTTGCAAAGTGACGTCTGGCCTTTCGGAATGACCGATTATTATAATGAGCAGACTGGCCCAAATATCTTAAAACAGTTTGTCACTGTCGAAAAGCTCATCGACCCCGGCGACTTGGCTAAAATCAAACACAAAACCAACAAACTCGAACAGAAGCTGGCACAAAAGCTTGAAATTGACCTGCCGAGACCCGTCAATCTGGACCCCGGCGTAATAGAGCCATCCAAACTGGTTTTAGCCACAACAAAAAACTATTCACATCGTATATATATCGGCAAAAAAATGTACGCTGAAGTGACGCTGATTTACGATAAAGGAAAATGGCGACCTTTTGATTATACTTACCCTGACTACCGCCAGCAGTGTTATCATGATTTCTTCGATAAGACCAGAACACGTTTACTGGAGCAGTTAAAATCGAAACATTGACTATTTTAGCGATTGTTTTATTGGCTGGTTCGTTTGTGCTCTCGGCTCTTTTAACAGCCGTTACAAAAAACTTCGCCGCCCGTGCCGGCTTTCTCGCCCAACCTGCTTCAGACAGGCACCATCGTTTAGCAGTTCCTCTCGGCGGCGGCATCGCAATCTTCGCCACACTTTCAATTATCATTCTTGCCGCAATTATCGCCATTAAATTTTTAGCTGCCCCCGGCCGTTTGGGCCCCCTCGCAGAAACCGCCGGTGTTGACCCCGCCGATTTCCTGGCTAAAATCGACCAGCTTGCAATTGTGCTGATTAGTATTATTGTTTTGTTCGCGCTCGGTCTTGCCGATGATATAAAGCATCTCGGCCCGTTTTTCAAACTCATAGTTCAGTTCGCTGTTGCATTAACCGCGGCTTTCTTCGGCGATATCAGAGTTGAGCTGTTCATCGAAAGTAAAATAATAACCTCTGTGCTGTCGGCCTTTTGGATAGTTCTGATTATTAACGCCTTTAATTTTCTCGACAATATGGACGGCCTTTCCGCCGGAATCGCTGTCATTGCAACCTGTATTTTATTCACCGCCGCCGCATTAAGCGGCCAGGTCTTTGTTGGCTCACTGGCGCTGGTTTTCACAGGAACGTTGCTGGGTTTTTTGGTATTCAATTTCCCACCGGCAAAAATCTTCGCCGGTGACGCCGGCTCGCTTGTAATTGGTTTTGTTGTTGTCCTGCTTACTCTCCGCACCACGTATTATCACCAGGACCTGAGCGGCCCTCGATATCCGGTCTTTATGCCGCTGCTTGTTATGTCCGTCCCACTCTACGATTTTATCAGCGTAACACTGCTGCGGATTAAACAGGGCAAAAGCCCGTTCATCGGCGACACTCAGCATTTCTCACATCGATTAAAGAGACGCGGCCTGACCGACACCCAGACAGTTCTGACCTTATATTTGGCCACCCTTTGCACCGGCCTGGGCGCAACTTTCCTATATCAGGTAAATCTGGCTGGCGCAATCTTAATTTTTATGCAGACCATTATGATTTTGGCTATTATCGCCGTTTTTGAATCCACCGCCAATAATGACAAAATCACAAACTAATTCAGTTTTGTCAAAAAGCAAGGGCCTCGTGATTTTAGAATATGTTTTGCTGGCCGTTTGCCTTTGCATCATTGCGCTTCGGGCAACCATAACCGAAACACCGAATGCACAGGCATCCAATCAAATGCTCAATTTCAGCAGCACTATATACAGCTTGTCGATATCGGCTCTATTGTTGTTCTCATTTGTCGTTTGGTTTGTGTGGAGTCTTTGCAGTAGAAAATTTTTATATCGCTTTACCACGATAGAGATTGGCTTGTGCATCTTCGTAATAGCTGCACTGCTCGCCTCTCTTTTTGCCACCGACAAACGGGCCGCAATTACCTCTTTTGCTGTTTTTGTTACACCGGTATTGATGGCACTGCTGCTCGTGCAGCTCCTCGATTCTCACGCAAAGATAAAACTCGTATTAATAGTCATTGCCGCTTTAGGAGTGGTTTCAGCTTATCAGTGTCTGGACCAGTTTTTCACCGGCACCCAGGCAATGATTGACCAGTACGAACAGTCACCGCAAAATTTCCTTGAGCCCCTTGCCATACAACCCGGCTCGTTAAGTCATATGCTTTTTGAGCACCGTCTCTATTCAAAGGGAATTAGTGGCTTTTTCACAACAAGCAACTCCGCCGGCTCTTTTGCGATGTTAGCTTTTTTTGCCGCTCTTGCCTTGTTCCTGGAGAAATTCAAAAATCGCAAATCCCGCACCTCCCGCCCTTTGCATATTATTACCGCCGGCATTGCGGCACTGGTTATTTTGCTAAGCTTTGCCCTCACGCGAAGCAAGGGTGCTATCGCTGCATTTTCGGTTGTGCTGATAATTTTTATCACGCTCCTTTTATATGGCAATTGGCTCAAAGCCCACAGAAAAACCATATTAATTATTTGTTTGTTATTTGCCCTGCTTGCCGCAGGTGTAGTCATTTGGTACGGCTTAATTCACCACAGACTCCCCGGAGGCAACTCGATGCTGGTCAGATGGCAGTATTGGAGTGCAGCAGTAAAAATGTATGCCGAACATCCTGTTATCGGCGTAGGCCCGGGCAATTTCAACAGCTTTTATCCACATTATAAACCCCCCGCCGCACCGGAAACAGTTGCAGACCCTCATAATTTTCTGCTCAGCATCATCACTCAATATGGCCCGCTCGGCCTGCTCGGATTCTTAACTATGTTTTTGCTGCCGCTATGGAAAACTACTGCTGCTCCCTCAGTTTTACCAAAGACAAATGAGGCCTCTGAGCAGACCCTTAAAAAATCGGCCGTCTCTTTTGTAATTCTTATATCAATCGTCCTGCTGCTTATCAGGCCGTTGCTAACACCGATAATCGTTAACGATGACGTTACCTTAACAGTGATGATTTATGTGGTGCTCAACTTATACATTTTACCGGTAGCCATATTTATCATTGGTTTTTGGTTTTTGGCGTCAACGTTATACACCGTGCGTGACACGCAATATACAACACACAACATCAGCATCACCGCTGTTGCACTTTCCTGTGCGGTGCTCGGCTGCTTAATTCACAACCTGATTGACTTTGCCATTTTCGAACCGCCCGTCCTGACCGCCTTTTGTGCTGTAATTGCCTGCCTTGCCGCACTTAACTGCCATCGCAGCTCGTCCCCGCACTTCGTTCTAAGACCTGCGCCCTTCGTAAAAGTCCTCGTTGCCGCAGCAGGCCTGCTGATAGTGTGGGCATATTTTAATTATTGTCTAATTCCCACTGCCAAGAGCACCGCCAAAATCCAGCAAGCCAACCAGGCCATCCTGTCCGGCCAATTCGAATACGCTCACAATCTTTTCGCTTCCGCCGCCAAAGACGACCCGCTAAGTGCTGCTCCTCTTTTGCTCAATGGCCGGCTATATCTGCGAAGATTCCTGGCACCCGGTTCAAATCAAAAAGACCTGCTTTTGAAATCCAAAAAATCACTGCTTGAGGCAGTTGAGCGAAACCCGGCCGATTATAAAAACTTCGAACGATTGGCTGAAACCTATAACAATCTCGCACAAATATCAACTGCTAACAGCATGACCGATTATCTCGGCAAAGCTTTTGATAATGCCGAGATGGCCGTTAAGCTGTATCCCGGCTGTGGCCGGCTGCGATTCAAACTGGCCGAAATCGCCGAGCAGTTGGGAGAAATTGTTCTTGCCGTTGAGCAATACAAAGCGGCCGTCAAAATAGAAGATGGTTTCCGCCGGCAGTTTCAGATAATGTACCCCGAAAGCGAAATTTTCAGCCGATTAGGCGAAGACAAATACCAAGCCGCAAAACAGAATATAAAAAACCTCTCTCCCAAAACCACCCCATAACTCGAATCACGAAACGCGCTCCACAATCTCATCGGATATATCAAAGTTTGCGTATGTGTTTTGCACGTCTTCGTTGTCTTCGAAGGCGTCCATCAGTGATATTATTTTCTTGGCGTCTCTTTCATCATTGACCGCAACGGTACTCTGAGGCACCATTGATATTTCCGCAACCTCGGTCGGTATTTCTTTTTCCTTCAGTGCATCTTTTAGTTTTTCCCAGGCCCCCGGCTCACAGGTCATTTCGTAAACCTCTCCTGTATTGTCCATATCGTCTGCCCCCGCCCCCAGCGCAATCTCCAAAAGGTCATCTTCGCTTATTTGTTCTGTATTAACAGTGATAAGACCCTTCTTGCTGAACATCCAGCTAACACACCCGCTTGTCCCCAACGAACCGCCGTGTTTTTCGAACAGTCTTTTAATTTCCGGCCCGGTCCGGTTCCGGTTATCTGTCAGTGCCTCAACCATTATAGCTACTCCGCCCGGCGCATACCCTTCGTACAGAACCTCTTCGAAATTGGCCGCCCCTAACTCACCGGTGCCTTTTTTGATTGCTTTTTCAATCGTGTCTTTCGGCATATTGGCCGCTTTCGCCTTCTCTATCGCATATCGAAGAGCAAGATTCGCAGAAGGGTCGCCTCCACCCGTCTTGGCGGCCACTATTATCAAACGCGCCAATTTGCTCCATATCTTTCCTCTTCTTGCGTCGTTGGCTGCTTTTTTATACTTTATTCCTGCCCAGTGCGAATGACCTGACATACTAACTCCTATCAATTTGCAGATACGAACTACCACTTGCGAAAGCGCCATTATACCTCTTTTACCCGCTACTGACTACTCTTTTTTTAATACATAAAACTCCAAACCCCTCCCCCCATCGCCGGCTTCACCAGGGCTTTCCCCTTCGGTTAGCTTAGTCCTCCGGGCACCGGTGCCAACGAGAGGATTGCTTTTTCTCTCACCCTTGCCTAACCCCCCGCTTGTCGCAGCAGAGCCTATTTTTCTCCCTGTCTCTCAAGCATCTTGGCCACTTCTTGGAACAACAGGCATTGATGCTCGAACTCTTTCTGACTTTGTGCTAAATCGGCAACAATTTCCCTCGGCAACTCTACAGTATCACGGTGACTCTTCCACCATTCACCCCAGCTGTCTTTAGACCAATCTTCTGGGGTATCTTTACATTCTGTAAATATTTCTATAAGTATCTGGCGTGATTTATCCCGGAGTTGTCTCGCCTCGAAGACATCGCCCCAATCTCCAAAAGACTCCTTAAAGCCGCCAAATACCTGACCTTCTAAACCAGATATCGAAGGAAGATGGAAAGTTTGGTAGAGTAGGGCTTGCCCCACCAGTTTACTGTTTCACTCTGGTTCAATTATCATACAATGACCGCTGCCTGGAGCAATATGCACCTTTATCTTATCTTTTGATGTTACCTGCCTCCGAGAAATGTCGTATGCCATTCGGTTCTTTAGATAGTGTGTCTCCGGCTTGTCTGAGAATATTGTTGCCTTATAGGTTTGGTTTGGGGAAAGGAAACCCATATCAATCACCATATCGCGCGAAGATTCATCGGTTACCGATGCTATCAAATAAGTATCGCCTGTCCTTCGCAGCATCGAAATATATTTACCTATACGAGAATCGAGAGTCTTGCTCTCAGTCCATGGCAGTTTCTGCCGGCTGATAAAGCGAAACAGTTCCTGATGAATACGATAGGAATCCGCCGCATCGGGAAGCACAGTGACACCGCCCCCATACGTGATGAGTGTTCTTGCCGCCTCGGCAAGAATGGTGGAATTGACTTGCTTGAATACTCTGGGACGTTGTTCTTTGGACTTTACCAAGTCAAACATCCCGTTATTCATATCAAGAGAACCTGCCAGCATGTTGACGTGAACCATCTTGATGAAGTCGCTTGGGCTGAAAGTTCGTTTGGCGTCAGACTGCGCATGACAGAATTCACGATGCACGAAATTCGGAAAGGAGGCCTCCTCTCCTGTTGGCGGGACAGGGCCGTCATGAAAGTTCACAAGCAATCGATTCTGGGCGCATAACGCCACGACCTTGTGCGTCCATCTGACCTTTTCGATAGGAGATTTGATTTTCATGAAGCCGTATTTCACGCCCTTGGCTCCCCATTCGGCATAGGCCTTAAGGATCTTTTCAATACCATACTTCTTAGCGGCCACATGGTTCAGATAGAGAATCAAACCAATCCCCTTCTTCTTCCCATACTCTATAGCCTCCTTGACTTCTCGCGATTTTCCTCCACTAAGCGGATGCGATTCCTTACTGAATTCCGGGCCGTACCAGTTTGCGTCAATCAACAGATAAGCAATTCCAGCCTCCGCTGCAAAATCAATAAACCGTTTCCACGAAGCCAGCTCCAGTTTATACTCGAAACCGTCATCCGCCTTATATCCCCAGGCACGCCAGTCCCAAAAAGACATCCCAGGCTTGACCCATGCATAATCTTCGTTTTTCGCTTTAGGATTCAGGTTCACAATCAGGTCTGAATCGATAAGTTCCCCGGGTGATTCACCCTCCATCAGCACTCGCCACGGGCTTTCGAATGGGAGCGAAACGGTAATAGGGTTTTGGAAACTGAGCGAAAAGCCAGACTCTCCTTTTTTGCTGGTAAACACCGCCCAGGGGAAATTTCTCAGGCACGCCTCCATAACAGCGATGCTTTTACCGGAAGGTAATTGGGCAAGTAACGGATAATCGACGGTGCCATCTATTTTGGAGGAGGCCGTTGGGCCTTTGGGGGCGCGTTCTCGCTGATAACTCCACCACTCCAAATCATCTGCAAAATTAATCTCCGTCAGTTCCTTTCTGATCACCACTTTATGCGTTCCTGTCTCCGGTGACCCGATGTGGTAGCGCAACGCAACACCATCGTTGTATACCCGAAAGACAACTCTCATTGTCACAGATTTTGGCAGGTCGCATTCTAATACCATATCCAGTTCGTTAAAATGGTTCCTAATCCGCGAACGTTTGCCCCAGACCGGAATCCAGACTTCATCCACAGAGCGCGTTTTATGACTACTGATGCGCCATATATTCGAACCTCCTGGCTCTCCAATCTCCAGTCCCAGTATTGAAGGCGACACCAGGGCAGCACCATTCACTGCTATGCTGTATCTGATATGACCTTCACCTTCAGAGATTACAATTTGCGTCCGATTGTCCGGAGATTTAAGCTGTGTTTGAGCCCCATCGCAATTGACAACAAACACTATACTTGTTAGCATCAAGACTATGCCTCTGTAGTGCATATTCACTCCTTTCATTCCCAATAGAATATCAATTCTACCTTGAAATTCAAGCTTTCATATTGATTCTTTCCTTATGACCTCAAGGCTGTAAAAAGCGAGAAAAATCCACACAACACTACAACCAAAACACTAAATAGCACATATAGTGCTCACGAAAAGAAATTACCCGCTTGTCGCAGCCAAATCTCTGGCGAAGCCGGATACCGCCCCGCTGCATTCGTCAAACCCAAAGGCCGATGGTACTACATCGGCTGTAATTAGCCTCGTCCTTTGGGCAAGCGTGCCTGCGTAAGGATTGCTTTTTCCCCGCACTTTGTCCGCGAATTACGTAACATTTACAATTGCGAGGCCGAAGGCCGAAGCAATCTCTTCTGTCATTCCCGCAAAGGCGGTAATCCACTCTTTTTTTCAAAACCACCCCACCAATACCGAGCAGTAAGAGCGAAACCTTATATATCCAGTTTCTTTTGTTATGGTGTTTCATCCGGCACTGTAGCCATCAATTCTTCCAACCGCTTTTTCAATTGCGGAAGCTGTTCTAGAAGAGACCTGTTCTCATCTACCTTTTGTTGTAAGAGCTCATTCTGCTGCTGAAGTGCTTGAACCTGCTGCTGCAATGCAGAATTAGCCTGCTGTAGTGCGGTAATTTGTTCCTGCATCTGAGATATTTCTGCTGGGGTAATGCCGGGAGTTCCCTGTTCTCCTTGTTCACCTTGTGGCCCCTGAGGACCAGCAGGGCCTTGTGGCCCGGGAGTAAGTTCTATCTCTTCCACTCTTCTGTTGAAAATACTGACGGTATCTTCCGACGAAGCCCCATCGTTATCTGTAACCGTTAGTTTTATAACTTCCTCGACTCTACCAAGTGCCTTTGTTGTGAGGGCGCTTTCCTGTCCCGAATACAGAATTACATTTTCAGGTAATGCAGTCCACGTGTATTGAATAATATATCCATCTGGGTCGTATGATGCGTTTGCATCGAGAACAACCGCTTCGTTAGCATCTGCGATAATATCTTCTCCACCATGAGCTATAGGAGGGTCAGTTGGTTCGGGGGCGGGGGTGAGTATTAGTTGTGCGTTATCAAATATATTAATCTCATTGTTTAAAACGTCTCCATTTGCAAGTGTTCCGGTCAATAGACCGTGTCTTTCTGCACCACCCTCATGTACTCCAAATGTGCCAAAGCCAACACTCACACCGTCTACTTGGAAATCATCTCCATAGATTGTAAGGCGTGAATTATCGTGTATGATAATATTCTCTTCAATCGTTCCGCCTGAGAGGTCTGCATTAGCATTACCAATGATTTTTAAAGTTTTCAGAACACCGCCAGATATATCAGCAAAGCTGTTATTGTGAGCAATCAATAAGTCAACATTAGAACTGCCAGAAATATATATTTTACTTTCATTACGGATAGCTATTCCATGAGTTGTTCCGCCGGAAACATAGGCTATGCCGAAATCTTCCAGCGTTATCCCTGAATTGAGCTCACCTCCCGACATGTTGATTCTACTATGATTGCGAGCTCCCAAAGTTCCTACGACATAACCATCAAAAAAATCTATTTGGCTATTTTCCCTGGCGAATAATTCGCCACCTATTGAACCAGCATACATCTTCACATAGCTATTATCGTTAACATAACAACTTCCACCTATCGCCCCATTTACGTTTACGGTGGTTGGTATTTGTTCCCAGAAAGTCTCTACGCTGTATATATAAACATGGTCTGTTAGCGTATAATCGATATTATGAGTGCCACCATCATCGAAAACAATTGCATAGACTTTTGTTGTAAGCAAACATAATAACATTGCCACAAGAATTGATTTACTTCTCATTTCTCTATCTCCTCAAAAAAATCGTCATTATTTATGCGCAGAAATACCGCTATAAGGTTTGTTAAAACTTAACTGATTATTCGCTCCTGTCATTTTCTCCAATCCCGTCAATTAGGCCAAATTGCCAAAAGACGACAACAATTATACTCAATTGAGGCCAGCCGTCAAGAGAAAAATAATGAAAATATTGCCAATTAAGCCGTTTGCCCGTAGAATATACAGCTATGAACAAGGCGGAAATAAAGCGAATTGGGGATTATTAAAGAGAAGGAGCAGGATTATGTGGGTATATATAATTGCACCCTTTATCTTACTTGTGATAGTAGCGATACCTGTCATAGTATCGGAGGTAAGATCTTATTCTGAGAAGAAAAAGAAAAACGGAAGTTGAATAAAAACAATAGGCGGGCTAGCGGTGAGAAAGTGCAAAAAGGAGAAATTATGGCTGAAGAACACACAAGAGATAATG
>Ga0180432_10004376_pt1 | contig 19458 bp, 23 predicted proteins | sample SS_ome_10_FD_132414 | JGI IMG/M metagenome (GOLD analysis project Ga0180432, IMG submission 132414) | Hypersaline lake sediment archaeal communities from the Salton Sea, California, USA - SS_1_MS_2 metaG | ecosystem: Environmental > Aquatic > Non-marine Saline and Alkaline > Hypersaline >...
CGGTTGCCTATTAAGTCGGCTGCTGGTGTGGTGGAAAGTTTACACAGCAGTGACACGGTTCTTGTAAAGGATCTACAAGGCGACGAGGCTACGTCTGGCGACCTTACGCCTGAGCTCAACTGGGATCGCATCGCTCCTGCTGGTGGTCAGGGCACAAGCTCGTCGTCTTCCTCATCTTTGGGTGAAGAGGAGCTGAGCGAGGCGCACGTTCTACGTGCGCATCCGATGCACGAAGATAATCGGATGCTGGCACAGACGGCCGTGACTCGTGTAAAAGCCGGGTCGTCTCAGGTGGTTATCACGCCCGACAGCGAACACGGCTTTGGCAACGCTACAAACGGATACTACGGTGTTCTGTATTTAGGCTTCCAATCGGAAACTGTGTTACGAGTTGATGTCAGCGTAGTTGCTCTTGACGGCATACGCAAGGACGTTCACGAGGTGACACATGCAAGCGAGCCTGATATAGGCATACACTACTTGACGTTCCCGTCAGATCGTCGCAGCGCTCTAACCGGTAAGATTATCATACCGGCTACGGTCCCAGCCGGTCAGTATCTATACCTGAAGACGTGGATATTCTGTCCTGATGCTGCCATACCTGCGTCCGGCGGGCCGTTGCTGACTGCGTCATACTTGTCTATGTCCAAGCCTGGGGCCGGCAACGAGCTGGATTTGCCGTCCAGCATTACTGCGTGGGCGTGGACACGGGGGGTTACGACCGCAGCTAACAAGTACGTAGAAGGCTATACGTCGGCATTGTCCGTTACAGCAGGAGACATTGTAATGTTTACGTTGGAGCGCGACGGTCTAACCGACAGCTTTGCGTATGATGTTGGGTTGCCAGTTTTGATGGGCGAAATCGCCAGTACCTTCCCTGGTTAGTGACCTATGGACATCTGGAACGAGTCGTGGCTGAATCTTAACGCACAGCGCGTCTACCCGTTAATGGATCAGTGTACGGGTTCTGACGTTACCAAGGCTATGACCATACCGAATAATCTGTTGGTGGGATTTTCGTTAGCTGTGCCGCATCAGATGCAGATTCCCATGTCGGACGGCAGCTACGAGTTGAAAGCGATTGAGCCGTCAGGGTTTTATATCAGCAGACTGACCGTCTCGCCTGCGGGTGTGACTATAGACATTGCGTACCAAGTCGTTAGAACTACATCTACATTCTCACAAGCAGGCGGGCTGTTGATAAACGCCGCTGCTTCTTCTGGTTGGGCGGTTGATGTCGCATCTGTGGGCGTAGCTGCGGGGTCGGATGTCAACACTACAATCGTTTTTGAGGGCAAGTCTCCGTTTGATTATATCGCAGGACACGCGATCTTCGGCGATGTGGATGATACGATCGCCAGGTATCCCGGCTCCTGGTCGTTTTCGCCTCCTGATACGCGCCTGCTGCCTACTTGCATTGATATCATGACGTTGGGCATCAGGTCGTTGAAGATACAAGAAGGCGCCCACGTCAGCCAGTCGATTTCAGGCGATGTCATTTTGCGTTCCGGGTCGAACGTTAGTTTGAGCCTGGCGTCGTCGGATAGCGATACAAACGATGTTATAATCATCAACGGCATCAGCAGCGAAGGCTTCACCGGAACCTGTGACGAGTGCTCGAATCTGCCAAGCCAGGCTGAACCTCTGCGGTATATTAACGGCTACGCTACGGATCAGATTGTTGCAGGAGACTGTATCAACGTGGCAGCCAGCGGTTCAGGAATCCAGATCGACGACACCTGCGCCGTGCCCTGCTGTGGTTGTGAGGAGCTGGCTGTGTTGACAACCAAGTCTGATGCGTTGGAAGAGCAGCTACGCATCGTCAGCCGCATAAACACGGAAGTGGGCGCTGCTGTCAGGGGCCTGGAGCTATCAGTGCTAGGTAGCCAGTCGTTCTTGCTGCCCAATCCTTATCCCGAGGAAGAATCGTCAGCAGAGGGACCGTAGGAACTTGGATTTTGATTATTTCGACATCAACAGAGGTCGAGCATATCCGTTTACAATCAGGACGCTCCTGGATGGCCTGGTGGTCGACGCCAAGCTCATTCTGCATTATCCGACAGCTTCAGTAGACACTACTCGTATCGCGCATCTAACCGAATTTGTTACTCGCGCAGGAACTATTCTGGGCGCAGATGCAAGTCACCGCGTACCATCAGTAGAGATTCGATTAGGTTCAGAGACCGGACCGGTCGTACTGTCGGGCATCTGCTCGTCTATGATGGAAGGCGATCCGTACACCTCTTGCTTCTGGTACAGTAGTACGGCTACTCTGTGTCTAGTTTTCTATACGCCTGACGGGTACTTGCACGATGTGTACGAGTATCGTGACGGCGCAATCTGGCCGGCTCCAGAATTTGCTAGCTCTAGCAGCAGTTCCAGCAGCAGTTCCAGCAGCAGCTCTGAGAGCCCGCTGGTGGCATCGAGTGATACAGCCTTGCTTTGGATCGCATCTATCCCGTTTGATGTCACAGCGACGAGAATACGGCCCTCCAGCGTCGATTCTATACAGCTGGAGGAAGTGGGCGGAGATTACATCGACAGAAACAAGGATGCGATTCTGTACGAAGGCTACAATACCGACATGTCGATTGATGCTGACGAGGAGCTGATAGAGCTGACTATGGCGCCTGGGGCCGGGCGTGGGCGAGATTATAATTGTCCTCACACGTCTGACTATATCTACTCATTAGCGGGTGCTTTGCCCAATGCTTTTGGTAACGTATCGATCGACGGCTCGCAGTGCGTGCTTACGACGAGTGATGGTGCGCAGATAATGGTAATGAATGTGTGCAGCGAGCCTTGCTGTACGTGTCAAGATTATTTCGATCTGTATGAACGGCTACGCGGATTGAACTGGTTGTTAGGCGCTATTGACGACAACATCCAGGCGGCAGCAGCCAGATACGAGGATCTACTTGAGCGGTTCAACGACGCTGCGGACATGGAAGCCGAGTGCCACTACGAGTCCGGCACCCCGCCTGAGAATTATTGCTTCGATGTGTTATTCAGGGTGCATCCGCACGCGTATGACAAGGCGTTTACGGCGGAAGCCATTTTGCAGTGCTGCAATGCTACGCAGTTTCCTAACATGCACGTCAAGGTGACAGTGACATGCGCTACCACTAACTGCATACCGGCTGGAGATTGCTGGTACACGTTTGAGCCGCCGCAGCACGCAGGCGGAGCTTGGAAGCAGGCAGATCCGATTGCGGTGGATATAGACGGTACTGCTCGGCAGGCTTTTGTGTTAGAGCGCACACTGACTCAGCCTCTGGGTCCGTATACGGTACAATCATATCTGCCGTTTCAGATCACGCTCATTCCGGTCGCTGGCTTCGGAGGCAGTTCAGTGACTGTTACGTTCGCAGTTGATAAGCTGGAAGGCGCTACTACGGTGTCGCTGTGTAGCGGGATAAGCAAGACAGTGACAGTGTACGATAATCCCAAAGCTGATTTGGATACGGTGTAGCATGGCCAATACGATCTACGCAGAATTTTACAACAGACGCGAGCAGGACAGCTATCCGCTATCCGTCAACGCGTCTGGTATCGACGATGCCGCTCTGCAGCTGCCGAATGATGTTCTAGTAGATCTGTCGATAGTCCTGCCTGAACGTTGGTTGGAATGCTGGATAGGTTCGATTTCAGTCAGTCCTAACATCGCGACCCTGGTGCTAATGGGCAAGCGTGAGGTGGAAGCGGAGGAAGCTTCTTCCAGCAGCAGCAGCAGCAGCAGCAGTTCCTCCTCACAGTCTCCCGAATTGGCGGAAGCCGCGGCTGTTGAATACGAGATAACCGAGATTGGAATTGTTAATGCAGCACTGGTAGAACCTTATCGGACATACAGCATTGAAGGGCTGGTCGCAGGCGTAACAGGGTGGGTAGCGTTTGGTCGTGGAATTACGACTGGTAGTATGCTTCGTGCGTACAGGTTTTCCACAGCAGAGCAATCAGGGTTGTGTTCCAGGTCTCTAGCATATTATTCAGCCGATTCTGTAGAGTACGCTGGGAAGTACGGTGATATTGCTCAGTTGATCGGGGATGTTACATTGGCAGCGGATGGCGATATCGTAGTGGGAACGGGACAATACAAGCTGGTGGATCGATATAGCGTGCCATTGCCGGGGCACAAGACCAGGTGTGATGCGACCGGCATTCGCACGTGCATAACTATTGGTCTTGACTGGGAAGACGATCCTTCCGTGCTGGGTCGGTACGTAGGTCCCTGCGGGAGGCATCCTGAAGGCAACCAGTGCTTGGACGGCGTGGATGCTATCTTTGAGATTAACGGAGCCGTGCCGGATCATTACGGAAGGATTTTCATCGAGCTCAAAGGCGGGTATCTTGTACCGAACACGGACAGAGGCGACGATCATACGATCTATTTCTATGTGCCGGCTGACGTGGAAGACTTCTGTGTAGGGATCGAATAGATGGCTGAGATTCGATACGGTCAGTGGTTTGATGCTACGCGGCAGCTAGCGTATCCGTTTGAGGATGCGAAAGCCGGCCTGGAATTGGATTATGCGCCCGATGATGACGTATTCCTGGATGCCAGATTTTATCCTGTTGTTCTGGAGAACGTGGACAGGGTTTTTCTACATAGCGTGACAGTCACCACGTCGGAGATAACGCTCAGTGTCAGACACACAGCCAGCTTGTCTTTCTTGACGGCCACTGTTGATCGGGCTATCTCTGATCCGGTGATTCGGTTTTACGACAGCAATGCTCGCGACAGCGGACTGCTGATAGCTGATGTAGAGAATTTCAACAGCTGGTCTACCACGCTTGCCCCTGACACGTATACATATCCTGCCGGCGTGTTGTCGTTTGTAGCGTCTACATTGGCAGCGGTTAGAGGCGGACTGACAGGCTTGATAGTAGACGGGACCCTGTTTAGCGGCGATATTGCTATTGTAGGTAAAGACGGGGTTCACCTGGATACGTATGATGGCGGACAGAGTGTATACGTGCATGTGCTTGGTGATCCTATGTGGAGGAGAAAAAGCTGCCGGGCGAAGTGGGCGGATTATCAGCTGCGCCAGCCGTTGGAAGAGTTGGTGTTCTTGATAGGCGAAGGGTACGAGAGCGAGATTCATGGCGTTGTGCCGGGCACCTGGTTTCAGAAGAGCGCGGATCAGTACGGTACGATACACGTCCTGGTCGACTATGTTGACGAGGTTCCGCCTTATAGCCTGCAGGTACTAAGAATCATAGCGGCAGCCAGCGGTCAGCTGCGGATAGGGCCTGATGTCAAGGAATTGCTTGCCTGGAGAAAGTAGATGTTCTACGACGACGTAGAATTCAGCTCGTATCCGCTAGAAGATCGCGGGCGTATGAGCAATATAGATTTGCCTACGCGCTGGCTGCTGGATGCAGACTTCGTCTGGGGCGCGCAGATGGGAGACGAGGTCAGCGACGTATATCTGAGCGAAATCTACATCGCATCCGATCGCATCATTATTGTTTTTGCGGCGGGTTACTGGGTATGGGAATTCACCAGGTTTAACACGACTGATGCCGTAGAGGTACTGACAGCGTGTGCTACACGGGAAGGGGAGGATGTCTCTGCTGTGGGTCGCATTGTTACGGCAAACATGTCGGCTCTGACAGCTGTTCTGAGCGCGGGTTTGCACTATTCCGAATTTGCCGATCGAGTGAATGTGCTGCCGTCCAGGGTTCGCAATCTGTCTCAGACGTTGATTCGGTCTGTTACGATTGCTAATGAGGCGCCGGAAGGGACGTTGACCGTTACGCCGGCAGAGCCGGAATACAGCCTTGATTCGTCCTCATCCAGCTCCGAGATACCCTCGATCTGGCCCGAGGTTCCTGGTTGCGCTGATTGGCTGGTGCAGTTTTCCGGTTACTACACTGGTGAAGCTGGTTTGGGAGATGAGGATTTAGCAGCTGAAGAGTGGGCTGGTTATGTGCATACGCCTGCTGGTTTTCAGTTCGCTGGCTGGCGTATAACGCCGCTGGGCCTTATGACTATCATGTGGCCCGGCTGGACAATTGCTCTTACTCTAAGGATGCAGGATGAGAATCCGTCATGGGCAAGCTCAGTAGGTCCGTGGCGTCATTCTGAGAGTTTCGTACTGAATCATACATTTACGTTCCAGACCAATGTCACGTACGATCTGGCGTTAGGCGGAGGGTACTATACACAGTATCAAGGCGTAGGCGCTGGAGCTGCTTGTAGGGTGCCAGTATCGCATCCTGGTCAATACAACACGTATCTCGAAACCGGCTGGGTATGCGATCCGGCGCCAGCGTTTGAGTTGAGCGGCGTACCGTATCATTATTGTGTGAATCCAAACTGTACGGCCTGGGGCCATATATCCCAGGGAACAGGAGTAGGCGGGCAAGGCGAGCACAGTGGTCAGCTTATGGCCTGGCGAGAGGATCCTGATACGGGAGATGAAGTAGCTCCGCTAGGCGGCAGACACTCGTTGAACGGAGACTACTACAAATACTTGCCGGGGGATCTGAATTTCAGGGTCGAGTGTAATGCAGAGTTGACTCCGGTGACGGGCGATCTGTACAAGGCTCGTCTGATCATTTATGATGCTGACGGTGTGCAGAGCAATACGCTGTTTGAGCCAACACTGTTTTACAGCGGCCGAACGTACAAGATGACCGTGTTCTGCATGAACGGGGATGAGAGTATAGGCCAGAAAGCGCGAATTCGCGTGATGATAAAGGATATCTCTGTTGAGCCTGGATCCTCGTCATCGTCTTCATCCTCCTCGTCATCATCCAGCTCGGCTGAGGCAGCGACGTATTATGACATTGACAGTGGCTGGGTAGAGGCTGACGGGTATCAGTGGCGTCACTTTGTGCGCTTAGAAGATTCGGTACGTAATACCGGATCGTACTCTCGTGTATACGGCGCACTCTGGCACCATATAGAGCATTATTGCTTCTCGTCGTTTCTACCTGAAGAGGCCTCGTCTTCCTCTTCGTCTTCCTCGTCCTTGTCAGAGACAGATGCAGACGGTGTAGAGATTGCGCCGGCGTTATCTAGCGAAGCTCTTGACCTGGCGTATATTACCCTGTATGGTGCATGTACTGTCAGACCCCTGCTATTCAGGGAAGGCTGGAATTGCAATATTCTGGTCGATGAGACGATCAATACGATAACGCTCAGATCCGCATATGGCGGAGGCCAAGGCGTAGCTTGTAATTATCCGTCTGATTTCCAGCCTGCCGGCGTGCCTCCTATAGACCGAGGCAGTGTGTGCAGCGACTTGGTGCTGTCTATTAATGGTATTCAGTCGCTAAACGGCGTGTTCGATATCGAGGGCGTTAACGGAATGACTGTGATGAAGACAGGCGATCACACGCTGACTCTGGACACGTCGTCGGTCTACGCGCTTCTGCAGAACTGTCTCTCCTCGTCTCAGGAATAGTAGCATGGCAAAGGCGTTTTCCAGGCATACATACGTAGACGGCACGTACTGCGTTGAGCAAGAGGATATTCCCGATGCGTGGTCGATTCATATCGTAACCGATCCGGAAGTTTCTCCTGCGCCTTCGTCCGTTGCGCGCATGCCGGCGATGACTGATATGCTGCCGCGGTTGCCGGGCATGTTGGGCTGTTATTTGCCCATCGTCAATACGTCAGTGGTAGCAGGCGCTGATTGGGATCTGACTGCAGATGTAACGGCATATGATGACAATCCGTGCAAGCCGGAGATAGATATTGAGCTTACCGTACCGTCCACAACGGATTCTGACCTGGTGGTTTGCATAGCGGTTGGTGATTATGCTGGCACCTGGGATTTCCAGACCTGTGATTACGAAGGTACGCCTGTTCCTGAAGGGTCCGGCGGGATGATCTTTGAGAATTGCAGACTGGCCGGTGATACAGCTGCAGGCGACTGGAATATAACGCCTTACACAGGCGGGTCTGGAGGGCGCGGGCAGCTAGGGCACATGGTCTCTACGGATCCTGACAATGTAGTCGCATTGCTGGCCTATGCCGACCCGGAAGCGGACTGGTACGCGGGCGGAGGCGGGATCACTTATCCGTATTTGGAGGTGCTGGCAAGTACTTTGGGTCAGCAGGATACTGACAGCTGGCAAAGATTTGGAACCGAAGGGTCGAAGGGTGTGTATCTGCAGACGCCTACCGACGTGTTCTATCATCGACATTTCGTAGACGACAGCGATCCGCCTGAAATGTCAAATCGATGTCTGTTCCTGAGTCGCACGTTTATTTACAACGAATTGGGTCAGCTGGATTTCATATCGCAAGAAACACCCCTGGTTGCAGTACAGGCTGCGCCTGATGACTATACGGTGTTTGTAGCCTATGAATGTAATTATGAAGGGTCGAGCTGAGAATGAGCGATTTTCGGGCACGCGACTGTATTGATGTTGCGCTACCACAGCCGTTTGTTGTAGGCGTTGTGACGGATCCTGCGGTCACATCTCCAGGAGGGGTTTCCAGAGCATTCAGATCTGATCAGCTGAACCACGAGCACTGGCGTATGCTCGGATGTCATCTGCCCGACTGGACAACCGACGTCTCGCTCACAGGGCATTCTGATTGGGGTTTGGAGCCTACAGTTACAGCGCAAGATGGGGATCCCGCCCAGCCGCTGATAGATTTGCAGTTACAAATTCCTACGTCCGGAGACAACAGATTCATCGCCGTGTATGGCATCGAAGGCGGTGGATTTTACACACTCAAGCATCTGCGTAATATGGATACGTTGTCAGGCAGGGTGTGGGCGTTCGATGGGACAGAATATTCTGGCGCGGTAGGCGCAGGAGGCGGGCTGGGCATTTCTACGTTTCCTCTAGTAGGCGACGATCAGTGGCAGCGCAAAGATTGCCAGATAGGCTGGCGATTTCCGTTATGTACGTTTGGCTTTATTGTCGGCAATGTGCCGTATGTTAATTTTGTGCCTGTAGGTACGCATAAATACTCAGAGGACAGGACCTGGATACAGGGATATAGTCCGGCATACGACCCCTACTTCGTGGATCTAACCGATGATCCCAACGGCACCTGGAATCGTTTTGAATTGGGGCTGACGCGTCGCGCCGGCGTAAAAGTAAGAGTGCTGACCGATGTATATCAGGAGTGGCTGGATTGTGAAGGCCCGCCCTATCGCGAGGACAACCCCGACTGTGCCGAGAAAACCTGGGAAGAGAAAAACGACACTATACTGAAAAGCTGGCGCATACTTTATTTCAACGAAGTCGGCGAGTTGGTACGAGTCGAGCAGGAAGATGCGTGCCAGCCGCACGGAAGTGATAGGTGCTGGCCTTACTGGGTATTCAGCCCGAGGTACTGTTATGAAGGGCCTGACTTTGGCGGCTTTGGCACAGTGTTCCCGTATGGCGACAGACCATACGAGCCGCATCGGCCCTGGATGTGTGAGTAGCAATGGAACGTTTGCACTTGTTCAATCATCAGGCACCTGGTGATATCCTGATGTTTACCGCTGCTGTAAGGGATCTGCACAAGGCGTATCCCGGTCAGTATCAGACATCAGTTGGTGGCAGCTGTACTTGCATCTGGCAGAACAATCCGTTTGTTACGTTGAAAGCAAACGGTCGTCGGATAAAGATGCAGTATCCTGCCATTCAGTGTGTAGGCGAACGGCACGATTTTCATTTCATACGAGCTTTCGGAGAGTTTCTAGCCGGCAAAATAGGACGCCCGATTCCGCATACTAATAATTGGGCAGATATCTATTTTACTGAGACAGAGCTGTTTCGTCCTGAGACGCTGTTACGTAACGTATTTCCTGACAGACCGTATTGGTTGATGCTCAGCGGCGGCAAGAGGGATTTCACAGCTAAATGGTGGGATCCGGCCAAGTGGCAGGCTGTGGTTGACAAGCTAAACAAGCTTGGCATAACCGTGGTGCAGGTGGGCTTGAAGAGCAAGAAAGTACCGGGACATCATGTTCATCCACCGTTGACCGGCGTAGTCAATCTGGTGGGCAAGACGCCCGATTTCAGAGATCTGATGCGGCTGGTGCTGCATGCGTCCGGTGTCATGTGTGTAGTAACTGCGTCTATGCACCTGGCTGCGGCCTGCGGCGTGCCGTGCGTCGTAGTCTCAGGCGGACGTGAGCCTCCCTGGTGGGAGAAGTACGAGGGTCACGTGTTTCTGGAGACGATGGGCAGGTTTCCCTGCTGCACAAACGACGGATGCTGGAAGAATCATGTTAAAAAGAGCGGATGCCCAGCAGACAAGCTGTGTTCCAGACCGGTGCTTACTGGTACTATACCGCAGCCAGAATGCTTGTCAGTGATTTCACCTGACGACGTAGTAAACGGCGTGCTCAAATACCGGTCAGGCGAAATCTCACCTGTTAGAATAGCTGCTTGGATAGAAGGACAGGAGTATGTGCGAAAACGTTTACAGACAGGTAAGGAGGTAGTAAGTATGGCGGTTCCGTCTTCTCCTAATGATTACAGCACAATACGACAGTCACTGGAGCAGATGCGTAGCAAGCTGAAAGATGTGACCAAGCTGGCAAATGAATTGCAGACAGATATAAACGCTCTCGTAGCCAGGGCGGAGGCGCCCTCGCCCGCGCAGCCGCGGACACAGCCAGCGCCTGCAGCCAAGCCACAAGCCCCAAAGGCAAAAGCTGCGCCCAAAGTCAAGGCAGCGCCTTCGATATCTGGCGAGCTTACTGAGTTGACAGCCTGCGTCTTGCTTTTTGGTCCCGATGCCAATCAAGTTATCAAAATCAAGAAGGGGCCGAATATTACGATGCATCAGATGCATCGGCGGTGTCTGGATTCGTTGCTGGCGAACACACCTGGCAAGGCTTTAAAAAAGGTTATTGTAGGTTGTAATAACTTGAGCAAGCAGTCTTATGATTATGCGCAGCACGTGCTGGCTAATGCCAAGGTACCATTCGAGCTGGTGACTGAAGATCCAGATAAAGGTCCGTACAAGTATCCTACAATGCGGCGTATGTTGCCTCGTGTTGAGACGAAATGGATGTTATGGCTTGATGACGACAGCTGGTTTACGCAGCCTTGGTTCGAGGCGGCACAGAAGATGGTGGCGGCTAATTACTGCAAGGGTGCCGTATGTTACGGCAAGAGGTATTTTCAGTGGATCAAGGCGGACAGGCAAAAGTGGATACGCAGCAGGCCGTGGTATGCAGGAGTGCCGTACAAGATCAATCCCGCCAAACACAGCTGGAAGGTAGAGTTTATGACCGGCGGATTCTGGTTTTGCGATATAGATGTACTGCGCGAACTTAATTGGCCTGATCCTGAAATTATACACAACGGAGGAGATGTGATGCTAGGAGCCGCCCTGTGGCAGTGGTCCGAAGGCAAGTGTGATCCGATGAAACAGTGTTATCGGGCTGTAGCAAATAACAAGCAAAAAATGTTTGTGAAAATCAGCGACGCTGATAGGCGAGGCCCGAGCAGCAAAGACGTAAGCGTATAGGAGGTACGATGATCCTGTTTCCTGTAGTTGCTCGTAAATACGGGTACAGAGCTCCGACGGCACCTACGTACGAACCTTACAGATTTAGTCATTGTAGCAGTGGCAGTACAGCAAAATACATGCATTCGGTTTCTCGTTTCTATTTGCCTGTGTTACTAGACGGGCAAGGACACGGCAGAATGCCTACAGTAGAAGGCTGCTCAGCGGCGAATTCTGAATTAAGGCGTCGCACGCGTAGTCGCGCGTGGTGTGGTACAATGCCGCCCAGATCCGTTTCGAACCGCAAGCCTTTATGGTGGAGAGAGTCTTGATCTTATTTCCGGCGGTAGCGCGCAATTTTGGTTGTGACACAGCTGGAACGGGAAATCCGCATGAACGAGGCAAACATAGTCAGGCTTCGAATAGTCGTGGAAGGTCTTTTATGCACTCCTTGTCAGCATACAGCTCTCCGCTGGCTATTACGTTTCAGGTCAATGAACAGACTATGTCAATAATGTCAAGCTGCATAAAGCATGCAGGGTGCTCAAGCGTGCCTGCACGATTCTGGCCTATTACGCGCAGCATGACAATGCTCGTTACCGGGCTGCCTGTAAGCGCATCCAAGGCAGGTGTGTTCTTGATCAGGCCGCTTATGTCATTTACTGCGGACTGGAGTTGACGAGGCCAGGCAAGTGTGGTAGGATGCCGGTTATGATACGAATCGACTATACACGAACTTTCTACAAAGATCCTCTATATGATGGTGGATTTCGTCTCGATATCAGTGTAGACAGTGCTGTGGGTGTAAGCCCTGCTATTTTTGTCTACAGGCGTTTGCCTACTTATCCTGGCTCCTCCTCGTCAGAAGATCGGTTTGAAGCTATTGCCTCGCCGGTTGATCTGGAAGAATATCCGGAGGATGCGCCTAATCCTGCAGATTCACAGTGGTTTAGACGCAACTCAGTCAGCTTACTATTCAGGTCAATGGATGTATTGACCGATACCTGGGCTAAGATCCAGGACGATATAGATTTGCTGGTCGATACTTTGAATGCGATAGATACCGTAGACAGCGAGACCAGCTATACAGCGCAGGCAGGCAGCGAGGCAGCCCCATCTTCGTCCTCGTCTTCTTCGTCTAGTAGTTCATAACAAATTGCTAGGACTAGCAAAATGAGACCTGTTTGCTACGTAAACAGTCGTGTGCTACAGCGCATGGGCACGAACAAGGGTCTGGCATCAAAATTTCCAGGGCTTATACCTGTTCGTGTTACCAAGGGCTGTAGAAGGTGTAGTCGTAAACGTACGCGGCTGGGTGATACACCCAGCGCTATAAAGGCTAAGATAGCAGGATTGGCGCCTGCAGATCTGGCCGCATTCAAAAAGCTGGCAAACTGCGATAAGCTCGAATTTACGTACTACAAGAAAGGCAAGCCTATCAAGTTTGCTGGCTAAAGGAGAAAGCAGTAGATGGCAATAAAAGTACGTGATACCAGGATAGACGGTGACGTTGGAATTATGATTCTGGAGTGTGATACCTTTGCTGAAGCTATTTCCAAGGAAGCACAGACTCTGGCGTGGAACAGCCGCAAGGAGCTGGGCATTCCGGTGAACGCGTGTAATCCTCCACGCGCTTATTACGACGAGGGAATCTGCAAGTATTGTGCTCGATTTGAAATGACGCATGTTTGGTAGGAGCAGGGTATGAGAAGCGTTCCCAGATCGATGCAGCAGGCCCAGCCGGCCAGGCCCGGCAGCCAGGCTTCATCTAATATCCAGCAAATGCATATGAGAGCTGCTGGATTTGTATTCCAGACGGTTCTGCTGGAGCTAGGCATCCGTCAGCAGGATATTCCTGCGTATCTGCGTGTGGCACAGCTGTTAGAAGCCGCAGGCTTAGGCATGATGGCATCCGACCTGGTTGTTCTGGCTATCAGGAACAAGGCGGAAGTCATAGCTATTTGCGATAGCGTGTATATTTCATTCATCGAGGAGGACGGCTCTGTGGCGGCTTCGTTCAGTATTTCTGAAGCAGCTGAAGCACAGCCGCCAGCAAAGCCGGAAATAAGCAGCACTATCAACATAGGCGAGATTCTTCGTCGGCATCTCGATAACTTGGAGGCCGAACATAATGCCCAGGAAGCTTGACCCTGAAATAAAGGCCATACAAACTATGGTACGGACGCTTACACCATTATCACAGCAGGCAAGGCTGCGCGTTCTGCGCTGGTTGGACGATCGTATTAGAGGTGATATAGCTAAGAAACAGGAAGAAAGCCTAAAAGTTCCCGAGACAGAAGATAGCGCCATACCGGATCTCGTACCTTAAGCAGGCTGATAGCTAAAAAAAAAACGGGCTGGTTACCAGCCCGTTTTTCTATGTACGCACGTAAACAACTAAGGAACTACGCCATCGTCAGTAGGGTCTATAGCCGGGTCAATCTCAGTCCAGTCTACATCCGTTCTGGTGAACCACTGTCCTAAAGGCGTACGCGAGCCGCCGTGAACCATACCATCTCGTATGTAGGAACTGTATTTGCACCAGGAAGGCGGCCCTGCGCCGGCAAAAGTATAGTTATCATGTTCAGTGTATTGAATAGGGTCGTGCAATATGTAATCCATGTATAGGCGCGCTTTTACGCGATCACACTCGTCGGTAGAAGATGTAGGATTACGATAGTGGTCATGAGTATAGTGCGCAAAGTTGTTTACCCACTGAGACCACCGCGGCATATCCGGCGCTCCTGACGTGACTCTGTCTATTACCAGAAAGCCTGTGTCGTAATAAGGCTCGGTGAAATCTATTGTTTGGGTGGGGTTGTCAGCTTCACACCTCCAAATACGCAAACGGAACAGCGGCGCGATGAAACAGGGATCTGCGAAGCAGTGTCCAGGCTGCATTGCGCCTCCACAGCTGGGGCAGACTCCGGTACATACAGAGCCGGCGCCTGCAACAAATGCAGACCAGTCATCGTACTCTAGCGGTGAAATTTCTTGCACTCGTCCACAGTCGGAGCAAACGCACTGTCTCAGGATGCATGACAGCAGGTTGCACGACCCTTCGTCCAAGATAGGGTACCATCCGTTCAGGCACGTGACCTCGAACACATACTTATTGACAGTGCCGAGTGTGGGCTGGTGTCTGTGGAAAAGTTCCGGTGTCATGAGAATCATTGGATTTGACGTGGCGCCGACATGCTTATTTGTGAAGAACAGCAGAATGCGTTTGTCTATCTTTTCGCCTGGTCCGTATGAGGACATGAGCCACATATCCCACGTGAGAAAACCGCAACGCCAAGGTATAGTATCACCGCAGTCAAAAACATCCCAGTTGCAATCGTCGGTGTTAGATCGCCAGTTGGTAAATCTATGAAAGTGCCGAGGCGGCTTTACGCATGATAAATCAGGCCATCCTTCGACCGCAAAATTCCACATGATCTTGTACGAGGACTGATATGCCCAGAATTTGGGGTTTTCATCGTACACGCCCGGCACAGTATGCCGGTACATTGTTGGCACATCAGATGGCATCTCGTCTGGCCAGGGTCTCCAGCTGGAGCCTTTGCCTATGCAGTTGGGATGAAGGTATACCAGCCAGTTCGGTCGCTTGTTTGTTCTGCCGGAATGAATCATTCGAAGCCGTGAGTCGATATTAGCGAGGCCTCCTATCTGACCTCCGGCGGGGGGAATATACAGGCTTTGTGGGGTGTCGTATTCAAGAAGCTCAACTGCGTCTTCGTTTGCGCGCTTCTTGAGAGGATAGAAGTCGCTCCAGAAATCTTCGTAGCCAGCTACTGATATCTCGTAATCGTCCATGATAATATTCCAAGGCGTGCACGGCACACACAGATCTCGTATTACTGAGCCGTCTGTATGAGCTATCAGGTAGCCCTCGTCGTCTGTTTGAATCAAGGCAAGCTCCTTTCCACGCCCTATTTTAGCGGTTTCAAGAGGCTCCTGAAAGCGCTTAATTCGACCCCCAAAACGCGTTATATTTATATGAGAGAAGATGGTGGCTATCAGCTCTCATGGAATTGGAAACAATTCCTGCTTTTAGCTGCCATCAAGTTTGCATGGCCGGCTCAAGCTGCCAGGACTTGAGCCGGCCGATTTCCTGGCATCCTGGCAAGGAGACGACGATGAGTATACACTCAGTCTGTGGGCAAGTGGAGTGCCGTTGCGTGGACTGCCTGTACTGCGACGGCGTTGAGATGAGCGAGCGGATCGTCAATCTGTTCGCGGGGCGAGAGTCGTTAACGGCGCTAGAGGTACTGGGCGCAGACGCCCCTTGGACAGAGAGGTGGGGGGTTCTGACTCGGATGCTGCCGCGCTCGACGATGGTCTGTCTAGTCATCGGGTTCGCGGAGCGTGTCGCACCGCTTTACGGGGCGGCAATGCCGGGTGATAGCCGTGTGCAGGACTGCGTTAGCGTTCTTCGCCGTTATCTCGACGGCGAAGCAACCCGGGGGGATGTTGATGGTACGATAATGGCGGCGCGTCAGGGAGCGTCTGACGCACAGACTTTGCAGGACTGCGTTAGCGTTCTGCGCCGTTACTTGGCTGGCGCAGCGACGTTGCTGAGCTGTTGTGCTACCATCAGCCGGCACATGGCCGGCGACGCGACTGAGGCTGAGGTGGGCTTGCCGGAGCATGGACCGCTATACGCTGCGTATCGAGCAGCGTCATGCGTTGTGGCGGCTGCGCGTACGGTGACTGCTCCAAACGTGTATTGGGCGCAGTGGTATGCGCGGGACGTAGTTTGGGAAACGGTCGACATCCCTGAGAAAGATTACCAGGATTACCAGGAACAAGCGACCATGGCCCTGACTACTCCAGAAACTCTGGAGTAGGAGGCTCTAAGGAGAGGATGAAGCGTTGCTTCATCCTCTCTGTTTTAGCTAAGACCCATTCCCCATTTCTTAGCTGTAACCGGACCGAGTTACAGCTTTTGCCTTAATTGCCAGTAAAGAACTGGCAAGGAGGACGAAATGTCGCATGTGGCAGTCATTCAGCCCGACGCTGTCGTTGTAGGCACGCGCGTAAGGGTGCAGCGGGATGCATCATTCGGTGCCGCAAAGATCGTAGCCGAGGACGCACCCGGCGTGAAGGGCACGGTGGTACGTTGCGAGGCAGACCGCAACCTCTGCCAACATCACATCTTCGTCGCTCTTGACGAACCGACAACCAGCGAGAGCTGGTCAGTCGTAGCCAAGTCACTCCGCTTGGTGTCGGGCAAGAGCGAGGCGCGTGTCCACTTCACCGCTATCTCGGGAGTGGCCGCAGTGAACGACCCGAGCGGGCCGTACGTCGAAATCAGATGCGGCGACGGCGTTCTGATCAAGAAGGAGTATTCGTCGTGGCAGCTGACACGCCAAGCGGCGAGTGAGCTGCTGGCTCTGCTGTCAGACTGAGACGAGGGGCAAAGCTCTTGGACCCGGCAGGATCCAAGAACTTCTTGTCTTAGCTATCGAGGAGGAAGGAGGTTCCTGGATGAAGAAGATGGAAGCGCACATAGTAAAAGCAGCTGGAATAGCTGTACCAGGCGAAAAAGTGCGACTGCGCAGTGCGTACGTCGACGATCCCGGCTGGTTTGACTACGTAATCATGGGAACCCTTGAAGAGACCAAGGAAGACCGAGATCTGTTTTTGCTCACATATACCGGCACCGTTGTTGGTGCCGGAGACCATCCTAGCCAAGTATTGGTTAGGTTGGAAAGTGAAGCGGACAACAGAAGGAGGAAGGCATGATTTCCAAGTACTGGAAAATCGAAGAGGACAAGCTGGTGGTGCTGCAGAGGTCCAGGTATGCGCCGCCAACCACGTATACCGAGGCGCGGATTCCGCTCCTCGACATTACGCATGTCGAGGTCGTTACGGACGCGGCGGGTGAGTATAAAGGCCCGTGTATCGTGATTCATACGTCGCAGTTGCGGCTGTGCGTAGATCATGCAAACGGGCTGGAGTGTCTCGTGAAGGCGCAGGATCTCCTCCGGCTGCTACGCATCAGCTGGAAGGAGGCGAATCCTAACATAGGCGAGACGGTCCCCATGCCGCGTGAGGAGCTTTCGGTGTCAGACATCGAAATGGCGCTGACGCGTGCACAGCGTAAGGACAACGACTACGATCCTGCCACAGGGTACACCTGTGACGAGTTGGTAGCAGAGCTTCGCAAGATCGCTGACACCACGCGGAGCGTGGATGAATTGCGGTCGGCATGCAGCCTGCTCAAGCTGTACGAGAAAGGAGACGAGCATGGCCAAGGTGACTGATCAGGCAGCGCTTACAGCTCTGTGCCCTCTAGCTCGCGAGCTACAGGAGTGTGTAGAGACTGTACGAGACTCTGGAGAAAACGGGGAGGTGGAGTCGGAGCTCAGGATCAATGAGTTGGTCTCTGAGTTGGTCTTGTTGCTATGCAAGACCAACGACGTGGAAGTTGTCCGAATGGCTGTAGGCACCATCGAGCAGGCGCGTCAGGACTTGCTTTCGCCTCTACCAGCCCAGGTCAGTGATGACGGTAATAGCTTCGTCATCTTCGAGACTGCGGAACGGCGCATCGTGCTGACGTCGCGAGGGACTTACACGCTCCCTTGCGAAGTAACGGTGGAATGCAGGAGCCGGGATGCCATGGGCCAGGCTAACTGGCAAGAGCGAGCCGCTTGCCGCGCACGCGACAACGCAGAGTCGGGCGGATGCTACGTCTATCAGCCTCATCAGCCTGACAGCGGCGAGGAGTGGCGTTTTCTTTTAAGCGTTCTGATAGAAGCCTTGCTGCGTCCTGGTCGTATCAGGACGCCCGGCAAGGCGTTTCGTGACGCCTGAGTTGTCGATCAAAAGCCGGCTTCGGCGTCCTGCCGAAGCCGGCGTTTCAGAGGAGAATGAAACATGGCGCTTGAGGACGCAAAAAGACAGGTGCGTAAGAAGTTTCTGGGCGTAAACGGCATTCATGCTGTAGGTCTGCGCAGACAGAGCGATTCAGTGACAGTGTACGTGCTGCCTGGCTGGGTCGTTAGCGCCGGCTTGTTACAGGATATCGAGGCCGAGGCTAGCCCGTTTAGCGTGCTGCTGGTCTCGTCGGACGCGGCGAGTGTGAGAGGAGGCTAGCGTGTCTGCAGGCAACTCTTTCAAAGGAAGAAAGCTGGCCTGGCATTTTGCTCGGCCAGTCGTAGAATCAGCAGGTGTCATCGGCCGCACGGTATTTGGCGATTTGCCTATCGTACAGGGTGTCACTCTGTCCATAGATACAAAGAAGGCTCTATGCAAGGAGAACGCCCTGCACGCTTCGTTCAAGCCGTTTGACGGCTTGATGGGCTTGTATGGCTGCAATCATTGTCTAGTTAGTCGAGTGCAGCTAGACGGTGAAATTCTGGAATTCTCTGACCATGTGCAGGCTGAACATAGAACAGCTCTATGGTCAGTCAATATGTCTGATCAGTTCAGATATCTGGCCTGCGACTACGTAGATTACATGCGTAGCTGGCTAGCCCGAGACGATATCTATGATATTATGGACATGCCAGACGTAGTAACTATGCATAGACACCATATGCGCAACGGCGATTGTATGCCCGATGATGATGATGTACTTCATCATTTTGATTATCAGCAGGCTAATCAGCAGATTCTTACTAGGGCGAATGAAAGCTCGTTTGTGAAGAGTAATCCTTGCTGGATGGCTATTCTGGAAGCTGTGAGCTCTGCAGTCTCATATCGTACTCCTGGTGAAGTTGTTAGGAATGCCGCAGAACGGATTTTGCACGTGCGTTATCTGCTGGAGAGAAATTCCGTTCAGCCCATGTTGGTAAATCTGCCGACGTACCGGGCTGCTCGTGACCATATGAACAGCCTGTTGGAACAGGCGATCGAGTTGCGTAAGCAGGAAGTTTTTGCGCGGTAGCGTCAAGGAGGAACAGTTGGGCACGAGACCGATCACAGACGTATGGATTCTTGCGCGACCCAAAGTAAAGTACTACGGCGCGTTCCCGAACGGGTTTTTGGAACGAGCCAGAGTGCTTTTGGGTGTGGCGCAGACCGATTACGTA